>Ga0315547_1003070_pt1 | contig 11142 bp, 12 predicted proteins | sample SalMarSW160240MG_2_FD_202542 | JGI IMG/M metagenome (GOLD analysis project Ga0315547, IMG submission 202542) | Salt marsh sediment microbial communities from the Plum Island Ecosystem LTER, Massachusetts, United States - Salt Marsh Sediment SW1601-240 ... | reverse complement strand
TGGAATCATTGATTACTTTATTCCACGACAATATATTGAAAAATACCTCTCTCGACACAGGAAAAGAACAATACTTTACTCAATCATATTTGGATTTCTTATGAGTGCATGCTCCCATGGAATTCTTGCAATATCAATGGAGCTATACAAAAAAGGAGCAAGCACGTCTTCAGTAATTGCCTTTTTACTAGCGTCTCCATGGGCAAACCTTCCAATTACTGTTCTTCTCTTTGGATTTTTTGGACTCAAGGCATTGTTTATTATGATCTCTGCGCTAATAATTGCAACAACAACAGGTCTCATCTATCAACATTTAGAACGAAAAGGCAAGGTTGAATGCAATGCCTGTAAACGAGGAGAAGACAAGGCAATACTTACGGATTTCTCCATAAAAAAAGATGTGAAAAGACGTTGGAAAGAATATGATTTTTCCAAAAAAAACAACCTTGCCGCAATAAAAGGAACGATCATTGGTTCATGGGCACTCACAAAAATGGTGATGTGGTGGCTTCTTGTCGGAATGCTGATGGCAGCCTTTGCACGTGCATACATCCCGCAACATTATTTCATGGAATTTATGGGACCAACAGTTATAGGACTACTTATAACTCTACTTTTTGCAACTATTATAGAAGTATGTTCTGAGGGTTCTGCCCCACTTGCCTTTGAAATTTATAATCAAACAGGGGCGTTTGGGAATAGTTTTACGTTTCTTATGGCAGGGGTGGCAACTGATTATACAGAGATTGGGCTTATCTGGCATAATATCGGTAAAAAAGCTGCGTTATGGCTTCCAATTATCACAGTGCCGCAGATTCTTATTCTTGGATACTTATTTAACGTCTTCACCTAAAGGTTTTTGTATCTTTTACATATCACGGTATGAGGATTATTATGAACTTTGAACTAACTGAAATGCAAAAATTGTTTCAAAAAACTATTAGAGAATTCTGTGAGAAGGAGATAAAACCTCTCGCTGCAAAAATTGACAAGGAAGAGTATTTCCCATGGGACATGTATAAAAAAATGGGTAAAATGGGTCTTATGGCAATGACTGTTCCACAAAAGTACGGTGGGGTAGGTATTGATCGCGTTAGTTATATGATTGCCCTAGAAGAGATTTCCCGCTATTGCGGTTCTACTGGTCTGACTGTTGAGGCCCATAACTCTCTTGGTGTTGGTCATATTTATGAAAAAGGAACTGATGTTCAAAGGAAGAAATATCTTCCAAAACTTCTAAACGGCGAGGGTATTGCTGCTTGGGCGCTTACTGAGCCTAACGCTGGTTCCGATGCGGCGGGTGGCCAGACAACTGCTGTTTTGGATAAAGATGAGTGGGTTTTGAATGGTACAAAACAATTTATCACCAGTGGGGATATTGCTGAAGTAACAACTGTTATGGCAATGACAGATAAAAGTAAGGGTGCTAAAGGTATATCTGCATTTATTGTCGAGAAAGATACTCCTGGTTTCAAGGTTGGTCAATTGGAAGATAAACTCGGGCTTCGCGGCAGTCATACTGCCGAGCTTATTCTTGAGGACTGTCACATTCCAAAGGAGAATCTACTTGGTGAGAAAGGCATGGGATTCATTGGTGCCATGAATATTCTAGATCGGGGACGTACTGCTATTGGGGCTATGAGTGTTGGCATTGCCAGAGGTGCTCTTGAAGATAGTATCGAGTATGCAAAGCAACGTCAGCAGTTCGGGCGCCCAATTAGTAAGTTCCAGGCAATTCAATGGAAGATTGCAGATATGGCCACTGAGATCGACGCCGCTCGTTTGTTAGTATACAGAGCTGCATTTTTGGAAGATCAGAATGTAAGATTTTCCAAGGAAGCAGCAATGGCAAAGCTTTTTGCTTCTGAAATGGCCATGAGGGCCGCAAGAAACGCCATTCAAATATTCGGTGGGTATGGATACACTAGTGAGTACCCGTTAGAAAGATACTTCAGAGATATCAAACTATGTGAAATTGGCGAGGGTACTTCTGAAGTTCAACGAATGGTCATATCTAGGCAATTGGGTTTATAATATTGATATTCGAGGTAGGAGCATGACTTCAAAACCATGTAAACCATCACAGAAAAAAGGCGACTATGAAGAGTTGTACAAAAATTTTAAGTGGAAAATACCAAAGCATTACAATTTTGGATTTGATGTTGTAGATAACTGGGCCGAAGATAGAACAAAATTAGCTCTCATTTCAATTGACCGAACTGGTAAAAGAGATAGGTATCATACTTTTCGTGATTTGTCTGTCGAGTCAAATAGATACGCCAATGCACTCAAAAGAATGGGTGTTAAGAAAGGCGATAGAGTTCTTGTGATTCTTCAGAGCATTCCCGAATGGTACATTGCGCTTATCGGGATGTTTAAACTCGGTGTCGTTCCTATGCCCGGTACTGTTCTCCTTACTTCAAAAGACGTAGAATATAGGATAAACCGAGCTGAGGCTTGCATGGTGTTTACAGATATGAATCATGCAGATATTGTTGATGGAATAAAATCCAAGTGTCCTTCACTTAAACACCTGATGCTTGTGGGCGGGAAAAGAAAAGGATGGTTTAATTATCTAGAAGAAATGGATAAGTCATCATATGATCTTTCCCAAAAAGAAGTTGGAAAAACTCTCTCCTCAGATCCTATGCTCATTTACTTCACTTCTGGAACAACGGGTCATCCTAAAATGGTACTTCATACACACAGTTATCCACTGGGTCACGAAGTTACTGCCCGTTTCGCTCAATCTCTTAAAAAATGTGATTTGCATTGGACAGTTTCGGAAACTGGTTGGGCAAAGGCTGCATGGGGAAAATTATTTGGTCAAATGATGGTCGGAGCTGCAATTATTCAATGGGAGACACCTGGTCGTTTTGATGCTGATGGACTTTTACGTGCGATGGAAAGATATGGAGTAACATCGTTTTGTGCACCTCCAACTGTATATAGATTGCTTATCCAGATGGATTTATCAAAATACAATCTCAAGCTTAGGCATTCGATGAGTGCAGGTGAGCCATTGAATCCTGAAGTAATTCGCGTTTGGAAAGAAAGATTTGGTCTTGAAATTTACGACTTCTTCGGACAAACAGAAACTGTTTGTGTTCTTTCCAATTATCCGTTCATGCCAATAAGATATGGTTCTGTTGGAAAACCAACTCCGGGCCATGATGTTAGAATAGTTGATAATGACGGCAATGAAATGGGACCAAATGAAGAAGGAAATATCGCTCTTTATATTGGCGATGAGCGTCCTCCTGGTCTTTTTAAGGAATATTGGAAAGATCCAGTTATAATGAAAAAATCATTTAGAAATGACTATTATTACACTGGTGACCAAGGATACAAAGACGAAGATGGTTACTTCTGGTTTGTAGGACGAGATGATGATGTTATCAAATCTTCAGGGTATCGTATTGGACCTTTTGAAGTAGAGTCTGCTCTAATGGAACATGATGCTGTTGCAGAGTGTGCTGTTGTTGGGTCCCCAGATCCAAAAGGAGTTAGAGGTATTGTTGTTAAAGCTGTTGTTGTTCTTTCAAAAGGATACAAGCCATCTGATGCATTGACAAAAGAATTACAAGATCATGTCAAGAAAGCTACTGCACCTTACAAATACCCACGAATCGTGGAATATATGGATGAGCTACCTAAGACTGTTTCTGGAAAAATCTTGAGACGTGAATTAAGAAAGAATTAATTTTTTTTACTTTTATTTATATGGTAAAAACTCTTTTCCAAGAAGTTCTCTAGCGATAATTATTCTCATAATGTTCATAGTTCCTTCTGCACCAATGGAATAAGATCTAACACCACGTATGCCCATCTCAATTGGATATTCTTTGGTATAACCTATTGCACCAAACCAATCTGCTACCTCATTGAAAACTGAAAACGCATAAATGGGTGCACGAAGCTTGGAAATAGCAGCAGCAATAGTGACATCGTGATGAGTAGCCTTCTTTTCTTTATACATCTTATCCATAGCCCAAGCTGCTCTATAAGTTTGAAGTTTTACAGCATCAATATTACAATGATGTTCTGCCAAAGGAAATTGTATTCCTTCAAAACTTCCAAGTGGACGTCCAAACGCCTTACGTGTTTTGATATGTTCAATTCCAAGTTCCAAAGCAGCTTCTGATGCTCCAACACATGTAGCTCCAATGAGAACACGGGCTGCTGAGAAACCCTCCATGGCATAGTAGAAACCTTTGTTAGCTTCACCTATGAGATGTGCTTCAGGTAACTCCACATTCTTCATATTGAATCCACCTGTTGAGATTCCCATTCTTCCCATATCTTCGAATAGAGAAGTTTCAACATCGGGATTGTCTTTTAAAGGAACTGCAAAAAACGAAAATCCTTTGTGGGCTTTTGATGGATCAGTTCGTGCAAGAGTAAGATGAACTCCACCCCATTTTGATGACTCAGTGATACCGCTGATAAATACCTTCTCGCCATTAAGTAACCAGTTTTTACCTTTTTTTTCTGCCTTTGTTTTAGCAGCTCCAACAATATCTGAGCCGCCCTCAGGTTCTGTAACAGCTATTCCACAAAAAGCCTCACCTGATGTTATCTTAGGTAGATATTCCCCTTTTGCTTCCTTGGTTCCATATCGGCTGAAGATAAACCCCCACGCTGCTTCTACAAGGTAAAGTACAGGTATTGCAAGACTAATATCTGCTCTTCCAAGTTCCTCTGCAGCAATAGCTGCCATGGTCCAGTCGACTCCAGCTCCTCCGTTTTCTTGTGATGCAGTAGGTGCTAGTAATCCTAGTTTTGCCATATCTTTAATGATCTCTCCCGGAATCTTTTTATTAGTATCGATCTCTCGGACTCGTGGTTTTATCTTTTTCTGAGCAAAATCACGAACAGTTCTTCTCCAGATTTCTTGTTCTTCAGTCCAGCCAAAATCCATCTATTTCACCTCCTGCTTTTTAAGCTTGATCAGGTATATTATTGGTTCTTTATAATAAGTTTTATCAAGAATTTTGGCATTGCCACTAAAAGATAGAGATTTATACATCTGATTTTATACACCAGAACAGTTTTGACTCTAGGTTGGTATCATGAAATCGATAAACTCTTCTAAACCACAAATTCAACCCATGACCGTTGGTCCACTATTGTCTAACTGTTATATCGTATGGGATGAAGATGTGAAACAAGGTGTAATTATTGATCCTGGTGATGATGCGGATGTTATATTGAAGTCAGTTAAGAAACTCGATATTAAGATTAAATATATTTTAGCAACCCATGGTCATTTTGATCATGTAGGGGCTGTAGCACAACTTAGACGAGAGCTTGATGCAGAGTTTCTTGCTCATAACGGAGATTTCTTTTTCTTAGAAGATGGAGAAAATGCAGCTCGTCGCTGGGGTATAGATATCGAGCGACCACCCAAGCCTGATCGATTTATTGAGGATGGAGAAAAGATAAAGTTTGGTGAATTTGAGTTTGAAGTTTTGCATACGCCAGGGCATTCCCCAGGTGGCATAAGTTTTCTCTATGATCATATGGTGTTTTGTGGGGATACTCTTTTCCAAGGTGGCATCGGAAGAACAGATTTTCGTCAGGGGTCATTTGAGGATTTATCTAAATCAATAAAAACACGTCTTTATACATTGCCAGATGATACTATTGTTTATACGGGTCATGGACCTATAACAACCATTGGTAATGAAAAAAAATATAACGCTTTTGTGAGAGCCTGAAATATGGATGATAAGTTATCTGAACTTTAAAAAATTGCATCAAATTCAGACCAAATTGTTGCATTCACAGGTGCAGGTTTCTCGGCTGAAAGTGGAATTTCTACCTTTAGAGGCGCTGGTGGTCTTTGGTCAAAATATGACTCTTCAATATATGCAGATATCAATATCTTCATGCAAGATTCAACATATTACTGGAAATTTTTTAGAGATGAAAGATATCCTGCAATAAAGAAGGTTAAACCAAATGATGGGCACTATGCTTTGGTAGAGTTGGAGAAGCGTGGGAAGCTTTATCGTGTGATTACTCAGAATATTGATGGTTTGCATCAGGTAGCTGGTAGTTCTGATGTTATTGAGCTTCATGGTAATACTAGGAAGATTTTCTGCCTTAGTTGTGACAGGGTTTATTCTATGGATGAGGCTTATAGACTTTTGCAGGAGGAGTTACCTCCGAGGTGTTCTTGTGGGGTGTTTTGAAACCTGATACGGTGCTTTTTGGTGAGTCTTTGCCCCAGGTTGCGCTTGATATGGCGATGCTTGCTGCTCGTGATTGTGATATGTTTCTTGTATTGGGGAGTTCATTGGTAGTTTATCCTGCTGCTTCGATGCCAAAGATTGCCAAGAGTAATGGAGCTACATTAGTTATTATAAATATTGATCCGACTCCGTTGGATGATACAGCTGATCTTGTTATTAATGAGAGTGCTTCAAAAGTTTTATCTAAGTTGATATAATGAAGCAATACCTAGCATATAGTCATTCGTCTTAATTTGTTTTATAAAACATCATATATGTTCCATCATCAAGTTCTATTACTGATGGATCTGCGGCTAATGGGTTTATGCTGGATTCAAATCTGTAATGAGTCTTTGTAAACGTTGAGCCATCAGTTGAAGTTGAAATATCAATACCAACTGTATATAGATAAAATAAGTCATCTTTAAAAAACACATCTGGTACTACACCACCAGAATAAGCGGTGCCTTCTTCAGTAAAATCCAAGCCATTAGAGGATGTTGCAGAAACTACCTTATTTTCTTCTAAATTACCAACATACATATGCCAGGTATCATCAACTTTGATAACATCCGGATCATAAACATCTATATTTGAAAAACGAACACCACTATCCTGAGCAAAATTTATAGCATCAGATGAAGTGGCAGAATAAATCTTATTCAACTTACCCGCACTAATATCTGATCTGCCTTCTCCAATATCAAAATAATAAATCCTTATACTTCCATCATCAAGCACAAAAGGACAAGGATCAACAGGAACCTTCTCACCAACACCACTCCAGACAACATAGGTTATATCACTCCAAGTAGTACCATTATCTTCAGATTTCAATAGACCAGTACGCTCAGCAATACCATCCTGAGAGACATCAACAAAATAAAGATAAATAACACCATCTTTGTAAATAGCACCAGGAACTGATGCATGGCTTGCTAAAATTTCACCAGAGTCAATCCAATTTAAAAGGTCAGTACTTGTAGCATAAGAAACCGAATCTCCATAAGGTCCTTCATTCATTGTTGACCACGAATATGGATTATAATCATTTCCATTTGGTTTTTCTTCGTTGTTTTCTTCATTTTGATTTACATTGTTTTCAGTATCAGTACATCCACTTAAACTTAGACAAAGCAGTAAAATTGAAATTATTATAATAATTATTTTTTTCATTATCCCACCTCCCATTTTGTATGAAAATAAAATTTTATATTTAAAGTTATGGAAGCAATACCTAGCGGGTTTTCTAATCATGAGGCTATGATTAGAGTTTCATTGTAATTTTTACAGGAGTGGAAGTAAAGTCTAATCAAGGTTATGATTAGAGTTTCATAATAAGTATTTTCTTAAAAATTTGGTATTTAAATGGATTTTTATTAAACTCTAGTTTAATTTTAGTGCTACTATTATTAAACCATAGTTTAATTTTAGTAAGGTTTATATAGTTGGAATGCATAAATATATTATATGTATATTGAACGAGAGATTAAGAAAAAGTTTGACAAGATTTTCAAAAGCTATACTATGATTGCTGTTGTTGGTGCTCGGCAAGCTGGAAAAACAACATTCTTAAAAAAACATATGAATGAATATAATTCCTCTTACGTATTATTTGATGATCCTGATGCACGATCATTGTTTGAAGAAGACATAAAGAAATTTGAACTCCAGTACATTGAAGGCTACAATCTTACTATTTTAGATGAGGTTCAATACTGTAAAGATGCTGGTAGAAAACTTAAATATCTTGTTGATTCAGGGCGAAAACTTTGGATTACCTCTTCATCTGAAATTATCCTGGCAAAAGAAATATTATCCTTTCTAGTGGGAAGGGTTTCAATTGTAAAGTTGTATCCATTTTCATTTGATGAATTTTTAACTGCTAAAGGGCAAAAAACAACAACATCGGGAATTATTCAAAGAGTCATTTGGGAACATATGCAGTATGGCGGATATCCTAAGGTAGTCTTAACAAAAGATATTGAAATGAAGAAGACCATTCTTGCAGATCTTTATGAGACAATGCTTCTAAAAGATGTTGCCAGGACATTTGCAATTGATGATATACGTGCATTAGAGGAATTCTCAAAGTATCTCGCTCAAAGTGTTGGAAATATTCTTTCATATAATGATTTTTCCAGTTCATTACACGTCTCTTTTCAAACAATTAAAAAATATCTTGATGCAATGGAAAAAAGCTATCTAATCATGAGAGTATATCCATATTTTACGAACAAATTAAAGGAAATTGTTAAGCAGCCAAAGTTGTATTTTGTTGATACGGGGCTTCGTAATGTTATTGCAAAAGAATTTGATGTTGAATTAAATGGAAAGGTGTTTGAAAATTATGTGTTTTCTGAGCTTCTTAAACTTGGAATAAAAACAAAGTATTGGAGAACAAAAGGAAAAGCTGAAGTTGATTTTGTTGTTGAGAACGAAAAAGAAATTATTCCAATTGAAGTAAAGCTACAAGCTGATTATGATAAAATTGAAAGAAGTTTACGGTCGTTTATTCAGCAGTATCGCCCAAAAACTGCCCTTGTGGTTACTTATAAAGGTAAAAAAGGTAGTAAAAAAGTTGATGATTGCATAGTTCATTTTATTGATATTGCTGGACTTAAAAAGTATTTAACATAAATTTTTTTACTAACTCTAATCAAGGTTTTGATTAGAGTTTGACAGCATGGTTAATGTTTTTTTGATTGAGGCTATGATTGGGGTTTCTAAGGAGAAATGCTATCTATAATTACATTTTGTGATTAGATATTGGAACAATACCAAAGATATTTTGAGTTTTCTAACATTATGCCTAACAATACTTCTAACTATTAGTTTTTTAAAGAATGAAATGATATAAATTGGTAGTCGGCGAGGAGATAAGCAAGATGCCAGTTGATGAAGGACGAGTAAAAGATTTGGCGGAGAAGCGGGAGCGAGGAGAGATCACAAAGAAAGAGACAATACGAGAAATCCACAAGAGAGAGCTCCAGCACGGACGATATGGACACTCTTGGTTGATGAGCTTCTCAATGGTAGCGTGGGGCGTGCTTTGCTTTATTTCAGGCATAGCAAAGGCAACGAATATACCGGTACTGGAACTTTTTGTTCAACTCCCTGCAATCAGCTTCTCACCAACCATAGCATATTTGGCGCTTGTTTTGGTTTTTTCAGGCTTTGCAGTTGCGCTCTATGCTACCTACTTTAGAGCGGTAAGAGGAGGATGTGGTTGGAAGGGTGAGAGTGAAACCGTTACATTTGTTCGAAGGGGACCCTATAAGATTATGAGACATCCTGCTGTTGTTGGTTTTTGCGGCATCTTTGTTTTCCTTACTGTCTTCTTGAGTGAATATATTCCTTTCAACATTCTGTCAGTAATTGGTAACCTCTTCTTTTGTTTGACAAGCTATTATTCATGTATGGATGAAGAAAAACTTGGCATATTGAAGTGGGGAGATACATACAGACAATACATGAAAGAGGTCCCTAGATGGAATTTCATTCTGGGATTATGGAGACTAAGAAGAAGATCCAACTGACATCTACTACTTTATTACTACTTTACCTGGTATAATCCTCGTTAAGACAGATGCGGTATTATCCTTATCGTTTTTATTGTATAGAAAGATCGCTTTTTTTTGTGAGTCCGAAAGTAAGCCCTGGCCTTTTTTCTGTAAGTTTCATTATACACTCTTTTTTCTTTACAGTAGCACCAACTATGTCTTCGTAGTTTACAGAAAAATTATTTTTATTGCTTGTAAGTATTTGTTCCAGAGTCTTTTTTTCTTCCATTATTTTTTCCCCTTTCTTTTTATGACGTTTCCTAGTAATTGCCGGTCCAACTGTTCCACCTGCTACAAATGCAGCGGCCGTACCTCCTAGAAATTCACCAATTATGCGTTTATTTGTAAAATAGATAATGTGATCCTTATGAGCCACGCTAGATGCTACTCTACATAACAGTTTACCGATCATCTCTTCTGCCATTTCAATCATGTCAAGAATAATATTGTTATTTTAAATACCTGCGTGTGGTTATAGACGGTTGTAGAATCTAAGGAAAAAGATAATGAAATTAATCAAAATGGTATACAAGTTATATGAATTAAATAAAGAAGAAATTGCTATTGTTGAAGAGAGTTTAACAAATTGATTTTAATCAAAAGGCTATGATGAGAGTCTAAGCCTCTAATCACTGTACATCTCTAGTGATTTTAAACAATAATATTAGGATATAATTAGAGTTTAATATAGAATATGCAAAATAATACTTTCAATGACCTCGTATAATAGTTTATAAACGATCAAATACATCTTTTTTCAACGTAAATGTGGAAAAATATAAATATTAGTTAATAGCATATATCTATTAACTAATAACAATTTATGATGAAAATGTCAAAAAAGCAAGAATATAGACTTGGACACTCTCCAACACTAAACACAGTTCTAATGGTAGAAAACACTCTAATGAACATGGATAAGAGCCTATTTACAGTTGCAGGCATAAAGAAGAAATTACCAAAACAAGTAAACCACAGAACACTAATGATTATACTGTCATACTTAGAAGAATCTAATAAGATTCTAGTTACAATAAAAGGTATAACATGGATCCATAACACAAGTCCACGTTTACGGAAAGAAATTTCCGAAGGGCTTGAGCTACGAAGAAAATAAAAGTAATACTCTCATCTGACGCAAAAGAAGTGTACAACCATCTAAAAGAAGAAGCACCTAAATCTAAAACAGAAAGAACAATATTAAATGCAATAACAAAGGGCACCCCACTAATCTAGAGTTGGTCAAAATGTCAATATCTCATACAATGAAAACTGTGTAAATGTAATGCCACAAGACATTGCTGGCGTTACACCTATTTCTATCCAGTTTTTACTACTTCTTT
>Ga0315547_1003065_pt1 | contig 11147 bp, 10 predicted proteins | sample SalMarSW160240MG_2_FD_202542 | JGI IMG/M metagenome (GOLD analysis project Ga0315547, IMG submission 202542) | Salt marsh sediment microbial communities from the Plum Island Ecosystem LTER, Massachusetts, United States - Salt Marsh Sediment SW1601-240 ... | reverse complement strand
ACTCGACATCATCGTGGTGTAGACAGAACGCTGCACTACGATTATCACTCAACCCCCCATCTCAACTAAACTTCTGTCACTTTGAGGCCAGGAACTTCAGGTTAGTATCCCTACCCCTCAGGCCCTTTCTATCCTCAAAGCGCACGGAGTGCTGAGCACGTAAGCGTTTTCTTCTACCTGTTGACAAAGTAGAGGGATCGTGCTATATTGGTCATACCGGTATGAAGAAAAATGTATCTTACCCCCTTGAGATTTCCACAATTGCGAAGAAGAGCGCTTCTGTCGCTAAGTGGCTCATCTCGGCTGTTAAAAAAGGAGAATGGAAACTGGGGGATCGGTTGCCACCGGAACGGGCGATTGCAGAGAAGTTAAACGTAAGCCGTACAGCAGTACGTGAGGCACTCAGTGCACTTCAGATGGCCGGCCTCGTCGAACCGCGGGTCGGTGATGGGAACTACATAATCGCCTCAATTGAAAAGGAGATTGACGTTGATGAAGCGGTATTTGCACTCCAGGAGAGTGAAAGCCTGGGCGAGGTATGGGAAGCGAGAAAAATACTGGAAGTGGTCCTCGCCAAATTGGCCGTGAAAAAGGCAACCGAAGAGGACATCAAAAATATTGAGAAATATCTGTTAAAGATAAAGGAAGCTGCGGACAAGCGCGACCAAGATGAGTATTTGACGGCTAACAACGACTTCCATCTTGCGATCGTCGAGGCAGGGAAGAACTCTTTCTTAAAGAAGGCCTTCGTACCGCTCTTGCAGATTACAACCCATCAACTGGTTACGGAAGCGACTGGAGAGTATATCGCCGCTCATGCCGTTGACCTCGTGCGCAAACATCAGGATATCGTCAACGCCATGAAGGGGCATGACAACGATGCTATAGTCGAACTCATGCAGGCTCACTTTGCGGCGCCAGAGGAAGTCTTCCTGAGAAGCTTGCAGAACACCGCTAGGTCAGCAGATAAGCTAAAGAAGGGCACTAGGAATGAAGTTTGATTTTTCTTTTGTGGACAGAATGATAAGAGATATTCCCGACTATGGAGAGTTTCTCACTGTAGAAGAGCTTAATCAAAGTTCTGTCGAGTTAGCACACAAGTATTCATCTGTGGTAGAACTTAGTACCATTGGGCAGTCGAGAGCTGGTGATCCCATACAAGCTATCATTATCGGGAAGGGGAAGCAAACAGCCTTTCTCTTTGGTACACCTCACCCTAACGAACCTATCGGTGCTATGATGATCGAGTTCCTGTCGCGCAAACTGGCCGAGGATGAAGAGTTCCGAGAGTGGACTGGCTTCCGATGGGTGTTGATAAAATGCGCTGACCCCGACGGCACCCGGTTGAACGAAGGATGGTTTAAAGGGCCATTTACTCCCCTTCACTACGCAAGGAATTTCTATCGTCCACCCCATTTCCAGCAGGTTGAGTGGAGCTTCCCCGTTAGCTATAAGAAATTAAAGTTCACTTCGCCGATCCCAGAAACTGAGGCCATCATGAATGTTATAAACCGCGAAAAGCCCGCGTTTATGTACAGTTTGCATAATGCAGGGTTTGGAGGGGCCTACTATTATGTGAACAAACCTTGTGAACCACTGTATGAGAGATACAGGCAGGTAGCGATAGGACAAAGCATTCCTCTTCAGTTAGGGGAGCCAGAAATGCCCTACACCAAGCAACTTTCTAAAGCCGTTTACTTAATGCCCAGCATTAAGGATAGCTACGATTACCTGGAAGAATATACCGACAAGGATCCTGCTGAACTTATTAAGGGTGGAGCAGGGAGCACAGATTATGCGAGGCGGGTCGTGCCAGACATATTCTCTTTGGTGTGCGAGGTGCCATATTTTTACGATCCTAGGATAAAGGATTTGAACAAATCGGATGTCAAGCGCAGGGATGCCGTGTTGCATAGTGTAGAGGTGGGTAAGGAGGTATTTAGCTTTCTCAAGAACAACTATGAAACAGTGCAAGGTCTGTTAACCGTGCCATCAAAGTTCAAAGAAGCGATCGAAGAAAGCCTGCGAATGATGCCGGATCACCTTGCGGCTAAGCGTAAGTGGGCCAAGTCAGCCGAGGAGCTTGAGGATTTGGCAACTATAGCACAGGAATTCGATAGTTATGTCATAACGCGCTTCTACGGGATGCTCTCTTTTGGCATGTTCATCAGGATGATCGATTATCAGCTACAGAATACGAAGGAGGCTCAAAAAAAGAACAAGCTGGAAGAGGTGAAACTTCAGCTGGAGAATGAGTTGGGAAAACAGAATGAAAAGTTGCTTGAAGGCCTGAATTATGAGGTTATACCTATTAGAAGGCTGGTGGCTGTGCAGTTTACGGCAGCCCTTGCCACTGTGGAATACCTCATGAAAGGGAGGTGATAGACAAGGACAGATTATGAAATTAGGAGAAACTAGGTACATGTAGAAAGTAAACTTTTCAGGAGGCTAAAGTGAGCAAGAAAAAGGGTGCATGGTTATTGGCGGTACTCTTCTGTACGGTAGCCGTCTTTTCCATTGGGGCTCTCGCGGATGAGGTACAACCACAATACGGAGGAACACTGAGGTATGGCGCATACGATATTCCCGGTAGTCTTGATCCTCATCACTGTCTGCATAGAGGGTTGACCACACAATACATCGCTTTTCAGCACCTACTCAAATACAACCAACAATTAGATTTCGTCCCCAGACTGGCGGAATCGTGGGACATCCCGGACCCCCAGACGTACATTTTCCATATCCGCAAGGGTGTGCTCTTTCACGATGGGAGCCATCTCACTGCAGAAGTCGTTGCCTTCAACTTGGAACGGCTAAAGAGCGACTACTCTGAGTACCAGAGCGATTTCAAGATCGTCGACAGTGTTGACATTCTTGATGATTATACAGTCGAGGTCCACCTGAGCAGTCCGTGTGCCCCGTTCCTAGACCTATTGACGTCAAGTCGAGGATACATTGTCTCGCAGAAAGCCGTCTTAGAAAACGGCAACGAGTGGTTCCAGAAGCACCCGGTTGGCTCGGGCCCGTTCCAATTCGAATCCTGGGACGAGCGAAGCGGCGTTCTGAAATACATAAGATTCGACAACTACTGGGAACCGAGCAAGCCTTATCTAGATAGGGTGGAATTCGTGAAAATCCCGGATGCCACAGCCAGAGGCCTTGCGTTTGAGGCTGGAGACATAGACTACATCTACAAGCCATATGTAGCAGATCTTGACAGAATCCAGGACCTCGGCGGGAAGATTCTTCCCGTTCAAGCGCAGAGCAACTCCATCGACTATCTCATGTTCAACACAAAGGAGAGTCCGTTTGACGATCAGCGCGTTCGCCAGGCGATCGCCTATGCCTTGGATATTGATCGGATCGTCGCCTTCGTTGAGCACATTGAACCGCTGGCAGGCCCGCTTCCGTCGACGAACTGGGGACACAATCCCGATCTTGCGTACGTCTATGACCCGGAAAAAGCAAAGGAACTCTTGACTGAGGCAGGGTACCCCAACGGCTTCTCAGTCACCCTTACGATCAGAAGCGCGTGGCCGCTCTGTGAGAAGGCCGCCTTGGTCGTACAAGAGAACCTGGCCCAAGTGGGCATTACGGTCAGTATCGAAGTCGTTGAGAGCGCGACGGTCATCAGCCAGGGTAGGGCGGGTGAGCTCCTTTTTGCCATCCTCCACTACGGAGGCGGCGGGCGACTCGACCCAAACGGAAACCTGAGTTCGCTCTTCCTGCCGGGAGCCCCTTACAACTACACCGGCTACGATAACGCGGAGGTCGCCGAACTGATTACCCAGGCAGGGAAGATCGTCGATCGAGCGGAAAGACAGAACCTCTACTGGCAGGCCGAGGAGATAATCGTTGCAGAGGATATTCCGGCGATCTTCTTCGGCAAACTTCTGGATTATGTCGCTTACAGAGACAACTTTCATGGTGTCAAGTTACTTCTTACGGGGTACATACTCGACTGTGAAGACATCTGGATGGAACAATAGGGAGAACGTTTGAGACGTGGGAGGGCAACTTAGGCTGCCCTCCCACATTTTTGGAACTACGCACATGCTTTCATACATTGTCAAGCGGCTTCTCGTGCTTCTGCTGGTCGTCTTTGGGGCGAGTGTGATCATCTTTGTCATGAGCCATTCGCTGCCCGGAGATCCGGCGACAGCGATCATCGGATTCGACACGACGCCGGAACAGGTTCGGCAGGTCACGGAGAAGTACCATCTGGACGAACCGATGTTCGTTCAGTACTTCATATGGGCCAAAATGGCGCTGTATGGAGACTTTGGGAAGTCAATCTACTATAACAGCCCGGTCCTTCATCTCTTGTTCTCACGATTACCGGTTACGTTGGAGCTGGCGCTGCTTTCCATGATTATCTCTATCGGGATTGCGTTGCCAGCAGGAATCCTCTCGGCAGTAAAGAAGGACACATGGATTGACAATCTTGCCCGTGTGTACGCGTTCGTGGGCGTATCACTGCCAAATTTCTGGCTAGGGATCATGCTTATGCTTTTGTTCGGCGTGATTTGGCGGGTGTTGCCTCTGTTCGGCTATGTGAGCTTTCAAGTCAACCCGCTGAGTGCCCTGGCGCATCTCATCCTTCCCGCAGTGACACTCGGGACCTCGCTTGCGGCATTGGTGACACGCATGACCCGTTCCTGTTTACTTGAGGAGCTGAACATGGACTACGTCACGGTGGCTCGCGCAAGAGGACTCAGAGAGACGGTGGTTATCTGGAAACACGCCCTCCGAAACGCGATGATCCCAATCGTCACGGTTGTGGGACTGCAATTCGGCTATCTGCTGGGTGGTTCCGTGATCACTGAGACGATCTTCTCCTTGCCCGGCCTTGGCAAGCTCATCATCGATTCCATATTCTTCAGGGATTATCCCGTCGTCCAGGGAGCGATCTTGATCTATACTATCATGTTCTCATTGGTAAATCTATTGGTTGATTTCTCGTATAGCTTACTCGATCCGCGGGTTCGTTACGGGTGACGATTGTGAGAAAGCAACTGCGCGTCCTTTGCAACAGCAAGACAGCCATCATAGGATTGTCGATCCTCCTGATCATCTTTGCCTCGGCGCTCTGCGCGACGATTGACAAGACCTTCCTTGGCTCTCGCGTGATCACGCAGCTGCTCCACGATCCATGTGCACTGGATATCTCGGCCGTATTGAGCGCCCCGTGTTCCAACCACCCGTTGGGAGCAGATGACATGGGGAGAGACGTACTCGCCCGCATCATCTATGGTGCGAGCGTCTCGATTCAGGTCGCGCTTATGGCTGTCGTGATATCGGGTATTATCGGAAGCATCTTGGGGCTCGTGGCCGGGTTTTACGGCGGCGTTGTCGACATGATTATCATGCGGATCGTGGATATTCTCCTTGCTTTTCCCGGCATCCTGTTGGCATTGCTTTTTGTCGCTTTTGTGGGACCCGGACTGACGAATGTAGTCATCGCCCTTTCGCTGCGAAGTTGGGTGAACTATGCTCGGATCATCCGCAGCGAAGTGCTCAGATTACGGGAAAACGAGTTTATCACTGCTGCAAGAGCAACGGGTTGTTCGAACTCCAGGCTCATGCTGCGACACGTTCTTCCCAATGCGCTGGCTCCCGTAATCGTTCAAGCGACCATGGGACTCGGGAGCATGATCCTCTCCGAAGCCAGCCTGAGCTTCTTGGGACTGGGCGTCATGCCTCCTACACCCAGTTGGGGCATGATGTTGAGCACGGGACAGAAGTATATCCGTACAGCATGGTGGCTCTCCGTGTTCCCAGGATTTGCAATCTTCTTAACGGTGATGGGCGCAAACCTGCTCGGCGATGCCGTAAGGGACATGTTTGACCCACGGTTGGTTCACAAGACGAGGACGTAGGGCGACGATCACTCAGAGGACAAGCGTAACAGGAAATGGAGGTTGTTAAAGATGACACAGCAGCTAGAAGAAGACATGGAGCGTATAGGTGAGTGTCTGCACAAGGAAGCCCTTGTAATCGACACATTATTTACCAACAGCACGCGAAGTCTCCCGGGTGAAACAAAGGCCTTGCTCGATGGCGTCAGCGCACAGGGTGAATTGTCAACGGATACCATCGAACAGATCAAGATGCTCTCCGATGTGCAGTGGGTCCAGCACGGCACCGGGTTCTGGGATTGGTGGGTTGCAAGCGGCGTGAACGTGATTCACACAACGGTCGGCGTGCCCGAAGGCGTGACCGAAACAGAGGCCTACCGAAAAGTGATAGAAGACCTTTCACGGTGGACCTTGAGGTTTGATCGATCGGAGAAGCTAATCAAAGTGACAAAGAGCCGGCACATGCTCGATGCAAAAGCGAACAGTAAGTACGGCGTCATCCTCGGGGTCCAGAACATGAACTGGCTAGATGTGAACTTCTCGCGCTTCGAACACCTTTACAATTTCGGTGTCCGCATTATGCAGGTGGCTTACAATCTGCGGAACCTACTGGGGAATGGGTGTACGGAACGACACGATGAAGGTTTGTCTGAATTCGGCATCGAAGCGATAAAGAGGATGAATGAGCTCGGAATCCTCGTTGACCTTTCTCACTGTGGCCCACAAACTACGATTGAAGGAATTCAGGCTTCGGAGACCCCGGTCGCTTTGACCCATACCTTCTGCAGGGCCATCTGCGATCACGACAGAGGAAAAACGGATGCGGCGCTTCAGGCATTGGGGAAGAACGGTGGCTACATGGGAATACTACTTGCTCCCGACTTCATTTCTACAAAGAAATCGCCCTCCCTGGAGGATTTCCTTGATCACGTGGACCACGCTGTGGGGATCCTGGGCACAGATAAAGTGGGGATCGGTACGGATTACGGCCACTACTCCTCTCCAGAGCTTCATGGGTTCCAGAAAGCGATAAGAGACGAAGAGATACGACGTTGTGGCATCAGCCGGGTGGGATGGCGGACCGGCCACTTCAGGAAGGAGATAGTAGAGGTGGAAGGCTACAAGGATTGGCGGGATTTTCCTAACATAACCAAGGGGTTAAGGGCAAGAGGGTATTCGCCAGAAGATACCAAGGGCATCTTGGGAGAAAATTTCTTAAGGGTTTTCAGAGAAGTCGTAGGTTGATCTCAAAGGAAAAGACTCAAAATCCTGATGAGGGGGTGCAAAATGAAGAAAATGAGAGTTGATGATATCGGGAGCTTTATCTTCGTGGATAACCCTGCCATCTCACCGGCTGCAAACAAGGTGGCCTTCGTCGTAACCCGAACTTTAATTGAGGAAGATAGATATGAAAGCAACATTTGGCTTTTCGACAGGAAGGACAGGTGCCTGCTTCTTTAGTTGAAGTGGGGAATTCTTGGGGTTAAACTGCTCCAATAATTATGCAAGCATCGTATACGATGCTTGCATAGGAGAAGAATACGGTCTTCCTACTGCAAACTATGAAGGAGGCTGTTGAGTTGGTGGCCCGAAAGGAAGGGATTATTTTAGATCCCGTATATACAAGCAAAACCATGGCCGGACTTATCGATCTGGTCCAGAAAGGGGAATTCCAAAAGCAGGACGTCGTTGTGTTTGTTCATACTGGTGGGATTTCGGGACTGTTCGCGGCCGATCAAATTGCCGCTTTTCAAGGATAAGGACTAGGAGGTTACGTATGCTAGCAATCAAAGGTGGGACGTTTCTCACGCCGGAAATAAGGATCGAAGAAGGGGTGCTCCTGGTCGAGGGGGGAAAGATTGTAGCTCTAGGTAAGGACGTTGCCATCCCTCATGATGCGGCGGTGATCGACGCCACGGGCAAATTTGTCCTACCCGGCATGATCGATGCCCACTGTCATACTGGTGTTTTCGCCGATGGCGTGGGGTGGGAGAAGAGTGATGGGAACGAGATGACCGATCCGGTTACCCCTCATCTTCGGGCTATCGATGCCATTCACCCCGAGGATATGGCCTTTAAGGATCTAAGAGAAGCTGGGGTAACAACCATCAACACAGGACCAGGTAGCGCGAACATAATCGGTGGCCAGACCGCGGCGATAAAGACCTCTGGCCGGACAGTAGACGAGATGCTCCTCTTAACTCCTTGTGGAATGAAGATGGCACTGGGTGAGAACCCAAAAAGGGTTTACGGGGACCAAAAGAAACTCCCTTCCACCAGAATGGGGAACGCCGCAGTGCTTAGGGAATGGCTTACTAAGGCTCAGGATTACCTGGAGAAATGGGAGCGTTATAAGCGGAAACTTGCCGAGTACCGAGCCAATAAAAACGATGGGAAAGAGCCCGAGCCTCTGGAGAAGGATCTTCGCCTCGAGGCGCTTGGCCGGGTTCTAAAAGGGAAGATAGCCGTTCATCTGCATGCCCATCGCGCCGATGATATTTTGACCGGGATCCGTATTGCAGACGAGTTTTCCATCAAGAAATTGGTCCTTGTCCACGCAACAGAAGGATACAAAATAGCAGATATTTTAGCAGAGAGGAAGATCCCTTGCCTCGTTGGCCCTATCCTCTTTTCGCGTGGCAAATATGAATTACGGGGTATGGATCCCAAGAACCCAGCTGTGCTTTCGAAGGCTGGGGTAAAAATAGCGATTCAGACCGATCAGATGTCCGCGGTAAAGTACATCCTGCTCGACACCGCTCTTGCCGTAAGGGAGGGACTGGACGAGAGAGAAGCGCTTAAAGCGATCACCATCTACCCGGCGCAAATTTTAGGGATAGCGGACAGGGTTGGAAGCTTAGAAGAAGGGAAAGACGCCGATATAGTCATTATGAGTGGCTATCCCTTGGACATAAAAGGCTCGAAGGTGGAAAGAGTCCTTATTGAGGGCAAGGAAGTACGCACGGGAGAAACAGAGGAGGCGGGAAGGTGACCAGGATAAAATGGAACCCTGAGGTCTTTTCCAAATTCGTCTATCCTGTGGAAATAAAGATCAGCCCTATAGGAAATTGGATTTCCTATACTCTGAGGAGAGTCAACATCAAAGAAAACCGAGATGTGAATACAGTTGTCTTGCAAAATATCAAGAATGGTGAACGCCGTTATTTGGAGGAGGAAAGCACGAGTCCCCTCTTCTCCCCAGACGGAGCTAAGTTGATTTATCTGAAAGAAGATAAAGAGACGAAGACAACGGAGATTTGCCTTCTGGAGATCAGCTCCATGAGCTTGAGGAGAATTGGAAAGACGAATAAGATCTTAAAAATCGATTGGAATCAAGATTCCAGAAGGATCCTCCTGTTGACCACCAGGAGCAGGGAAGATGAAGATCTATATTTCGAAGAGGAGGCACCAATATGGTTCGATGGGCAAGGTTTTCGTGATTCTCCCACCGATCTAATCCAGATATTAGACGTAGAGAGCCAGACCATCCTAGAGAAAACAGAGGATAAAAGGATTGCCGTCGCTATTTGGCGTAAAGATGAGGTAGTATATGGAAAGATGAGGGATATTGTTCAGCCCAAATATTATGATATCGTGGCTTGGAATGGTGAAGGGACTCGCCTGCTCTTTCAGGATGTCTCCCTGATTCCGACTTACTCGAATGGAGAAAAGCTACTCCTCACGGGAAGACCCAGGAAAGAGACCCATTTTGAGCATGACTACCATTATCTCTGGGACGGAGAAAACCTAGATGCACTGACCGAAGAGTATGGATATAATAATGCTTCCGGAATTAATACGGATATCTGGAGGAGCCCAAACCTTCTACCGACACCAAAGATTGATAAGAAGGGAAGAATTTACTTCACGACGAATAAAGAAGGAAGGACACTTCTGGAGAGGCTCCAAAACGGAGGGAAGGAAAAACTTATAGATCGAGACTGCGTCATAACAGCCTATGATGTCAGCGAGGAAGGCGATGTCGTCTATATAAGCGTCAGCGACCGAGAGCTGCCAGAGGTCTCTCTATTGAAAGAAGGAGAGAATGAGAAGCTTACCTTTTACAATGAGGCTGTATCCAATAGGCTGAATATAAGGCCGATGAATCACATCCGATATAAGAGCTTCGATGACCAAGAGATAGATGGCTGGTATCTCAAACCCGATGGGAAAGGAAAAGCCCCTCTTGTAGTCTTCGTGCATGGTGGGCCAAAAGGTGCTTATGGGTATGTACCTTATTATCTGAGCCAGATCCTGGCGGAAGAAGGCTTCTATGTTCTTCACACCAATCCTCGCGGCAGTAACACCTACAGCGAAGACTTTGCCTTACAAGTAGAAAAAGACCCGGGAGGAGGGGATTTTAAGGATATATTATCTGGAATAGAAGTGCTTATCTCTAAGGAAAACGTTGACAGTAAAAGAATAGGGATTACCGGAATAAGTTACGGTGGCTTTATGACTAATTGGGCTATTACCCATTCCCAGCTCTTTAAGGCCGCCGTAAGCGAGAATGGTATTTCGAATTGGTTTACGAGTTATGCCTTTTCGGATATAGGCTTTTGGTTCGACAAGGATCTCATCGGTGAAAACCCGTTGATGGATGAGAGCTACAAAAAGCGAAGCCCTATTTTTTCCGCAGAGAAAGTCGAGACCCCAGTCCTTATAATCCATAGCCTGGAGGACTACAGATGCCCCCTGGATCAATCCGTCATGTTTTACCATGTCCTAAAGGACCTAGGAAAAGAAGCATACATAGCGATATTTAAGAAGGGACCCCATGGCCATAGCCGTCTTGGAAGCCCGCAGCACCGGTTGAAACGATACAGGCTGATCATGGAATTCTTCACTCAGAAACTGATCCGCAAGAAAGAGGGGTTCCCGGTGAACGAGTTTCTGAAAAAAGAGGATGACGGGTCCTCTTCCCAAGCTCTACGATGAGGCCGCATTTCCCGTTTCAGCTCATCCGCGGGGGAACCGTATATACTCCGAAGCTGCAAGGGAAGAGGGACCTTTTGCTCGCTGGGGACCGGATCGCCTTGATCGGGGAGAAGATTGAACCTCCTAAGGGATTCGATGTCAGGGTGATCGATGCTTCCGATCGTTTCATCGTCCCTGGGTTCATCGACCTCCACGTTCACCTGATCGGTGGTGGCGGGGAGGACGGCCCGGCCTCCCGGGTCCCGGAAATCTCCCTCTCCACACTGACCGAGGCCGGGATCACCACTGCAGTTGGGGTCCTCGGGACCGACAGCATCACCCGCTACCCGGAGGCTCTCCTCGCCAAGGTGA
>Ga0315547_1003062_pt1 | contig 11155 bp, 11 predicted proteins | sample SalMarSW160240MG_2_FD_202542 | JGI IMG/M metagenome (GOLD analysis project Ga0315547, IMG submission 202542) | Salt marsh sediment microbial communities from the Plum Island Ecosystem LTER, Massachusetts, United States - Salt Marsh Sediment SW1601-240 ... | reverse complement strand
GGCCGTCAATCCTCATCGGGGATGGAAACTCTTTCTTTGTTGGCCTAAGGTGCTCGGGTGTGCCGAGTTGGAATGGCCGTCAATCCTCATCGGGGATGGAAACTATGGTGTTCCTTTCAGGTCATAGTAGTCGATGATCGTGTTGGAATGGCCGTCAATCCTCATCGGGGATGGAAACTCTTTCTTTGTTGGCCTAAGGTGCTCGGGTGTGCCGAGTTGGAATGGCCGTCAATCCTCATCGGGGATGGAAACTTACACTATCCTGCTAACGTAAGCTCCGTAAGGAGGTTGGAATGGCCGTCAATCCTCATCGGGGATGGAAACGCTCTACTTACGAATGTACTGATGTGTAATGCAAAGTTGGAATGGCCGTCAATCCTCATCGGGGATGGAAACCATGTCTTGTAAGGGTTGGACAAGCTTAGTGTTCCTAGTCAGAACGGCCGCTAATCCTCGTCGGGGATGAAAGCGCGGCTCAAGCAAACGCTGTGCCGTGAGTTGGCCGAGGAGGATCTATAGAGTTATGCCAGTATGGAGTGAACACGTACGCTGCCCGAAGTGTGGACAGCTCTCTCTAGAACGTGAAACTTGGATGAGCACCAAGGAATTTCGCGAGGAATGCTGCGAATGTGGATACTTCCGCGAACTGAGTAATGGATACTCAGTTGCCAAGGAGCTTGACATCATGTCGGACGAAGGGGTCCTCATACGGAATCAGGACAAGCTCCTGGAAGCACTGGGGCAGATGCATTTCAACACAGATACTTATCCTTGCATGCGGGAAGGCATCATCCACAAGGATGAAGCGAGCAAGGGTAAGTATCTCATTGCGGGAAGCTGGTTCTCCTCTCCATCTGTCTTGGAAGGCATAGGAATCGATTGGATCGAACCGCAGGAACGCGAAGTCGAGACAGCGCTGAACAAGGTGCAACAGGCCCAGATCAAGGACTTCATTCGTGGCTACTACTCTGGACTGGAACTCAAGTCCATCTACTTCTTCCATGAGCAGGCCATGGGTGAAGAAGCAACTATTGCCCCCATGAGCGTTGTGCTCGTGACTCCCACTCCAGCAGCCATTCAACGCGCGGGTGACGACGCGGCCGCGCGCTTAGAACAAGCCCTGGCTACCCAACTTGGTCGCCCCGTAACGGTCAGCGTGTGTGAATCCAAGGCCTCCGAGGGCGTACGCTTGGATTTTAGCGTGTTCTGGAAGCAGAACGATGATGGAAGCTATAGCCCGAAACTCGAACTCGACTAACCCTGATGATCTCCTATTAGGAGCCTTGAGGTAAGAGGAGATCGTCGCTCGTTGCCCATGCAGAGCCCGGAAACTCACCCAATCCGGAACTAATATCCACCTAGAATGACGATGATCTGCACCATATGAGTACATTGTTGCCTAACAGTTCTTGTGCTTTGTGCCTACAGATATCCCCAGAACTCTCATGAGAAGCTACGATCCCGCCTTCAATACGTCGTATTGAGTGTGGATGTGAATACACTGTACTCAGCAAACTTACTGAGAAACAACGATCTGATTGGTCGTGAGATTCGTATCTGCTCGGATGGCAAGGTCTGATGATCCCTCATTCATGGCAGTTTTCTCTTGCGCATGTAAGATTCCACTCCTCTCTTGCGTTCTATTAGGGTGCTATGAATATGACAATGTTGTTATCCGCCATAGGAGTTCTGATACCAGCAATAGCCCTAGCTATAGTGCTGTACCAGCGCTTCGGAGGCCGTTTCTGGGTTTGATCAGGCAATACAAAGGAGGTGAACATAGCATGGAGGATGGTTCTGGCGCAATCATAACACCTTTCTTGGTGCTTGCGATTGCATCCTATACTACACTGTCCCCGTTGGTTGCTAGCTTGTACCCTTGGGAACCCTTGGCAGCAGGCTTGGGGCTGGCCGGGTGGGGGTGGCTAGTGTTGCGGTGGCGCACAAGTAAGCAACTATTCCACCAACCTCCGCCAGAGCCGTAGTCCCGCTCCATTCTGTAGTATCACCAAACTAAGACCTGGATGAAAAACAAGCCGACCCTACTTACCCGCGGTAGCAGCTCGTTTGGTTGACTCTTCCTGTGTATTTCTGCTATCCTGCCTGTGGAAGCTATCATAGCATGCAACGGAAGTAGGAACACATGGAAACAGCCATGAAGCCAAACAAGGGGACCTCGGGATGGATATCCTAGTTGCTTTTGTGACTAAGCATGACCCAAAGTCAGATCGAGGTCCGGCACAGACGGTAACCGCTGCTAAGGCAATGGAACCCCAGCAGATCTGTCTCCTTTACACCGACAAGACGGAATCGGCGTGTCAAAACACTGTCGATTGGTTATCGCAGGATTCCACCCTTAAGAATACAAAGGTCAGTACGCGTAAACTTGATGTTTCCGATGCAAGAGATTACGCACGTTTGTCTTATGTTTTGCCGACCGTATTGGAAGAGATAAGGCGGAAATACCGCGGGGCCTTCTATCTAGTTAGCGGACATCCCCATGTAAGGCTTGTGATGGGACTCTGTCTTAACGCGTACGTCATGGATGGCAACCTCCTAGATGTACGGGATCCAGATCCACACGATCCTTTTCCTGACAGCAGGCAAGGGTACCAAAAGCGCGTCTCGGCTATGGATCTGGGCATTTTCGAGCAATTCCGTGAGCGGGGGAGGCGTCATTGGCAAAACGTGCGTCTAAATCTGGACCTGTCTGCCAAACGGGCTTCTCTGGACAACAAGCCCTTTGATCTACGAGCCACTCCTGCAAAAGCGGGTGGAACGCCCCGTCATCGCACCTTCGAGCTTCTGGTTCTTCTAGCTGCAAAGAAGAAGTATGGACGCCCCGATGACACAATAACTAAGCCGTACATCGGCAAGACCGTGTATTCTGATATGGTGTATTGCAGCGTCAATATCCGCAGAGCCATCGACTCGCTCAACAGGCAAGCCCTCCGCCTTAGCCGCAAGAGCCCCCGTCCGCTCGATCCAGTAGTCTGCGAGTTGGGAGAAGAGACGCATCACACAGGGTCTTACAAGCTAACTGACGTGCTGAACCCTGTAGAAGGAACCGTCAATTTTACAGGAGACCTGCGAGGTTTCCTTGTTGAAATTGGTTGTAGCCCCCGCCAGGACGGCTTCCTTGAGCTTCCTTAGCGAGGGCACGCCGTGTGTTCCCTCGGCCTGAGAGAATGTTATTTAGGCTTAACGTCAACTCGTTCCGTAAATTCATTCTTAATGCCTATATGCGGTGCTATTCTGGCATCGCTATGGATAAGAACGAATTCAGCAAGACAGACTTCCAGCGGTTGCAGAATGGCGAGCAAAGCGCCACCGAGATCTGCTATCGTGAGCTACGTGCTCGCTTCCTACACATTGGTCACCGGTTCCTCCACGATGAACATGCTGCAAACGAAGCCTTTGACGACGCTTTTCAGAAGCTGCTTGCAGCTGTAAAAGGCGCCTTCCAGTGGCAAGGAACGGCACAATTATTCAGCTACTTCAAAAGGACTCTACAAACGACCTGTCTGGATCGACTGCGTCGCGAGCATAAGCAAAAGGCGTGGGCAACTGAGCATCTTCTTCCTGCAATGGTTGAGGACCTTGACGGCGAGCCTGTGGAACGCGTAAGCATGTTGGGAACACCAAGCAAGATCGAGCAAGAGGCCAGGCGTCAAGAGAGAGAACAGACTGTCAGAAACGCCTTTCGTCGCTTCGAGGAGCGCTTGACGCCCCGCGAATGCCAGCTACTGGCTGCGTACCGCGAACTCCTGCAGATACCAGGAAGCGATGGATGGAGCCCTCATCAGAAGACCCATTTCCTACAGCAGCAGACCGGACTCACCGGGAACGTCTTCTACGTAAACCACAGTCGCTTCGCAAGCAAAGCCAAACTGCCCGCCCACCGCCTTGGCATCCTTTCCTAGAATGAAAGCTTTCGTTCAGTAACTTCGTTTCTCCTACCGGTCGTAGGTACAGATGCTGCAGCCAGGTGTATGAAGCGTCAACAAGATAGCGAGGTGGTGACATGCTGCGAAGAGCCTTCTCAGGAATAGTCAAGTGGGGATTCAGGCTCGCTTTGTTCCTGTTCGTAGCTCGGCTCTTTGGGGCAAATGCCTGGTTGGTTGCCAGCGCGTTGGTCGTTATCTGGCTTCTTTCTTCCAAGCGTGCCCGCGAACGCAGGAAGAGGGAAAGACGGCGAGCGGGATTATGGGCTGCAAGATGAAGACTTTCAGGAGAGATCAAGCAAGGGGTGATTCTTAATGCGGTGCCCTCAATGTGGACGCGAACTCCCACCAAACGCACAACGATGCGCCTTCTGTGGCGCTTTAGTTACCCCAGAAATCACCGAATACCCATCACAGGGCGTGGCTCATGAGCCAGCTACTCAGTATAGTGGAATAGCGGCTCTACCCACGGCTGCATCGACTGATCTATTGTTGGCCGAGGCACCCGTGGGTTCCCTCTTGACTAGCCAGCCAGATGTCGTTGGCACGGTTATCTCCGCTGAAGCGCCCTATAACGAACCGCCGGATATTCGGTGGCCGACGGTTGTGCACAGGGTTCTGCTCATAACGGAGCTCCTTGGCGTACCTATCCTTTTGCTACGGTCGTGGCTTGCGTACGCAAGCGCAATATCACTGCTTGCAGGGTTTGCAGTGGTGTTCCTCCTGTTCCGGTATTTGATGCCCGTAAATATCTTATCTATTTTGGGGATATTCCGCCTTCTCAACCCGCGCGGAGATCAAACGCGCCAAGTGCCTGTTAGGTATTTCCGGATTCGTCGGCGTGATGGTGCTGAGCAGATTATTCGTGCCAAGGGACGGTTGCGTGGCGCCAACCTGATGTCAGGAGATGACGTTGCCTTATGGGGAGTTATGCGTCGCGGTACGCTGCATCTGCATCGTGCATCCAATCTGCGTACAGGCGCCTCTTCTCAGCTTCGTGACGGACGTAGTTGGCTGCCGCTGGTGTTGAACTTGGCAACGGTAGCGGTGCTCGTTGGTCTTTTCTATGAGCCCGTTGCCCGAGTCTTCTCAGGAGGTTTATCATGACAAGGTTGCTAAACGTTCCTGATGATCTGCAGAGGAGCTTAGTGCAAATAATGGGTCTTGACCTGGAGAGTGAGTTCTCGTCCCGTCCCATATCGCTGAAAGGGGCAACCAGTCGTCTTCTGTGCGTCAGGTCGGTTCCCAGCGCCCTTGTCATAAAACGGCCAGCCACCGCTGTATTCCAGCCTGTGCTGTCGGGGATGTGGACGCTGGGCAGTCCGGTGTTGTTCGCGTTACGCAAGGACGATGATGACCTCCAAGTTCTGCTGGGAACCTACGGCCAACATGGGTCTCATGAAGCGATCCAGTGCCTGTTGCAGGGAAATCTGCCGGGGATCATAAGTAACACTGTTGATCCTCAGCCGCTTGTTGATGATATATTTGACTGGCCGTGTGGAGTGGCACTTGTTGGTATCCCCACACCGAGCCAGGATTCGCTCACACCTTTGCTGCAGGGCATGGGGACGTCCGACTGGCTCTACCTGGTACTTGCTCAACCACTGTGCGAGCGAGAGATTCAGGAAGCAATAGGGCGGCTGGCCAATAACGATCAACGGCTTGTCAACACCTACCTGCGTAAGGGAACCGTAGAAGCGGAGAACCAGCCTATCGCAGCGATGTATCACAAAATGCTTAGCCTGGCCCTAAACCAGTACCGCCGTGGCATCACCCTGGGCATGTGGCAGGTGAGGGCGTTTCTGTTCACCAAACAGGAGACCACTCTTCGAGCCGGAGCCGGCTTGCTGGTCTCCGCACTCGCTGGCAAACAATCCCTTCCCAGACCTATTCGCGTTCTTCGCAGTCCATGCCCTCAGCAGGGAGGAAAGCTGAAGCCTGGCCCCTACGCTGAACTACACACAGACAGTCTTTGCCAGTTTATCCACTTGCCATCGTGCGAACAGCCAGGCTACTCGGTACGCCCTACACCTCAGTATGGGCAATCACCCCCTGATGCAAGCGGTGCCACTGTCACTATTGGATGCCTACAAACGGCGACCGGTGTCAAGGGAAAACGAGTACAGCTTTCCACGGATGGCCTGCTGCGTCATCTCTTTATCACCGGCATCACGGGAAGCGGTAAGACCAGGACGGCTCAGCACCTCCTTCTCCAGCTATGGCGCGAGCACAAGGTGCCATTCTTGGTGATCGAACCCGCAAAGCGGGAGTACCGAGCACTTCGAAGCACTAAGGACCTTGAAGATCTCCTGATCTTTACTCTGGGAGATGAACGCGAAGCACCATTTCGGATCAACCCCCTGGAGATCCCCGAAGGCGTGTCGGTTCAGACCCATCTAGATCTCCTGCGAACACTGTTCCAGGCCACATTCGCCGGTCTCTACCCCCCTATGCCTTACCTGCTTGAACAGGCCCTCACCGAAGTCTATCAAGAGTACGGCTGGAACTTGGCTCAGGATGTGGGCAAGGCAGATAGTAGTTATCCAACCATACAAGATCTATGCATCAAGGCCACGGAGGTTGCCGACCGTGCGGGTTACGACACTGAAGTCACCCAGAACGTGCGAACGGCGTTACGTGTAAGGCTTGAGAGCCTACTTGTAGGATCCAAGGGCAAGCTCCTGAACACCCGCCGATCGTTCCCGCTGGACGAACTCCTTCAGCAACCCGTCATTCTTGAGCTTGCTCCCATCGGTGACCCGGAACTGGTTGCCTTCCTGATCGGTGCACTGCTTATCCGTCTATACGAGTATCGGGCACACTCTCAGCGCAGGAAGCACGGCAACCAACTGCAGCACCTCACCCTTGTGGAGGAGGCCCATCGTCTGCTTGCGCACCGCTCGGGGCCCCAGCATCCGGATCTTTCCTCGATTCGTTCCCACAGTGTAGAGACATTCTGTCAACTGCTCACCGAGGTCAGGGCGTTTGGTGAGGGAATTGCCGTGGTCGATCAGAGCCCGGCCAAGCTTCATCCCGACATCCTCCGCGGCACTAACACCAAGATTGTTCACCGTTTGCTGGCGGAAGATGACCGAAAGGCAATAGCAGGGTGCACCAATATGACAGCAGAACAAGCCAAGTCGCTGGCCCTACTGGCAGTTCGTCAAGCAGCCGTCTTCTCCGACGGGTTCCACACGCCGATCCTTACGCAAGTCTCGACACTGCATTTGGATGACGAAGCAACCGCAAGGAGCGGCTCGGTAGCAGAGCGTATGCAAGCGTTCTACAAGAAGTTCCCATTGGAAGATGCCCTAGATCACCGCGACAGCCTCTCCACGGCCCCAACAACTGTAACGGATGTCACACCGGAGAGGATTCGCAGCTTCGAGGGGCTGATTGCTGCAACACCGCCTGAAGATCTGTGGTCAACCCTGGCGAGCTATCTGCGTGAGGCGGTCGGCGACAGCGGACAGCCACCATCTAGTCAGATTCCCGTCCGCGCACTCGAACTCGGCGTTGTTCTTGCAGACCGCCTCGATCTACCAGCCGATCTCAGACAACGACTGCGAGCCAACCTAGCTCCCATCTTGTTCAGTGACCAGGAGGAAAGATGATAGAGAATCCGAACAAACGCCACGAGACAAACCGTCGATCGTTTGAAAACGCGAAGCTTCACAAGAAACTGCGAGACGCCTCGGATTCCCAAGAACGCGGCCAATCGGAGAAGGACGCGGCAGCGATCCATGAACATGTCTTCCGAAAGGTCGATTCCGACGTTTTACGATCAATCAAGAAGCGTCATGGATGCTACATCCCCGAACAACGCATGCAAGAGACCCGACATCTACCTGCCAGTGTTCTCCCGCGCCAGGAGTACGAATCACTAGTCCGATCCGTGTATGGCGTAGACGACAACAAGGCACAACGCATGCTGGGCCACTACGACAGACAAAACGGCAGTATCTGGGTCAGCCAGACCTACCCGCTGACGGCGCGCCTGTTAGCCCACGAGCACTTACACCAACTAGAAGATCCAAAGACCAGCGACATGCTGGGCAAGGGGCTGGCAGAGGGTATGACAGAGTATCTGGCGCGCGATGCCGTTGGTGATCCTCATTTTGCCGATCAGCCACGGGTTTATCCTCATGAAGTACGAATTGTAAGTATGCTCGGAGCACTGGTAGGAGACAAAGCACTTAAAAAGGCTTATTTCCAAGGAGATTGGCAAGAATTACGCCAAGGCGTGAACGAGCAATTAGGCGAGAGGGCTTTAGCGAAGCTCGCGCACCTAACTGATCAAAAGAAGTATAAAGAGGTAGAAATGTTGATCCATCGAAACCACGAGAGTAGGTGATTAAATATGTTTAATGGCGGCAAGCGCTTGTATCGGTCGGTTTGCTCCGACGAGAACTTGACTGAAGCCTGGCACAAGGTGAAAACAAAGAGTAGTGGGACAGCCGGGATTAACAGGATCTCTGTGGCCCAGTTTCAACGTTACCTCTTCCAGAAGCTCAAATCTCTCCAGCAAGATCTACAGGAACGAAGGTATCGACCTCAACCAGCCAAGCTTGTCTATATTCGCAAGGACAACGGGGACAAACGCCCTATAGGCATCCTCACGGTACGAGACCGGATTGTCCAACGTGCTGTACTCAATGTGATTGACCCCCTTTTTGAAGCAGAGTTTGACAATAGCAGTTACGGCTTCCGTCCCGGACGATCGGTTCAGATGGCGCTTGAGCATCTCAGCAAGTTGGTCAACCAAGGGTACTTATGGGCGGTGAAGCTGGACATCCATCAGTGCTTTGAAAGCATCGACCTTCGCCTGCTACAGCGAATCATTGCTCGCAGAATCAACGATCGCCGGTTGCGCAAGCTGATCCGTTCGTGGCTCATGATCGAGCCGCTGCAACGTGGTTTTCATGTAGAAGAGCAAAGAACGCGTCCAACAAAAGGACTTCTGCAAGGAAGCCCTCTCTCCCCCCTCTTGGCTAATGCCTATCTCGATCAGTTCGACAAGAGGGCAAGGCGGAAGCAGCTGCGCATGGTTCGGTATGCTGATGACATCGTCATCTTATGCCAAACGCAAGCCGAAACAAAGAAGGCTTTGAAGCAAGCAAGGGTAATTCTTGCTTCTCTCGGCCTGACCTTAAATCCTCACAAGACTCGCATTCTTCGCGTGGAGGAAGGCCTTTCCTTCCTTGGGGCAACCTTGGAATTCCAAACAGGCGAGGATGAGGATGGCCGTTGGGTCCCCTCATTCCCTGAGATCATCACGGAACCTGAACTTGACGAGGTTACAGAAACGCAATTTGTATCAGCGGACTTTGAGACACTCCTTGAGGAGGTGAACAAACATCACAATGGCCACCCTGTACGTCGCTGAACAAGGGGCTGTATTGACGAAGACAGATGGTCGGCTTCTCGTTCGCAAAGGTCGCAAGATCCTGCAAGACATTCCCGCCATTCATGTGGAGCAGATCGTCCTTTTTGGGAACATACAACTCACTACCCCGGCCATGGCCTTCGCACTCAATGAAGGGATCGATGTAGCGTTCTTGTCCAGCCACGGCACATATAGAGGACGGCTTCAGCCAGTGTGGACCAAGGATGCCAAATTGCGGCAAATGCAGTACAGGGCCTTTTCAGATCCTCGCCGCCGGGTGGTGCTCGCCCGGCAACTTGTCCATGGGAAACTACATAACATGGCTGCCCTCTGCCGCCGCCAGCGACCCGGAAAGGTAACCGGCGTAATCAAGACCGCCGTAAACCGCCTGGCTCAACTCGACAAGAAAGCCGTAACCGCAGCCGATCTCGCTGCATTGAGAGGGTGGGAGGGAGCAGCTTCCGCAGTGTTCTACCAGGTTTTTTCAACCCTTTTGCGCCCAGAGTTAGGGTTCCGGGGTAGGAATCGGCGCCCACCTCGCGATCCAGTCAATGCTCTGCTCAGTCTGGGGTACACATTACTGTATAATAACTTCTATGCTGCGATAAATGTTGTCGGATTTGATCCGTACTTAGGGCTCTTCCACGAAGTCAAACGTGGCCATGCAGCCCTGGCCTCAGATCTAATGGAGGAGTGGCGGCCGATCATCGTTGATTCCCTTGTCTTGTCTATGATCAACCACCGAGAACTAGGGCCGGAGCACTTTCTTTGCCTTAAGGGTCAGATCCGCCTTACCAAGAAAGGACTTGAACGGTTCCTCAAGCGGTATGATGCTCGCTTGGCCAGCAAGATACGGTATCCACGACTTGATCAACGAATGTCGTATCGTCGATGTATAGAGCTTCAGACGCGGCATTTAGCTGATGTAATAAGTAATCCAAAAAAACTGTATCACCCATTCTTAATGTAATGACTCCTTATAAGCTAAGTCAAGGGAAGACCTTCGTTGTGATAGCCTATGATATACCGGACGATCGGCGGCGGACGCGATTGCACAAGAAACTGAAAAGCTTTGGCACGGCTGTGCAGTACTCGGTCTTCGAGGCAATCCTCGATCGTACAACCTTGGCAAGGATGGAAAAGATGATCAGGGCCGAGATCAAAGACGAGGACTTGGTTCGGCTCTACTTCCTTTGCAGGCACTGTCAAGGGAGGATCATAGCGATCCACGGTACCGTAACCCAGGAGGAGCGGACCATTGTGGTATGATCATCCAAACGGGATTTTGTCGGTGAGGAATCCGGCAGGCATATCGAGCGAAAACCATGATGGAGACAGGGAAAAGTCGTCATCAACCAGTATCGTCCCGTTTGTGCGGGATGGCAACAGTCTTTTCTCATTGGAAGATGAGCATGAACGCGTGAGTCGTTAAGTCAATATACCCGGTTTGGAGAAGGAGCGAAAGAGCTCTGTCTTTTTCTTCTGCACGAGACGGGCATACTCGGTATCAGTGTGCTGCTGCTCTACTTTCTTCAGGTAGTCCATCGTTACCCCTTTCTTAAGGAATGGCTCATGGTTGGGCAGGCTCTGGAACTTCTCGAATGGGGTAAGGTACGTCTCGTACTTCTTCTTGATCTTCCCCTTCTCGTCAACCGTCTCCGTGGCGAATCCACACGGACGATGGAAGTTCAGGTACGTATTGAATATCTCTTTGTAGAACGATTGGATCTTTGTTGCCTCAGATTGTGGAATGTGCCAGTGTCCCATCTGCTTGCGGATGATGCTTCCATTCTTCCCTTCCACGAGCGCTTGGTCATTGCTGTGC
>Ga0315547_1003061_pt1 | contig 11156 bp, 8 predicted proteins | sample SalMarSW160240MG_2_FD_202542 | JGI IMG/M metagenome (GOLD analysis project Ga0315547, IMG submission 202542) | Salt marsh sediment microbial communities from the Plum Island Ecosystem LTER, Massachusetts, United States - Salt Marsh Sediment SW1601-240 ... | reverse complement strand
TCGGTCAGACCTGCTATGATATACCCGCCGTCGGAGGTCTGCCGGACGGAATAACCGTCATCATAATCGCTCCCCCCGTAAGTGCGGGTCCACAGGGTGTCGCCGGAAAAGTCGGTCCTCAGGAGGTAGACATCGTAACTATCTACACCAGACTTCGTCCGACCTGCAATGATATACCCGCCGTCGGAGGTCTGCTGGACGGATCGACCGTGCTGACCACCGCTCCCCCCGTAGATGCGGGTCCAGAGGGTATCGCCGGGTTCGAGCGCGTGAGACACTGATACAACGAACAGAACACAGAGGAGTGTTAAGAGCGATCGTGTTAGCATAGTCTATACCTTTCTTTTCAAGAGCTTTGGATCTGGGGATTGAAAGCAGAATTATAGCAGAGAACGACTCATCACTAGCGTCTCCGCGAAGGGATGTGGTACTAGGTAGGTCTCTTCTTGCGTGCTATCACCTCCTCTTCAGTGAATAGAGTTTCGATCAACCGACGGCAGTCACCGGCACGAATACAGTACGGGTTGTGAGATGCATCTCTCGAGGTCATTTTCGAAGTCTCTCTCATTAAGCAGCGCTCAAAGAACTTTGTAAAAAGCTAACTTCTCGCCCATTGTCTGTCAACTGTTTTTTCGGGGATTCTTCAGATGGGGAGTCACTTCCCGTGAAAAGAGATGGCCTCCGCTCTAACCGGGAAGCGAGCGGTCGCCAATTCATTTGACAAACAGCTCCTGAGAATTTATACTTCGCTGATTGAACTGTAAACGTTATGACAAGCATCTACCGACCCTTTACCGGTGATGATTCTTATCTCATGGATGCCACGAGTATCTGACTTCCGGGTCTTTGACCGAAAGCTCTAAAAAACAGCAAATGTCCACCACCGGTTTCGTTTATCACCCCGATTACCTGAGACATCTCACCGGGAATTTCCATCCCGAGGTGCCGGAGAGGTTGACTGCCATCCTCGAGCATCTGGACTCCAACGGCCAGTTGAAGAAACTTACGGAGATTCCATTCTCTGTCGCCGACGAGAAATGGGTCCGCAAATATCACGACCCCAGATACATCGAGATTCTGAAAAGCAGCTCCAACACCGACCGGTTGGTCTACCTTGACGGCGATACGCCTCTCTGTGGCGAATCCTATCGGATAGCCTTACTGGCAGTTGGCGGAATCCTCCGGGGCATCGATCGAATCATGGACAAAAGCGTAGAGAACTGCTTCTGCGCCGTGAGGCCACCGGGCCATCACGCCGGAAGGGATTGGGGGATGGGTTTCTGTCTATTGTCCAATATCGCTCTGGGAGCCAACTACGCCAGAGAGAAATTTGGCCTCAAAAGGATAGCGATTGTCGATTGGGACGTCCATCACGGCAACGGCACCGAGGCGTTCTTTTATGACGACCCTGAGGTTCTTTACATCAGTCTTCACGAATGGCCCTCTTATCCCGGAACCGGCAGAGCCCAGGATACCGGTGTCGGCGCCGGCGTGGGATTCACTCTGAACATCCCCATGAGAGCGGGCTCTGATGATGACGATTACATTGCAGAATTCGACCAGCAGATCCTCCCCAGACTGAAGGAATTCCGTCCGGAGTTTGTCTTCATCTCCGCCGGCTTCGACGGCCACCGCGATGACCCCCTGGCCGGTATGAATTTGACCGAGGAGGGCTATTTCTTGATGACCAAGGCCGTGGTGGGGATCGCCGAGGAATTCTGCGAAGGAAGAATCTGTTCGGTGCTTGAAGGTGGCTACAACCTCGAGGCTCTCTCCGCCAGCGTCGAATACCACCTCCGGGCCTTAGCGGGAGAGAAGAATCCTTAGGCTAATCTCTCTCAACGTGTCCAAATTGAAACCGCAGTTAAAACCGGGCCTCTTTTTGCCCGGCATAATTTTATTCTTTCTTGCAGGGTCTGCCCTCTCAGAAGAAGCTCTGAGAGTAGCCTCCTATGACATCGAGGTCCAGCTCCAGCCGGCGGAGAAGTCCCTATCCGCAAGGGAGCATATCCGTTATACGAACCACAGCGATTATCTCATCGACACTCTCTATTTCAACCTCTACCCCAACGCCTTTCGTGATGAAAACAGTCGTTTCCTCAGAGGTTATGAGAAACTGAGAAAGAGGTGTAAGAGGGAAAACAACTGGGCCAGCCTCGACATCAAACGGATTGTTTTGGGAAGTGACCAACTCGATTTGTCGTCGCGATTGATACCACTGTCCGAACATGATATGACGGTGGTGAAATTACCACTGGCACAATCTCTCCGACCCAGGGAAAGTATAAACATTCATATCGAATTCGAGGTCAAGCTCCCGGAGGTCATCGACCGTCTTGGATACAAGGGTGACAATTTCATCATCGCCCAATGGTTTCCGAAATTAGGGGTCTTCGAGGGGGGAAGGTGGAAATGCTATCCGTATCAGCAGAACACAGAACCTTTCGCCGACTTCGGCGATTATCGAGTCGAAATCACCCTCCCTGATAACTTCGTAGTCGCCGCCTGCGGCTTCCTGGAGTGTGAAAAAGATAACGGGGACGGCACCAAGACGTTGACTTACCATGCTCCCGATGTTCACGATTTCGCCTGGGCGGCTGACCCAAGCTATGAAATCTTCACCGACACGGTCGATCAGATCGAGCTTGTGCTATATCTAAAGCCAGACCACACAAACAAGGCTGGTAGAATTCTATCGGCCGCCAAGGGAGCGCTCTCCTATTGCATTCATAAGTTCGGCGAATACCCTTACCGTAAGCTAACCATTGTCGACACCGAGATCGCCGGCAACGGGATGGAACTGCCGACGATGATAACCATCGGTGTCAGGTATTTCCCCTTCTGCTGGAACCGTTTCGAGGAGGCGGTGACGGTCCACGAGGTCGTCCATCAGTGGTTCTATGGTATACTGGCAAGCAATCAGGCCGAAGAGGCCTGGCTGGATGAGGGCCTGACTACGTTTGTGACCGCGAAGATTTTGGAGCAGATGTTCGGGGAGGGAAATTTTATTGGTTTCTGCGGGCTCCAATTTGGCGCCTACCAGATGGATCGTCTGACCTATCTGTGGGAGCCGAGCACCGACCCCATATATCAGCCCGGATGGGAATTCGACAGTGAGTTGAGCTATTTCGCCAGCACCTACAGTAAAGCGTCTCTAGCGCTGAAGACGCTGGAAGGGCATTTGGGCTCGGAGGCGATGGATTCAATTCTGGCCATCTACTCTCGGGAGTTCAGCTTTCGACATCCGACCACCTTCGACTTCATCAGCATCGCTGAGGAGGTCAGCGACGAGGATCTATCTTGGTTCTTCGCACCGGTTCTCTTCGGCACCGAGGTCTGTGACTACGCCGTCTCCGAGATTCGAAGCGAAAAATCGGAGGAAAAGGAAGAAATCGTTTACGACCACAGGATCAAGCTGAGACGCTTGGGGGAGATGATTCTCCCGGTGGAGGTGAAGATCGTTTTTGCCGACGGGCAGGAGATTTTCGAGCAGTGGGACGGTAGCGCGGGACACCACGAAGTCGAGCTGCAAAGCTCCTCCCCCATTGAGGTAGTTATAATCGACCCCGACAGGAAGAATCACCTGGATGTGAACTTCAACAATAACAGCAAAACTTCTCTGCCCCAGGCCGACGCCGTCTTTAAGCTCCAGACCCGGATTTTCTTCTGTATCGAGAGCCTGCTCCAATGGGTAACCGCATTTTAGCTAACCGATGAAAACAATCGATCACTTCCTCAGAGGATTGAAAAACAGTCTGGCTTCCTGGCGACTGGGAATCATTCTCTTCGTTTTCAAATTCGCATGCGCCCTCTTTTTGGTGATTCCCCTAAACGCGCTTCTCTCCGAGAGCTTCGAGCACAACCTTTACGCCACCGATTTGCTGGCTCGCCTGGATCTGACTCTGATCATAGACTTCATACAGTCAAACATTCAGGGGTTGAAGGTCTATCTGGTGTTTTTCTTCCCGACCACGCTGGTGGTAATCGTTCTCAACATTTTCATCTCCGGAGCCATCTTTCGCCTATTGTGCGATGGCTTTCGGAGGGGATACTACCCCTTTACCATCGGGCACTTCTTCCATCTGAGCGGGCGATACCTTTTTCGGCTCTCGCGCCTGTTTCTATACTCTTTGCTTTTTTACATCGTAGTAATAGCATTTCACCTCGTATTCGCGGAACTCTCCAAAGCGATCTTCGGAGGCTTCTCGGCCTCCTTCAGATTTACCTGGATTTTCGTCCGTCTTGCTATCACTGGCTTTTTAACAATGTTGGTCGTGATGACCTTCGACTATGCTCGCATCCACCTGGTCTCGGTCAGACACATCAAGGTGAAGATGACCATAAAGGAGGCCATCATATTCGTCGGCAAAAACTTCGGCGGGGCAGTTGTCTTGTATCTCTTATTGATCTTGGGCGCAGTTGCCACTGTACTGATATTCTGGGGACTGGATCGAGGGCTGGGTCTCTTGGGAAGCTCCACCATTGTCCTTATACTGACATTCCTTCTGCAGCAGACCTTGAGCGTTGTCCGTTCCTTCTACCGATTGCTATTCTTTTCCTCTCAGATCTCGTTTTTCGATGCCAACAGAGAGGTCTTGCCGAGATTCCAGCCAGAGGAAGAGAAAGAAGAAGAGTCAGCGGAATCGACATAGAGAAAGGGTCAAGAAATGCCTATATACTGGGATCGATTGAACTGGCAGGAATACCGGGATCTGGTACCCGAAAAGTTCGACACCGTCATATTGCCGGTGGGGACCATTGAGGCTCACGGGGTGACGAATCTCGCCACGGACATAGTCATTCCTCTTAAGATTGCCGAAAGGATCGCGGATTCAGTGAAGGCGATGATTGCCCCGCCGGTTTACTATGGTGTCACCAGAACGCTTTATCATTATCCAGGGTCCTTAACGGTGAAGCCGGAGACCTTCGAGGCCTACATGACGGAGCTTCTGTGCTCCATGGCGGAGCAAGGGATGAAAAAGATCGTGGTCTTAAACGGTCACGGAGGGAACAACGAACATCTAAAAAACGCCGCCTTCTCCACCGGGAGGAAGTCTAAGACCAAGGTGGCGGTGATTCACTGGTGGATGATGGATCCAGATCTGGTCAAACAGATTTACAAAACCGAGGGGGGACATGCCGCCGTGGATGAGACCGCCATGGTCTTAGCCGCAGATGAGAGCCTGGTCAAAGAAGAGCTGTATGATGAGAAGATGACCTATTCCTTCCGGGAGGGTGCTTACGTCTATCCCACTCCCGGCACTATAATCACCTACAAGGAAGGCACCGGGAGATTGAACTTCGACCCCGAGAAAGCGAAAATCTACCTTGACAAGATTTGCGAGAAGATAAAAGATTTCCTGCTCGAGGTGTTCGATATGTGGGAAAAAGGGGGCAAGGGTTAGTCCGCTCCGGGGCTCGTATGAGACGCCCCGTCCGATACCCAAAAGGTCACGGATGAGGGCATCCATGACCAACACGCTCTGGGGCAGGAGTTCAAGTATCCCCTATCTACTACCTACTATCTACTACCTACTGTCTACTGTTTCCTGTTTGCTGAAGAAAATCACATTGGTGCTGTCGGGAGTTTCCTCCCGACAGTTGTTCGTCAGGTGATAACACCTGACGGCACCGGATCCCAGTGGCAGAGGCCACTGGGCTACCCCTCCGGGGCAGCGAATAGCGAATAGTGAATGGTAAATGGTGAATAGTGCTCCTACCCCCTATTTCCTATCTCCTATTTCCTATCTCCTATTTCCTACTCCCTGTCCGCCCGTTGGTATCGGCCCTACGGCTCGTATGAGACGCCCACGTCCGATAGCCAAAGGTCACGGACGTACGCATCCATGAGCAACAAACAGCTGCGGTGGGGGCATAACCCTTACCCTAGCTTAGTGGTTTGCGCTACAACCTATTTCCTATCTCCTGTTCCCGGTTTCCGGTTTCCTGTCCCCTGTTCCCTATTTCCTGTTCCCGGTTTCCGCAAAAATCACATTCCTTTGCCGGTCAGCATCACCACCACGGTTTTTGCGATAATCTTGAGGTCAAACCACAGACTCCAGCTCTTGATGTAGGTCACATCGAATTTCACCTTAGAGTCGACATCTTCGAGGTTCGTATCATAGCCCTGCGAGACCTGCGCCAGGCCGGTAATGCCCGGCTTGGTCTCCAGCCTCTTTGAGTAAGAGTCGATCTCCTCAGCCAATTGGGTCACAAAGCAAGGTCTCTCCGGGCGAGGTCCCACCAGACTCATATTCCCCTTCAAAACATTGAAGAGTTGGGGCAGTTCATCCAGCCGGGTCAGGCGGAGGATTTTCCCGACCTTGGTGATCCGGGGATCATTCTTCGTGGCCCAGATGGGCCCGCAGAATCTTTCAGCGTCCTCCCGCATGGTGCGGAATTTATAGATGGTGAAGGGACGACCATGTGAATCTTCTCTCCGCCGATCGCCGTTCCGTTTCTCGATGGAGAGTATGAAGTTGTATCTTCGCCGGGCCGCTTTTCTGTTGTTTCTTCCCACCCGCAGTTGCTTGAATATCCCCGGCCCCGGGGATTCCAGCTTTATCAAGATCGGCACCGTCACGAAAATCGGCAGAGTCAGCACCAGGCCGACAATCGCTCCGGCTATGTCGAAGGTCCTCTTCACTGCCAGAGCTATGAGCGTTCCAGAAGTGAGCGATTTAGCTCTGATCCAGCGAGAAAACCTCGCCGCGGTCACGTAAACCATGGTCGAGAGAAGAAAGAGCGGCGAGAAGAGAATCTCCCGACAGAGATACCCATAACCGTTTTCGGAGGAGACTTTTGGAGGAGTGAACTCGACCGCCTTGAGATCGGGCTGTTTGTCGAGGACCGCGCCCTTGGTTGCGGTCAAGCGCGTACCACTGTGTCTGGAAGTTACCCTCGTCGCCATGGTATTCCCTTGAGCTTGTTAAATCCGCGTTCCCCGAAAGCCTGCGGTCGCAAAAAGCCTGCCGACGACTGGATTTCGCCCGACGTCTGAAGGGGAGCGGAAATAGGCGACAAGGGGCAGAAAACAGAGGGTCTATGCCCGCCCGATTATGGCTTCAAGATGGCACTATCAAAGCCTCTGCACCGCACTACACAATTATGCAGAAAGATGCTGTTTAGGTGTATGAATGTTGAACTGCGAAGGTCTCTCTTTTGAGGCCAGGCTAAGCCCCGGAGGAGATCGCAAGCAGACTTAGCGGGACGACAGTTCTAACGGTGAGGCTTTTTTGAGCGTTGGTTCGCGATAGTGATAATGATAATAGGAGTAATTGTAGTAGTATGGTAGAACCTGACGAGCATTGTTCAGGACCACCCCTAAGATTTGTGTGCCCGCCTCCTTCAAGAGATCGGCGGCCCTCTTGACCACTTCCCGGGGAGTCTCTCCGGCTTTCACCACCAACAAGACCCTCTCCAACTCCGAGGCCAGGCTGAGCACATCCGAAACCGGGATCACCGGAGGGGTATCGACGATCAAATAGGAGAAGCGGGATTTCAGACTCTGGAAGATCTCCCGCAGCTTTGTTGTCTCCAACAACTCCCAGACCGGTTCTCTCCCACCGCCAGAGGTGATGATTTTCAAATTGGGCTGAAAGCAACCCTTGAGCGTGGACTCCAGATCAATCTTCCCGCTCAAAAGCTCCTTGAAACCGTTTTCCCGCTTCAACCCGAAGAGGCTATGGAGCACCGGGCGTCGCAGATCGGAATCGACTAAAAGCACCTCCCCGTCGGTGTTCTCGACCGCGGTCAAAGCCAAAAGGGCGGCAATGGTGCTTTTCCCCTCCCCCACGGTGGCGCTGGTGACCAGGACCTCTTTGGAGTGGGACTCGCAGAGGAGATTGCCCAGATTGAAAAACAGTCTTCGAGACTCGACCGTGGCCGCGGTCTCTCCCCTGGCGACCTCCTTTATCCAGAGCCTCTGGCCTTTAGCTTTGGCCTCTTTTCGCTTTTTCTCCGTCATAGCTGAAAGGAGAGACGGCCGCTCCCCGCCAAATACGCGAATCCGATCAAGAGCACTATCACAATGAGGACGGCGATGTAGATCCAGGCTTTCCCCTTCCGCTTCGTCCAACCGGAGAGATCTATAAGCGGGATAGTCCCCACCACCTTCAAGCCCAGATAGCCTTCGACCTCCTCTACCTTCTTGAAGGAGTGGTCGGAGAGCTCCGCCACGATGACACCTCCAAATCCGAGCGCCAATCCCAGAAGGGCGGCACTTACTAGGAGCTTTCTCCGGTTGGGACTTATGGGAGCCACCGGGATTCTTGCAGGTTCAATCACCTTGAATTTCGCTTCAGCTTCGGCCTGGGTGGCGGCCTGACTTATCTGGACGCCGGTGTACTGAGAGCTGAACAGCTCGTACACCCTGCGGTTCTCCTCCACCTTCCGCTGCAATCGCTCCAGGGTCTGCTGATTCTTGGGGGTGAGAGTGAGCCGGCGGTTCAGTTTCTCTAAAGAGGACTCCAAAACTTCCAGCTTCTGCTGGTCGAAATCCTCCTTCAGTCTGAGAAAGGTGAGCTCCTCCAGAGTGTTCTTGACTGCGGAACTTTCGCCTTCGAACTGAGAGGCCACCTGCTTGGTGATCTCGCTTTCGATTCTATCCAGGAGGGACTGCACCTCCTGATTTACCGCCACCACCTTGGCGTCCAACCAGTTGTATCTGGTCAAACCTCTCTTTAGTTGATCGTTGGTGGAAGAGAGCTGTCCCTTCAGCTCCTGCAGATGGGGGCTGAAGGAGAATTCCAGATGTGCGTTCCCCGATGAAAACAGCCGTCCCTCCAGGGTGTTGACTTGAGATTTGAGGTTCTCCAGCTCCATCTTGATGAGATCTATGGCGTTGTTCATGGAATTGATATTGATTGCTAAAGCGGGGTCGGCTCCAGCCGATTCCCGCAGCAGCTTCTCCTGAAACCGTCGCAGCTCCGCCTCCGCCTCCCAGAGACGCTTACGATAGATCGCCAGCTGTTCATCGGAAAACTCTAAGGCTCCCCTGATGCCCAGGAGTTGGTTGGCCAAGCTCTCCTCGATGAAAATCTCCCCTAAGGTTTTCGCCCGGCTGGCGGCCTCGGAGGGGTTGTGGGCCCGGGCGCTGATCTCCACCAGATTCTCGCCCTTAAAATTCACCGAGAAAGAACCCTTGAGCTTCTCCACCTGCAGGTTCAAGACCAACTCCTGCATCTCTAAGTCCGGGAACTCCCCCTTTATTTCGTATGCGGTCCTCACTACGCTCTCATCCGGAGGAATCTTCAAGATGGTTATCAGCCGCTTCAAGTAGCCACTGGATAGGATTTGATTCTTCAGAACCTTGAGGTGTTCTTCCACCTTATATGGTGAGACCCTCTCCTCCTGACCCGGAATCAGACTCGAGAAGGAACCAGAGAGAAGCTTGGAGGAGCCGATCAGTATCAGGGTGGAGGATTCATAGGTTGGCTTGATAAGAAAACTTCCCCCCCAGGCCAGAAGAGGGATCAAAAGTAGCGGGACAATCCAGAGCATCTTCCGGCGAAGGATGATCCCCAGATATTCCCTCAGATCGATATTTTTGGTGGGCGCCTCTTGCAAGTCTTAGTTTCTCTCCCGGAAAAGTCTGATACTGATATAAGTCGTAACCGCCACCGAGATGATGGGAAGGGTTTGCTTTATGAAGGAAAGGACCTTTTTGCCGGTGCCCTTCCCGCCCCCTTTGAGCGGCACCATGATCGTCTCCCGGGCGTGGATTTCGACCTCGCCGGGGGTACCCTGGCGAGAGTATTTGTCGAGATCGTAGGTGAGAACCGTGGAGTTGCCTTCTCCGGGGGAGATCACTCTCACCTTGCTCAAATCCGCAACCGGAGTTGGACCTCCCGCCAGAATTATGGCCTTCAGGAGGTCGGTGTTGCCGCCCAACTCATAGAGTCCGGGATTCTTCACCTGACCGTAAACGTAGAAAACCTCTGCTCCCTTGAGGAGATTGGAGGTCGGGGCCCTCCCCGCGGAGGTCTCGGCATTCCTGGGAACGTCCACGGTGTCTCCGGGGCGGAGCCGGGGGATCTCCTCCAGCTTCCCGCGGCTCAGTATGGTGGCCAAATCCAGTTGCTGTATCTCACCGCCGCGCGCATCGCCGGGGATCAGAACAACTCGACTCATGTCCCCCTCCGCAGTTATCCCCCCGGCTTTGAGGATCGCCTCCCAGAGGGTGGGCATCGATTCGAAGCCGTAAGCTCCGGGGGAGAGAACCTGTCCTAAGACATAGACCTTGCGACTGTTGTATTGAGTAACCAGAACTGTCGCCTGACTTATTCTCGGATTGTAGAAGGAGATTCTCTCGACTATCTCTGATGAGAGCTCCGTGGGGGTGAGTCCTTCGGCGTGGAGCTCCCCCACGATCGGCAGGGATACATTCCCCAACTTATCCACCCTGACGACGGTGTTCAGTTCCGGCTCCTGCCAGAAGTTCACCTGCAGCACATCCTCATATCCGAGGCGATACGGCTCCTGACTGCAGGCGATTACCGACCAAAAGAGAAAGAAAAGCAGAAATACCTTTTTCATGACCATCCTTCCATTCTCACCACTAAAACCCCCAGTCGGGGGATTTCCTCAGAGACATCCGGTCTGAAGCAATCATTTAGTAAATCGGCATTTGAGCCAGTTTTCTTATCGGGGATGGGTGGCAGCAAACCCTACCTACTACCTACTACCTACTAACCACTAACGACTAACCACCATTTGCGGGGTGAAGAGGCAGGCGAGGTTGCGACCTTTCTTTTTGGCTTCCAAGAGGGCCATGTCGGCGCAATAGATGAGGCGGTCGACGGTGTCGGCATCTTCGGGGAAGACCGCGGCTCCGACGCTGGCGGTAATTCTCGGGCAGTGACTGAGATTTTCAATTCTGAATCTGTAATTTGCTATCTCGTCTCTCAACCTCTCCACGAACCTCTTCACCTCCTGCCGGTCAGTATCCGGCATGATGACGCAGAACTCCTCCCCTCCGTAACGACACACCACATCGATGGAACGAACGATCCCTTTGGTGTATTGAGAAAGCTGGCGCAGGATTTCATCTCCGATCTGATGTCCGTAGCGGTCGTTGTAAGATTTAAACTCGTCTAAGTCGAATATCACCAACGAGAGCTTGCGAAGATACCTTTTGGCTCTGGTGAGCTCTTCGG
>Ga0315547_1003060_pt1 | contig 11157 bp, 13 predicted proteins | sample SalMarSW160240MG_2_FD_202542 | JGI IMG/M metagenome (GOLD analysis project Ga0315547, IMG submission 202542) | Salt marsh sediment microbial communities from the Plum Island Ecosystem LTER, Massachusetts, United States - Salt Marsh Sediment SW1601-240 ... | reverse complement strand
TCAGGGGAAAGGGGACAAAAGAAAATCAGCACAACATACTTTGTACCAATCTTTATTGGCTATTTTAAAAATGATGGCTCCTTTTACACCTTTTACAACAGAGGAGATTTATCAAGAGCATTTTAGAAAATATGAAAAAGATAAATCAATTCATGTTTCATCATGGCCAAAATATGAAAAATTAAGGGAAGACAAGGAAAAAGTCTGGGAAAAATTAATTGAAGTAATCTCAAAAGTCAGACAAGCAAAAACAAAAGCAAAAAAACCCATGAATGCTGATTGTATTCTGACAATCGACAAAATACATTATAAAGATTTGAAAAATGTTTTAGAAGATTTGGGAAATGTTACAAATGCTAAAGAAATTAAAAAAGGGAAGTTTGGAGTTAAATTTTTGTAAATGAGAAGGGGAAGTTTAGCAGTAGTTTATGCTTTGATAACGATAGTTTTGTGGGGGACTGTGACTGCGGTGTCTAAACTTATGTTACGGAGCCTATCTAACATTCAGTTAATCTTTTATGTTGCCTTGTTTTCTACTATTTCTCTTTTTGCTTTAGCGATATTCACTAAGAAATTAAGTAATATTTTGGAGATAATAAAAGAACATAAAGTTAGAATCATAATTTTGGGGATGTTGGGATTGGGGTTATATCCTCTTTTTTTTATTACAGCTTTAACTATTGCTCCTGCGGCACAAGTAAATGTTCTTAATTATCTATGGCCGATTTTTATTTTGGTTTTTTCTCTTTTTGTCTTGCAAGAAAAATTTTCTTGGAAAACTTTGGTTGCTTTTGTATTAGGTTTGATTGGCACTTATGTAATAATTACCCAAGGATCACTTCTCTCTATTAAATTAGAATATTTATCGGGCTATGTTCTTGCTCTCGGAGCAGCGATTAGTTGGGCAATTTTTTCTGTTTTCAATAAGAAAAAGAAATTAGATTCTATTGCTTCGCTTTTCCTTTTTAATGTAGTTGGTTTGATTTTAATTGCTTTGCTTATGTTTTTTACCAAGTCTTCTTTTTTAATACTCTCAAAAGAAGTTTTTGGAACATTTTATATTGGATTGTTTGCTACTGCTATCGCCCATTTACTCTGGATTAAATCTTTGCGAATCGGAAAGACATCTTTAATTGCTAATTTAGGACATTTGACTCCTTTCATTTCCCTGTTTTTTATTTTCATAATATTAAAGGAAAGGATTCTAGTAAGTGAAATTGTGGGGTTAGCTATTATTGTTTCTGGAATTTTGTTGCAGAGGACAAAGTCTACTTAATTTTATAAATACACTTTTTCTTTACTAATCATGGCTAGATTAAGTAAAGACGAACTTGAAGAATTGTTGGAAACTCTTAAAAATTATAAGGGAAAGCACACTGAACTTATTAGTGTTTATATTTCTGAAGGATATGATGTAAATTCTGTTCAGAAGCAGCTCGAAGCAGAGAAATCAACTGCGAAAAATATTAAATCGAGCACGACGAGAAAAAATGTTGTTGATGCTCTTGATAAAATAGTCCGGCAGTTAAAGACTCTTAAAAGAACACCTGAAAACGGGCTCGCGTTATTTTGCGGGAATATTTCTAATGTTGAAGGGCAGCAGGATTTGCAGTTGTGGGATATTGAACCTCCGATGCCTTTGAAAGTCAGATTGTATAGATGTGACAAGGAATTTGTTTTAGAACCCCTGCAGTCAATGATTGAGATTTCCGAAGTTTTTGGTTTGCTCGTAATGGACAGAAAAGAAGCGGCTATTGGATTGTTGGAAGGAAAGAGAATAGAAGTTTTACAAAAAATGACTTCTGGTGTTCCGAGCAAAATACGTGCTGGAGGGCAGTCTTCGCAGAGATTTCACAGAATTACAGAAGGATTAACTAAAGAATTCTATAAAAGAATTGCAGATGAGATGAAAAAAATTTTCTTTGATATGCCGAAACTTAAGGGAATTATTATAGGAGGACCTGTTCCGACAAAAGATGAATTTATTGAAGGAGAATATTTAGCTACAAAATTGAGGGAAAAACTAATCGGGAGAGTGGATATTGGAGGGAGCGACGAATCAGGTTTGAAAGAACTTGTTGAAAAGTCACAAGATATTTTGGCTGACCAGGAAATTATACATGAGAAAAAAGTTTTAGAAAAGTTTTTTGAAACATTAGGAGAAAAGCCAGATTTGACAACCCGTGGTGAAGAAATTACAAGAAATGCTTTGAAATTTGGTGCTGTTGAAACTTTACTCCTGTCTAAAAAAATCAACTCTAAACTTTCTAAGGAGTTGATTAGTATGGCAAAAAATACTGGTGCTAATGCCGAGATTATTTCTGTTGATACCTCTGAAGGAGAGCAGTTCAATAATCTCTCTGGAATCGGGGCTATCTTGAGATTTAGAGTTTAGAGCTTAAAAAATAAAATGGGATTAATTTTATAAATTTATTAAGTAAACAAAGAAATCAAAACCGCCTGTAGCAATCCTACCAGCATACCGATAGCCCCTCCGAGAATTTCTATGTATCTTAATTCTTTACTTGTAACATCCCTGATTATTTTCTCTAATTCCCTGTCAGGCATTTTTATAATTTCCTTAGAGACAGAATTTTTAAAAAAACTTTGAAGTTTTTCACCAAGAAAAGGAATTTTTAAAATTTTTTTAAAAGAATCCGGCATAACTAAATAGGCGTTTTCGCCGATTTTTTCTCCGATTTCTTTTTTATGTTTTGGAATTACTCCTTGAATGCCCAAAAAATTTTTCCTTGGTCTAAACAAAGAAAGAATGGCCAGCCAATTTGTCAAAAAACCGATTATAAAACCTGCGATTATACTAATTAAATAAATTTTGAGCATTTTATTTTTGCATAGTAATCAATGTTTAAACATTTAAATAGGTTTATAATCTGGATTTTAGAAGAAGTCAATAAATTTGTTACTAAATTTTTCAGTATTTCCATAAGGGCAACCCTTGGGGATTACTTGATTAATTTTTCCTTTTAATTTTAGATCGTTATTTTTAATTAGCTCCTTATTTTTATTTGATATTTCTATCTTGGGTGGTTTGAACATTTCTGGTTTAAATCCAAAACACTCTTCAAAAATTTTTATTCCTTTTTCAGGATAAGTTTGATTTCTGTTTGAATTAAATTCTTCAAATTCATGCGTCACTCCGTGCAGCCCGAGAGTTTTATTGAGAGACAGAATATATTTACACCATTCTTTGTTTTCTGAGATTGGTTTCCCTTGGAATTTAGGCATTACTCATAAAATAGCTTTTTTTCTAAATATCCTTCTTCGCAGGAGATTCCCGGAGAAACATTATCTATTTCTTTTGGAGAGATTAACTTTGCGAGAAATAATAAAAAGAAAATTGTTAAAATTCCCAGGGATATGAATAAAATGACTTTTTTCATGTTTATTAGATACTGGCAATCCTTATAAATAATACTTTCTTTTTTAATTTATGGAACCAACAAACGAAAACCTGAAAAAACTTGAAGCGGTTTTTTTTGTTTCTGGAAAGTTCCTTAATATGCAGGAATTAATTTCACTTACTGATTTGAATCCTGATGTGATTAAGGAATTAATTGAAAAACTTCAGGAGAGATATAACAAAGAGGATTCTGCAATTGAAATTATTGAGAAGAGCAGCATGTGGAAAATGGACGTTGGGCAGGAATATTCTTCTGTGATAAATAAACTGGCTACAGGCTCTTCTGAATTTTCAGGGGCAGAACAGGAGACTTTGGCAATTATTGCATTTAAGCAGCCAATTAAGCAGTCTGTTATAGCCAAAATTAGGGGGAACAAATCTTATGAGCATATAAAGAAATTTTCTGATGTGGGTTTGATTAAAAAGAAAAAAACAGGGCACACATATGAGCTAAGCTTGAGTGATGATTTTTATAATTATTTCAATGTGAAAAATTCTGGAAAAGAAATTTTTAATCGTGAACAAGATTCAGGAGATAATGATAATTCTTTGTATGTCAGGGATTCTAAAACAATATCACAAGAATCTTTAAAAACAAAACCAACTGAGAAATAAAATGGAAACTCTTCCAATTATTTATCTGGGATACATGTTTATATCTATTTATTTTCTTTCTTTGTTTTTGTTATTGTATGTAAAGAATAGAAAAGAATTGTTTGGTGCACCAAAGATTGGAAAAAGATATTCTATTTCTGTTTTGGTTCCTGCTTATAATGAAGAAGGCACTATAGAAAACACAATCAAGGCAATTTTTTCCTCTGAATACCCAATAAAAGAATTGATAGTTTTGAATGATGGTTCTAAAGACAACACAGGCAGAATAGTTGAACGACTTCTGAAAAAATACTCTAACTTAAAATTAATCAATAAGGAAAATTCAGGAAAGGCAGATTCTTTAAATCAGGGGATTAAACTGGCTGGGGGAGATTTGGTGGCTGTTGTTGATGCAGACAGTTACCCTGCTAAAGATTCTTTTAGTAAACTAATTGGTTTTTTTGATAAAGAGGATGTAGGAGTTGCGACTTGCTCAATTATCCCCAGGAATAAAAATAAGTTTATTGAGAGACTACAATTAATAGAATATAATGTGATTGCTTTTACAAGAAAACTTTTGGGATATGTTGACGCGATTTATGTAACTCCCGGTCCTTTAGCTTTATACAGAAAAAATGCTTTAGAAAAAATAGGCGGGTTCAGCACAAAAAATATGACAGAGGATATAGAAGCGACATGGCATTTGGCTTATGAAGGCTACAAAAGGAAAATGTGCTTGGCAACATACGCGACAACAACTGTTCCTAATAAATTTAAACCATGGTATAAGCAGAGGAGAAGGTGGAACATTGGGGGTTTGCAGTGCATCTCGCAATATAAGGGATGTTTTTTAAAAAAAGGCATGCTTGGATTTTTTATACTCCCTTTTTTCGTTCTGCAACTCTTTTTGGGATTGTTGGGCTTGAGCATATTTATTTATTTAATTACAACAAGAATAATTAGCAATTATATCTTTGCGAACTATTCAATATATGTTGGAACACCCCTCATAACTATGAATGATTTTTATATAACTCCAAGTTTCCTAAATTATTTAGGAGTTATTCTCCTTCTCACAGGGGTTGTGTTCACTATTTTGGTTCTGGGGGTTATGAAAGAAAAAATTTTGAGAAAACAAAACATTTTTAATCTGTTCTTTTATTTTATTTTCTATCTTTCAATATATCCTTTTATTATGATAACAGCAATTTATCATTTTTTTAAAGGAACTGGAACATGGAGGTAAAATGGTTAAAAGTCAAAAATGGTTTTTTTTGTATGCACTGGTAATCACTTTGGTAATTTTTAATTTTGGGATTTTTATGGGATGTATGCTGGAGCAATCAAGGGTGGATAAGATAAACATATGGTATCTGGAGGCTGAACTGGAGTTGCTTGACCAGAGGATACAAAAAGATGCATTCGAAATTATTGATTTGAACTGCACTGCGATGATTGAAGAAAATATAAAGTTTGCAGATAAAATTTTTGAGGAAGCATTGGTTATCCAAAAATATGAAGACGCAAACAGGATTAACCAGGAAATAATTTTTCAGCACAAAAGATACGACCTTTTGAGGACTTTGTTTTGGATTAACAGCATGAGAATAAAAGAAAAATGCAATTCTGACTACCACAATGTTGTTTATTTTTATCAATACAACAATCCTTCAATTGAACAGAAATCCAAGCAAAAATTTTTTTCAAATTTATTATGTGAAATAAAACAGGAAAAGGGAAATAAAATTATGTTAATTCCTATGGCAGCAGACAATAACGTATCTTCGATTAATCTTTTGTTAGATAAATATGGAATAAGCGAATTGCCTGTGATTTTAATTGACGAGAAGATAAAAATTACAGAATTAGATTCTATGGAAGATGTTATGAGGCATCTTAATTAATGTTCTTTCAACTTATTAATAGTTTCTTCGTCAAGCTGGATTTTTGAGATTTTATCTGTTTTAGCCCCCCCTTCAACAAATTCAGAGGAAGATAGTAAGTAATAATCTTTCCCACATCTATTTATTGAAATAACATATTTCATTGGTCTCACCCCAATTCGTTGATAAGAAATTTCCCAAATATTCTGGCACGATTCTGAAACATCATTGGATAAACTACATATGTAGGGGGGGCTTTCTATTTTATTAATATTACAGATTTCTAAAATTTTAGTTCCATCCAATAATTTTAATTTATTTATGCCTTCTTTTGAAGGGATTTTGTTTGTGTCAGAACACCATATCTGATCTTCAGATAATTCTTTTTGAGGTTTATCTAAACCAGCATAACATTCATCTAAATATTCGGTAGTATAATCCAAATCCCAGACTTCTGCACCTTTCCATTCGTCATTATCATAATTGGAATTTTGTAAAAAGTATACTACAATAATTAATGTTATCAATGAAATAATCAGCCAGACAATTGAACCCTTTTTCATAATTTCTTAATTCAAAACTTATTTATAAAACTACCTTTTCACTACAGAAATATTAAAAAAGAACTCTGTGTCCTTTGTTTTATGGAATGTTTTAAGTGCGGTGTTTCTGGGAGTAAAGCGAGATTATTTGATGTGGTTTCCAGAGAAGGAATTGTGAAAATTTGTGAGAAGTGTTCTTTGGAAGAAAATATGCCTGTTGTTCGAAAACCAACTAATTTCCAGCTTAAGGAGTCTGGTTTCACATCCAAATCTTCTAATAGAAAGACAGTTTATGAAAGGCTTTTTAATATGTCTGGAATTCAAAATAAAGGAATTGGAAAAAGCGATTTATTAGAGAAACAAGAAACTACCCTAAAAGATATTATGAATAAGAATTTTGAAATTATTTCCGGGGAGGGAGGTTCGGCAGAGGACCTTATTGATAATTTCCACTGGGTTATTATGAGAGCAAGAAGATTAAAACACCTGACTCAAGGCCAATTTGCAAAAGCGATTGCAGAACCAGAAGCAGCAATTAAAGCAATTGAAAAGGGTTTTCTTCCTAAAAATAATTACAGGCTTATTAAAAAAATTGAAAATTATTTACAAATCAAACTTCTAAAAAAAGAGACTGAGCAAAAGCAGGAATTTGAGAAAGAAATTAGTTTTGACCCGGTCACTGCAAAGACATTGACTATTGCTGATTTACAGGATATGAAAAAAAAGAAAGAAGAGGAGATTTTTAAGAAACCAATTGAAGAGGAAAAAAATTATGTTCTTAATGAAGAAGTTGGGTTTGAAGATAAACCAGAGTTTGTTAAAGGAGATAATAAAGAATTGTCTGATGAAGAAATGGACAAGATAATTTTTGGGAAGAGATAAAATGGGCTTGCTTTAGGTGAAAAAATTATGTTAGCACCCTTATAAGGTATAGTATCATGAGCAAGCTTATGATGCCAATATGTTATGTGAAATTTGGTTTCTTAACGGAAAGTTCCCACAAAGTTTTTATATCTTAAATAAGATCAATAATATGGCAATTATTTATGAAACAAAAAACTTCATTTTAGAATCTCATGAAAGACCTGAGATTGATAGGCTTGAAGGAGGTCATGTGAAAATTTCTCCAAAAATTTCTGTTGAAGATCGAACAAAATTAACTCCAATGCAAGCAATTGAATTAATGAGATTTACAATTGCATCTGGGGAAGCTATGAAAACATCTATGAAAAAAATTGGAGTTAACATTGGAAGAATAAATTATCAAGATAATGGTAATTGGGCACCGCACTTGCATGTTCATTTATATTGCAGAGCAAAAAAGGCTAAAATGCAAAAATTTGGCGATCCAGTTATTAATGGTCATAAAGATGAATATAACCCTCTTAATGAAGAAGATATTCGAAGAGTTAAAGAAGAACTTGATAATTTATTCAAATTGGAGAAATTTTCTGATTCTACATGGGGACTTTCCTAAAACCAAACTCAAGGGACGTTGCGCTTAAAATTCTTTCAGTCGGAACTTTTTTTAACCCAAATCTTAATCACAAATTTTATAAACCAACTTGGTGAATTCTTATTATGGAAATGAATATTCTCAAAAGTTCAAAGAATGAAATTGAAAGTGAATTTGATAATCTGACACTTGCAGAACTTCTTAGAATTTATCTTAATAGAGATTCTTCTGTTACATTTGTGGCTTGGAAAAGAGAGCACCCGACAGAAAAGCCAAAACTTTTGGTTAAAACAAAAGGAAAAACAGCAAAAAAAGCAATTAGTGATGCTGTTGATTCTGTAACCAAGGAACTTGATGAAATAGAAAGTGATTTTAAAAAACTAAAGTAATTTTTTGTTCCGCGAAATTAAACCATGCCCACGTGCGGAAGGTTAAGGATTTCGTTGGTTTTAAGAAGATGAAATAATCCGAGGGGATTACTTCAAGTGAAATTGAAGTCAAAACAACATTTATATATTCCTTATTCTTTAACTTATAATGAACAAAAGCATTTTAACAATTGTGGTGGCGATTTTTTTAGTCGCTGTTGTAACTGCTACAGCAATATTCTTTATTTTTCCTTATTCACCACAAGAGCCACCTTTAGTTAATGAGACTGGTTCAACACAACAAGGAACCCAAGAAGTAGTGAATGCAAATAATCAATTTGCTTTTGAACTCTATTCTGAATTAGAGAAATCCGAGCAAGAAAATATTTTTTATTCACCTTATAGTATTTCTGCTGCTTTGGCGATGACCTACGAGGGCGCAAAAGCACAGACAGCAGATGAAATGAAATCTGTTTTTCACTTTCCAGAAAATAATATATTAAGACCAAATTTTGCTGCGATTTATAATGATATTAATGAAGACGGAAAAGCCTATGAATTAAGAACAGGTAACGCTTTATGGGTTCAACAGGATTATCCTTTCCTTGAAGATTATACAAATAGAGTTGAACAATATTCCGGAGGAAAAGCAGCAAATTTGGATTTTGTCGGAGAAACAGAAAAATCAAGGCAAACAATCAATAGCTTCATAGAAGAGCAGACTAATAATAAAATTAAAGACTTGCTTCCTCCAGGTTCTTTGAATGCACTAACAAGATTAGTTTTAACAAATGCTATTTACTTTAAAGGCACTTGGGAATGGGAATTTGATAAATCTGATACTCACGACCAAGACTTCAAAATAACTCCTACTAATGTTGTAAAAACTCCAATGATGTTTATGGATAATGACAAAGCTACATTCAATTATGCAGATGCAGGAGAATTGCAAATTTTAGAGCTTCCTTACAAAGGTGAAGAAATTTCAATGTTAATCCTGTTGCCAAAACAGGGGGAAGATTATGATTTTGAAACAGGCGAAAGAATTGTTTCTGATTATAATCTTGAAGATATTGAATTTTCTGTTGAAAAACTTGAGGAATACAAATCACAAATGCAAGAAACAAAATTAGATTCAATATCACTTCCAAAATTTGAATTTGAAACAAAATATACTTTAAATGAAAATTTAAAAGCTTTAGGAATGCCACTTGCATTTGATGCAGGAAATGCAGATTTCTCAGGAATGACAACAGCAGAAAAAATCTGGATTGATTTCGTAATTCATCAAGCTTATGTCAAAGTTGATGAAAAAGGTACAGAAGCAGCAGCTGCAACTGCTGTTGGTATGGTAGGAAGTGCTATGCCAAGAAATGTATTTAGAGCAGACCATCCATTCATATTTATAATACAACAAAAAGATACAGGAAACATTCTATTTATGGGAAGAGTTATGAATCCTGCGGAATAAATTGTTTTGCCAACTGCGTTTGCAATTAGTCTGCTCAAAACTGACTTCGTCAAGTTTTTCTCCTAAAGAAAATTTGTTAATGCAATAATAAATTTTTAGCGGAGAAATTTGCGGGATGCAATTTCGTAGCAATATCAATTATGCGAGCGTTAGCGAGCAGTATTTTTTAGCATCATAATCCTTATTAACTTCTTCACTTTATTATTTTATGGCAAATAAAATTTCAGCAGGAAGTTTTGATTTAAATAAATGGCTGAGCGGGGGTTATGAAAAAGGAATTATTACTATGCTTGCTGGACCTCCTGGGTGCGGGAAAACAAACTTTTGCATTTTAGCATCCTGCAGTCAGGCGAAAAAAGGAAACAAGATTATTTTTGTGGATACAGAAGGAGGCTTTTCTGTTGACAGAGTTAAACAAATTATTGGAGAAGATTATGAAAAAGTTTTAGAAAATATTTTTCTTTTAGAACCAACTAGTTTTGAAGAGCAGAAAAAATGCTTTTTGAAATTATTGAATAAAATAAAAAAAGAGCATGTTAGTTTAATTGTTGTTGATGGAATGGCTATGCTTTATAGATTAGAGTTGGGAGACGCACGTGAATCAGAGATTCCCGGCGCTACAGAACCCAAAACCCTGTCTACACACGGAAAGGGGCAGGATTCTTCCGGTGCAGTTAAATTACAGAGTAATAATAAAGTAAGATTAGTTAATAGGGAGGTCGCAAAGCAAATGCGGGTTCTTGCAGAAATTGCCAGAAAACAGGAAATTCCAATTATTATTACTAATCAAGTTTATAGCGGATTTCAGAGTGAAGAAGAATGGAGGCAGGGAAAAGAAAAAGAAATGAATCTTGTTGGGGGGGATTTGTTCAAATACTGGAGCAAGTGCATAATTGAATTGAAAAATGATAGCGGAAGAAAAAAAGCTATTTTATTAAAACATAGAAGTTTGCCTCAAAAAGAGCTCGGCTTTATAATTAGAGACAAAGGAATTTTCAAGAGAGGTTGGATATAAGAACAAAAATAAGTTTGAATTTGAGTATAATAATGTTTAAATAGATAAACATTTAGAATTTGACATGAGAATGCTACCTGAATCTTTAACACCTTTAACAGAAAAGAATAGAAGGGAGAATCCTCTTTTACCAAGGGACAAGGCATTATTTTATTTTAGTCCTTTTCCTTCTGATAAATCTTTAACAATTTTAAGTTACCCAACTGAATTGGTTGATAGCGAGGATTATCCTTATGGGATCCTACCAAAAGGAGATAGAAATTTTCAATGGTATATAAGAAGATTTCAGGAGAGGGAAAATTCTTTGTGGGGAAGTTTTTCTGAAGCATTAGTAATGTTAAAATTGCAAGACTTCAAAAATGACTTTTACGAGGTTCATTCTGGAGGGTTGAATGGTTCAGTTTGGA
>Ga0315547_1003059_pt1 | contig 11158 bp, 10 predicted proteins | sample SalMarSW160240MG_2_FD_202542 | JGI IMG/M metagenome (GOLD analysis project Ga0315547, IMG submission 202542) | Salt marsh sediment microbial communities from the Plum Island Ecosystem LTER, Massachusetts, United States - Salt Marsh Sediment SW1601-240 ... | reverse complement strand
TAAAACCGGGATAATTCAGATCGTCTGAGCCATATTCTCAAGATCTCTTGTCATCTTCAGTCTCAGCCTACGCCTCAAGATCCTAATTTTACCCGGTAAGGCTGGTTATTATCTCTCCAATTCCAATCTCTGAACCAAAAACTGGGAGAGGGCAAGAGGGGCGTCCTCTTGACAAAAATTTTTTATTGTATATTATGTAAACGATTAGCTAATCGTTTACATAATTAAGGAATTGATTTGTGAAAAAGAAACGTCGTAGTTTAACCATTAAAGATGTGGCTCAATGTGCTGGCGTATCTGTAGCTACAGTATCTGCGGTAATTAATAAAAGCCGTTTTGTCAGTGATGAATTAGTAGGGAAAGTACTGAAAGCTATAGACAAGCTGAATTATTACCCCAACCGAATAGCTCAAGGATTAAAAACACAAAAAAGTCTTACCGTTGCTTACATTATTCCTGATATTAATAATCCTATTTTCGCCGGGGTAGCTCGAGGAGTACAGGATACTATGGAAAAGGCTTTTTATGATGTTTCTTTATACAATACCGATTTTTCTGATAAAAAGTTATTTGGTCATTTGACAACTATTATAGAAAACCGAGTCAGCGGAGTAATATTGAGCGCTTGGCACAGCCAAGAAGTAAAAGAAGCAATATCTTTGATACAAAACCTGAATATTCCTCTGGTTATTGTTCATTCTCCTAGAAATATAGATAATGTGGATTCTATTCTTATAGATGATCAAAGGGGAGCCTATGAAGCTATTTGCAATTTGATTAAACGTGGACATAAACATATTGTTTCCCTGGGAGCTAAAAATAGTACAACTAGCTATTTACGCGAAAAAGGTTATCGAAAAGCCTTGTTGGAGAAGGGATTGCCGGAGGAGAAGGATTTAATACTACAGGCAGATAGCTTTTCTCAAGAAGATGCTTTCCACAAGATGCAAGAGGTATATAAATCTAATTCAGATTTTACAGCTATATTCGCCCATAGCGACCTAACAGCTATCGGAGCAATGGGAGCGACTTTAGAAGAAAGATTAAGAATACCTGAGGATATTTCCATAATGGGGTTTGATGACACTTATGCATCCTTAGCTTTACCTAAGCTAACGACTATGCATGTACCCAATTATGAAATGGGTAAAAGAACATCCCAGATTCTCCTAGAAAGACTAAACTCCTCATCGGTTAATAAGCCTTCCATACACGAGGAAATTATCCCTACTTTCATAGAACGAAAATCAACCAAGAGTTTGTTGAAAAATGATCCTTCTTTTTCAAGGTTGGTCTTTTCTCTCAGGAGAAATAGTCTTAATAAGAAAGCTGAAATAGGACCGGAAAAAGGAGGTGATGAAGGATAGACAAGCCGGTCTGTCTCGGAAAAAGAAAGATTCCCAGAGAGAAAATGTTAAAAAATTAAATTCTCTTTGGGAGGTTTTCGGGAAGCGAGGAATCGTATCGAAACAAAAACCGTAAAAAGGAGACAACTAAAATGAGAAGTTGCCTTGTAAGATGGTGGTCTGTAACTATGGCCGTGTTTTTGGCGATAGGAATAAACATTATGAGTAGCGCAGGCGCAAGTGCTCAGCAAAGAGCAGTGACCTGGAATGATGTACATAGTGGAGAACAGGGGGAAGCACTAAGAGCTATGGCGAGTTTGTTTGAGGAAAAACATCCGGGCATTAAGGTAAAGTTAAATATAACTGAACACGAATTAGCCAAAACGTTGATAAGAATGTGGTTCACTGCGGACGAGCCTCCTGATGTAATAGGCTGGCAGCAAGGAGATGAGCGATTCCACTACTTTACAAGAAAAGGTCTGGTCAAGGATGTAACCGAGCTTTGGGAAAGTAAAGGATACGATCAGTATTTTTCTCAGCGTGCAAAGGAAGCTCTCTCACTTGATGGAAGGATTTACGGTATTCCCATGAATGTAAGCGTTTGTGGCTTTTATTATAAAAAGTCACTGTGGGAAGAATTAGGTTTTACCGAGCCTAAAACGTGGGATGACTTTCTAAACATTTGTGGGAAATTTAAGGCACAAGGAATAGCCCCTATCAGTACCGGTATCAGACACGAAAAGTGGGTTACAGGCGCTTGGTTTGACTATTTTAATATGCGAATAAATGGCCTTTCCTGGTATCTGAAGTTACTACGGCTTGAGGAAAGTTATACGGATCCCAAAGTGTACAAAGTGATGGAGACATGGAAAGATTTAGTAGACAAAGGCTATTTCATAAAGGACTTTGGTGCATACGACAGGACAGAATCTTATATGTTTGTCGTTAAAGGAGATGCTGGGACATTTTTAGGCGGGAATTACGAAATATATGTATTTCCCGAAGAAGAACAAGCAGGTGTGTTCCAGTTCCCCATTATAAATCCTTCTGTAGGAACGTATGAACAGTACTATGGGGATCTATGGGTCATTACTCAAAGAGCGCCGCATCCCGATGAAGCGGAAATGCTCCTAGACTTTCTAGCTTCGGAAGAAGCCCAGGAACTCCTCTACCGACTTTACCCAACTGGTATCCCAGCACACAAACAGGTCCCAAAAGAGCTGTATATGACTCCACGCATACAAAAAATGTTGAATTGGGCAGAAAAAGCTGATGGCACTATGAACTTTTATGATCGGGATACCTACCCGCCTATGTATGACAAAGGTTACGATGCATTCGCAGAGTTCATGATGACTCCAGAAAATTACAAAAAGATTTTGGCCAATCTCGATAACTACAGAAAAAGATACGTCGCAGAATACAAATAAATTGAACGGGGCTGATCGTGGGATAGAATTTTCTCCTCCTGTGATGCTTTTAGGCATATCTCATCACAGGAGGAGAAGGTAGATTGGAAACTTTCAGCAGGTTTTATAAGCAAATTTCGTGGAGTTAGAAATGTTCAGAAAAAAAATTAGATTTGCTCCCGTTTTTTTCCTTGCTGCCCCTCTTTTCTTTTTTACCGTATGGATTATAGCGCCTGCCTTTTATTCTATTTATCTCAGTTTCACTAAAGTGGACCTTATTTCTCCGACAAAATTCGTCGGGTTATATAATTATAAAGTTTTATTTTCTGATTCTATATTTTATCGTTGCTTAATAAACAATCTTAAGTGGATAATCATTTATCTTACTGTGCCTATACCAATAGGATTAGCCTTAGCTCTTGGTTTGAATAATATAAAAAGGGTGCAGGTTTTAAAAGTTGTTTTTTTCTTACCTATGGCAATATCATTGATAGCAGTCAATTTAATGTGGGCTTGGATGTACAATCCAGTATGGGGTATAATAAATGTTGTACTTAGAAGATTGGGACTGGACTTTATAACCCGAGCATGGCTTGGTGATCCATCTTCCGTATTATATGCAGTTGTATTTGCATCTTGCTGGAATTTTATTCCACTTATTGTAATAACTTTTTCTGCTGGTTTAACTAGCATTCCTCCAGAGCTTATGGAAGCAGCAAAGATAGATGGAGCTAGCTCTTTACAACAACTTAGACACGTGACAATTCCTCTTCTTAGATCAACATTTGTTATTGCAATTGTCCTGACGGTAATATCATCTTTGAGAGCATTTGATATAGTTTATTCAATGACGGGGGGAGGACCTGCTAATTTGTCAAATGTATTAGCTGTATATATGTTTCACGAAGCGTTTCATGACCTTCTTTTGGGTTACGGATCTGCCATAGCAGTAATACTCACAATAATGAGCTCTGTATTTGTAGTTATCTATTTAAATAATGTTCTCAAAAAAGAAATAAGTTATTAAATAAGGAGGACTTGGTGATTAAGAAGCAATTGTGGTTTATAATATTGTGTTTGATTGCTGTAATATGGCTAGTTCCACTTTACAGTAGTGTTACCGTATCTTTAAAACCACTGGCTGAAATAATGGAAGGTAGTGTTCTGGAATTACCTAAGACACTTTTTCTGGGTAATTTTACGAAAGCCTGGAATGCTGGAGTAAAAAGGTATCTTCTAAATAGCTTCATTATTGTATTTCCCTCGGTAATTGGTATAATGCTACTGTCTTCTCTTGCAGCTCATGCATTGGCTCAGTATAAGTTCAAAGGAAATGAGTTAATATTGATGGGTTTTTTGGTCTTCAATCTTTTACCTCAACAAATACTTATAATCCCATTATATCGATTAAGTCATTTCCTAAAGATATACGATACTTATTCAGCCGTAATTCTCTATCATATTTCATTTCAGACAGGTTTTTGTACCTTCTTTCTAAGAAATTTCATGCGAACAATACCTTCCGCGATTATGGACTCTGCCAGAATGGATGGAGTTTCAGAGTTTGGTTTATACTGGAGAATTAACCTTCCTCTTATTATACCAGCTTTAGCCGCTTTAGGAATACTGGAATTTACTTGGATATGGAATGATTTTCTTTGGGGAAGCGTGCTATTGACAAGTGACAGTTTAAAACCGGTGACGGTGGGAATTCAAAATCTTCAGGGAGTATATACCACCGCATGGGGGATGCAAAATGCAGGAGCACTTATGGCGGTATTACCTACCGTCTTAGTCTTTTTATTCTTACAAAGATATTTTGTTAAAGGGCTTTTTTTAGGAGCAATAAAATAAACATGGTTTATAATTGAAACTTGCTCAAATTTTTAGCAACTTTTTCGCTCTTTTCCTTGTCAGATGCTAATTTGAGCGAAAATTTTTTGTTTTAATTATATTTGTCCTAAATATTTCATCTTTTGATATAATTTCAAGTGATCCTGAAGACCTTTAGTAGTTCTGAAACCATATCTGGGATTTTCCCAGGATCTGACCAGTTTAATGGAGTTCTCTGAATTACCAGATCTTAGAACATCAGGCTCTTTGAGATAGGTAAACATATACTGATACACAGGAACGGTCATAAATAGCTTAACGATCTTTTTAAAGTGGCGATTTTTCTTATGCCAGCCTTCAAAGTATAGTTTGTTCTTCTTCTCATAGGCTTCATCTTCTGATAAGCTGTTCTCAAAAATATCTCTTATTCGATCTTTCAAAACAAGGATGTTTGCAGGAAGTTCTTGTTCGCAGGATAAGATAATCTCATCCATTATTTTCTTATCCTTGTCGGTGTATCTTTTGGGGTGCTTCAGGAAAGTCCTTCTATAGCACCATACTCTTTGTGACTCCTTTTACCGGTAAGGGAAAACTTGTAACCTTGCAGTGAGGATTTAGGCATTTAGTGAATACAACAAGTACCTTAAACAGAACTGGCTTATCAAGATGAAAGTCTTTGACTGTTTTCCAATGTTCATTTTCTTTCTTAAACCGCTGTTTTAATCCACACGAAGGACAAACACAGTACTTAGGGATATGAGGTTTAATAACCTTAATCCAGAGTTCTCTACTATCTTTAGACACTTGATGCTCCTTTCTTTTTAGAAGGAAGCTTAACAGGATTTATCTCAAAGAACAAAAACTCTATATTCTGCTAAAAATTTGAGCAAGACTCTTATAATTTAGCAAAAGACGATTGTATGTAGTGTATCTTTCGTTTTAACTTGAAAAGGGAGGCGATTATGAATTTTGGATGTGATTATTATCCAGAGCATTGGCCAGAAGAAAGATGGGAAAAAGATGTTCAAATGATGGCTGAGGCAGGTTTTAATGTTGTCCGTATGGCTGAATTTGCTTGGGTGAAATTGGAGCGAGGGAAGGGACAATTTGATTTTAGTTGGCTGGATAAAGCCATTGAAATCTTATCTGAAAACAAGATTAGAAACGTCCTGGGAACGCCCACCGCTACCCCTCCTGCCTGGTTAGCTGCTAGCCATCCTGATATCCTGCGGGTAAACAAAGAAGGCATTCGCACCAGTTTTGGTGGACGTCGTGCCTGTTGCCCCAATAGTAGTACATATCGTACTTATTCTGAAAAAATGGTCTCAAAAATGGCTGAGCATTATAAGGATAATAAGAATGTTATCGGTTGGCAAATTGATAACGAGTTTGGAGGGGATGGAGAAAAAGGGTTATGTTATTGCCAGGAATGCGCTAAAAATTTCAGACAATGGCTACAGGATAAGTACAAAACTCTTCAAAAATTAAATCAAGAATGGGGAACAGTCTTCTGGAGTCAGACTTATACAGAATGGGAACAAATACCCCTTCCCCGGCAATTAGAAACCGCTCATAATCCAAGTCTGCTTTTGGATTACCGACGATTTATTTCTGATTCTTATATTAGCTATCAAAAACTGCAGATAGATATTCTCAGAAAAATCTGTCCTCACAAATTCATCACCCACAATTTTATGGGGCTTTTCAATGCAATAGACTATTATAAACTGGCCGAGCCCTTGGATTTTATCGCCTGGGATAACTACCCCAATTTAAGATTTACCGGTGGGAATAAGAGTCCGGCCAAAGTTTCCTTATCGCACGATGTTATGCGGGGATTGAAAGAGGAGAATTTCTGGGTTATGGAGCAGCAAAGCGGTCCCAGTGGATGGCAATGTGTAGACCCAAACCCCCATCCAGGAGAGATAAGACTGTGGACCTATCAAGCTATTGCTCACGGAGCAGAAGGAATACTTTATTTCCGTTGGAGAACGTCCCGATTTGGAACCGAACAGTTCTGGCACGGCATTTTAGATCAATGCGGAACTGCAACAAGAAGGTATGAGGAGGTGAAAAAGATAGGTCAGGAATTAAAGCGCATTAAAGATGAGCTAATAGGATTGGAATTTCCTAAAGAAGTAGCTATGCTTACCTCTTACGATGAGCAGTGGGCTTTTGATATTCAGCCTAATAACCCTAAGTTTAATTATCAGGAACACTTTGCCTCTTATTACCAGATACTGAATACCCTCAATATCCCTGTGGATGTCGTCTCTATCCAAGCAGATATTTCAAAGTATAAACTCCTCATCGCTCCTGCTCTATTTTTAATTAATGATGAGCTGGTAGATAACCTAAAGGAATTTGTGAAAAAAGGTGGAACATTAATTATTACCTTTCGCTCGGGAATAAAGAACTGGAACAATGTAGCGTTTGATGAACCTCTGCCGGCTAAGCTTAATGACCTGCTGGGAATAGAAGTAGTTGAATATGATTCGCTATCCTCTGTGCACAGATGTAAATTGAAGCTTATTCATCCTGAAATCGAACCTTTACAAGGAGAATGCGATACTTGGTGTGACATAATAAAATGCCGGGGAGCAGAAATTATAGGAAGATATACTCAGTCCTACTATAAGGATGAGGCCTGCCTCACCATTAACCGGTTTGGACAAGGATATGCTATTTACATAGGTACTAATCCCTCTCCAGAAATTAAAGGAAGTATATTGAGATGGGCTATAGAAAAATCAAGAGTAAAATCCTCCTTTCAGGTAGATCCTGAGGACATAGAGGTAATACTTGGTAGAAAGGAAGGTAAGGATTATTTGTTTTTCCTTAATCATTCTAACAAGTATCATCAGGTAAAACTGGATCGGATCTACCAAGAACTGCTAGAGAAGAGAGAATACTTCAGAGATTCGCTCATGGCTATAGAGCCTAAAGGGGTGCGAATCCTTTGCAGAACTTAAATGTGTAGGTTAGCTAATTATTTTTTGATTTTATTAACCCGTGTTCCACATTTTCTCGTGTAGGTCTTGCCTCCCTCCCTTCCTCCTCCTCCTCCTCCTCCTTCTTTTAGGTACTAAGGAGATAGAAGACCTTATCTTTCTGATCTAGCCAGGGAGTATTATATCAGATTTGGGTTAGATTTTATATGATTTAACACTTCCCGTTTGGTTAGACCATAGATGATTTAATTCCCAATTTTAGACAAAGAACGAATTTGGTATATAATTAAATCAATAGAGATTTTAAACTGCCTTATTCTTTACTTTTTGTTAGATCTTTTTCAAGGAGCAAAATCTTGAATTACCGAAAATAGAATTAAGAGGAGGAGCTAGGATGAATGTAGTACTCATAATTATCGATACTTTAAGACAGGATCATGTGGGTTGTTATGGAAATAGGTGGATTAAGACACCTTGCCTTGACTCTTTGGCTAAAGAGTCAGTGCTCTTCACTCATGCTTATCCAGGGTCACTTCCTACTTTGCAGGTACGAAGAGTTCTACAGACAGGTTGCCGTATCTTTCCCTTCCTGAGTCACAAGGCTTACAAGGGTAATCTTTTCAAGGGTGCCTTCGGTTGGGGCCCTGTTTCCGAGGAGCGAGATACCATTGCTGAAATTTTGCAGAACCATGGCTATCGCACAGCCTTCATAACTGATACCTATCATCAGTTTAAACCATCAATGAACTTTCATCGTGGTTTTAATGAGTGGACTTGGATAAGAGGTCAAGAGAGCGATCCTTATCGCTCAGGACCTTATCCATCCCGGGAAGAGATTGAAAGATACATCCCCCAGAATTTAAGGGAAGGAACAAGACGACTGGCAGGAAAATTTACAGATTTTATTGGTAAGTACCTAACTAATGTGGCTGATAGAGACTGCGAAGAGGATTATTTCCCTGCTCAGGTCTTTAGGGAAGGAGCCCGATGGCTGGAGCAGAATCGAGATGCGGAAAAGTTTTTCTTGGTTCTTGACTCTTTTGACCCTCACGAGCCCTGGGATCCGCCCATCTCCTATAGGAGGCTGTACGATCCCGATGATGATAGCATCGATTTTTTAGCCTCTCTCTATGGCAGGGCTGACCAGCTCAGCCCCCATATATTAAAGCGCCTTAAGGCAAACTATGCTGGAGAGGTAACCCTGGTGGATCGCTGGCTGGGGTACTTCCTCGACGAAATAGGAGATTTGGGCTTGATAGATGATACCCTTATCGCTGTGATATCCGACCATGGACATTGCATTGGTGAGCATAATCTGGTAGGAAAACAAGGTCATCCCATGTCCCGGGAGATCGCTGATTTGGTCTTAATGATTCGTCATCCAGATGGAGAGGGAGCTGGTACAGCCTGTGAGAATTTAGTTTATAACTATGACCTACCTCCTACCATTCTTGCCCGATTAGGAATAAAGCCAGAAAAGCCCATGGATGGAAAAGATATCTGGCCTTTAGCCCTAGGCAAGGAGGGCCAAATGCACGATCACGTTACCTGTGGCTGGGGACCTTTTGTGATGGTTCGTAATAAGCGCTACTGGTATAACGCTTATCTTTGGGGTGAAAGTCCTCTTCTTTATGATTTGGAAAGCGATCCCAAACTGAAAAAAAATATTGCTGAAGAGTATCCTCATATCTGTCAACAGATGAAAAATATGGCAATTGCGGATGCCGGAGGGGAGGTTCCAGAATTTTTGAAGAAGTTAAAGGGTGAACCCGGATGCACCCCACTTTTGCTGGAATAGAAAAACTCCATATGCCTGATATCTAAGTTTAAACTGGGAAGACTTGATCTTTGCCAGGATCCTTTCTCTACAATTAGGCTTGGCTTGCCTCCTTTTTTGGTGGATTCCCAAATCCTACTGTAACAAGTAGGGGGAGGCAAGTCACTTTCACCAAAACACTTGATAATAAAGAGTTTAGAACAAAATCACCAAAAAACTTTTGACATTACGATAGAAACAATAAGGAGGAAGAAATGGTAAGATTCAAAGGAGTAATTCGTAACGTTACTTTAAGCAAAGAAGATATGAAGAAGTTGCTTAGCATGTCCTTAGATGAAATAGATGAATGGAGTCCCGTTAAGGTGGTGATTCTGCCTAAATGGGAGGATGTTAGTCGCGCCCTGGCAAAAGCCATGATAGAAAAAATAAAGGAGAATAATGCAAAGGGTAAGCCCTCAACCTTTATTATCCCTGCTGGAAGTTATGCCCGTCCTCCTTTAATGTATCCCTATGTCGTTGAAATGAGTGATAAAGAGAGGATTAATTGGAAGAATGTTTGGACTTTCAACATGGATGAGGTTCTTGACTGGACTAACAGAGCTATACCTGAGACCCATCCCTGGAGCTTTTATGGATCAACCAAGAAAGTACTCTTCGATAAAGTTAATATTCCAAAAGATCACGTCTGGTTCCCTGATCCAAAAGACCCCAATGCCATCGGTAAGAAAATCACTGAAGTTACCCAGGGAGAAGGCGTAGATATTTCTTTTGATGGTATAGGAGAACATGGACATTTGGCTTATGAGGAAGCGCCAGACCTTATGACTCATTGGACCCATATAACTCCGGAAGAATTTAAGAATGCTCCCACTCGTATCCTTCCCCATGTGAATCCAGAAACCTGTATGAGAGCCCTGCGAGGTGACTGGGATCCTCCCAATCAACCACTGTACATACTGGCGCCCCCGGGAGCAATAACTATCGGTATGAAGTGGCTACTGGGAGCCAAGAAGTTATTGCTCTCAGGCGACGGAGCAGCATTCAAAATAGCTGCTATGCATCCACCAACCATGGATTTCCCGGTAACATTAGTACAGGAGCATCCTGATCCTAAGAATACAGTAACAATGTTTACCGCCAGAAAAGAAGGAACAGCTTGGTAAAAAGCAACTGACCTGCCCTCATTGATTGCACCATTTCTTAAGTTAGAGTCACGCGCATTCTCCTTCTCAAGCTCCTTTAATCTCTTGGTCTGTTCTAACCGCATACCACTGTGTTCTCTTTCAGTAGCTGACTCATGGATCATCGCAACCATCTGACAGAAGAAGGATAGATTGGTTCCCGTAGGAGTGAAGTTTCAGAAAAATGCTAATGTCCCTGTTTCAGTAAAAAATCTTAGTAAGAACTATGCTGACAGAATTGCTTTTGAGCTATCAGTTTTGGCTGAAGAAAGAGCCTGTCGGACAGTGGTTGAGCTTGTGAAAAACAGACTCGTTAAAACAGGAAGTGTGTAAATAAGAGAGTCACAGTATATGGAAGATATCTTTTTGCCCTTTCTAGAAATATCGGTGAAGTAAGAGGCTTCTATATCAGAGATAACTAAGGTTATAGGAGGCTTTCGTAAAAATAGGAGGTAGCTCAGTCTTGCAATAGAGCAGAAGTAACTATGGATATCGTAGAAGACTATATGATTTAAGGAGGCAGGAATATGACAGAGAAGATAGTGCGGTTTCCTGAGAATTTCGTTTGGGGTGCAGCAACGGCTTCCTATCAGATTGAAGGGGGCTACAATGAAGATGGCAAGGGAGAGTCTATCTGGGATAGATTCTGTAGAACTCCTGG
>Ga0315547_1003054_pt1 | contig 11176 bp, 16 predicted proteins | sample SalMarSW160240MG_2_FD_202542 | JGI IMG/M metagenome (GOLD analysis project Ga0315547, IMG submission 202542) | Salt marsh sediment microbial communities from the Plum Island Ecosystem LTER, Massachusetts, United States - Salt Marsh Sediment SW1601-240 ... | reverse complement strand
CGACAGTCAGGCATTCTAACCAACTGAACTACGGCCCCGTCTTATTTCCTGGTGGGCGGAACAGGGCTCGAACCCGTGACCTCTGCCGCGTGAAGGCAGCGCTCTACCAACTGAGCTATCCGCCCTGATGGGCCCAGGAGGACTCGAACCTCCGACCTACGGATTATGAGTCCGCTGCTCTACCGACTGAGCTATGGGCCCTTCATCATCTAAAATGCTTATTTGGTCAAAGTCTTCGGAGATGAATTTTTCTGCCAATTTTTCTCTTTTTACCTTTGGTGTCCAAATAGTGTCCATTCTTCTGCAAAAAATGTTAACTGCTCTTCTTCTATGGTCCGGTGAGAGATGAGAATAGCGAAGCGTCATCTGATACGTTTGGTGTCCAAGAAGTTCCTGCACAGTCTTTAAATCTACCCCTGCCATTACCAAATGAGAGGCGAAAGTATGCCTCAAATCATGGAAGCGAAAATCCTTAATATCTGCCCTTCTCTTGGCATTGTCAAAGGATTTTCTTATATCACCGTACGGCTTCCCGTCCTTATTGCAAAAAACATAAGGGCTCTCAGGATGCTTCCTTACCCTGATGAGTGTCTCTACCAGCCAGTCGTTGATATCAACCTTACGGCTTTTCCCGCTCTTGGTATTATAAATATACATTATTTTTTGCCTTAAGTCAACATCTGGCCACTTTAGATTAAGGATTTCACTTTTCCTCATCCCCGTATTGAGAGCAGTAATCACAATGGGTCTTAAGTGGTCTGGACACGCATTCACCAAAGCCTTAATCTTCTCGATTTCCAAGTAGCGAGTTCTCCTGTTTTCTTCCTTTAGGAGTTTTATCTTTAAGGCCGGATTCTCGGAGGCTTTGCCCCATTCTTTGGCCTTATTGAACATATGCTTTAGACAGGCTAGTTCCCGATTGACGGTAGCCGGTGTAACAACTTGGAGTCTTTTAACTCGATATTTTTCAATGTCCAGTGAGATTATCTCGTGCAAGTATTTCCCTCCAAAAAAGCTGGTGAGATTCTTAAGACTAATTTCGTCTCTCCGGGAAGATCGTTTATTAGGCCTAGAATATGCCTCGATATAAGTTTTAGCCATATCCTCAAATTTGACTCTCTTATGCCTTTGAACGTCGAGAAATTTCTTTTCGGCAATTTGCACCTTTCTTTTCTCAAGAACTACCCGAGCCTGGGCTTTGCTTGGTCCAATTTTTTCTCTTTTCCTTCTTCCCTGGACATAGTAATCAATGTACCAGTTTTTGCCCTTCTTAAAAACACCCATTTTTTTCTTCCCGAGTAGATATTATAGAATAGCCGGAGTAAGTCAAGATACTCTTTTCCGAATTAGTCAAATTTCTGCTCCTCAATACTGTTCTCCTCGATCCATTTATCAATTTTTTGAACGTCAAATTTAGTCAGGCGGCCACACTTAACAAAAGGTATCCTTCTCTGGCTTACCCAACAATAAATCGTATTCTTACTTAAGCCAGTTAGTTCTGAAAGTTCCTCAACGTTGATTAATCTTCGATTCACTATCTTGCTTCTCTTTTCTTAAGCTGGTTCTTGCTCTTCTTTTGACTCGTTCTTCCCCTGCTTGTGGTCTTGCTAGCGATGTTCTGTCAACCTGCAGTAAAAGTCTTTCTTTGCCTTCTTCCTGCTTTCCTCACTCTCTCCAGCGATCAACAGGCCACAAAGTTTGCATTTCTGTGGTAGTAATGGTAGCCTCTTATCATTCTAACTTCTCAACCTCCTTATCCACCTTCTCTATTAGCTTCCTGAACTCATCCCAGATCCCGTCAAAAAGATAGAATCGGACACCCCTTTTTGTGGGCCCCTTATATTTCTCTGTATCCATCCACACTCGAAGATCCAACTTCTCCTTATCTACCAGGGTAGCTACCAAGTTCTCTTCTTCCTTCAGAATGACCTTACCGATTTCTTTGTATTCTCTTTCCATTTTCTTACCTCCTTTTCATAATCAGCAGTGTACCCCCCCTATGCATATACCCTTATATATAAAGCTGTTTATTCGATTTTTATTTTTTATATTAAGAGTATGTATCTAGGGGGAACATTGCTGATTATACTCACTCTATCGCCTTAAGATAATCAAGAGCTTTGCCTGATAGTCCCCATAAATCAGGGCCTCCAGGTGTTACATCAGCCAATCCTAAAGCATTTAAATCTTCTAATACCAACTTCGTTGTTGTATAAGGACACTTAGTCGCTAAAGATATGTCCTTAACCGATCCTCCTCCAATGCTCCTTAGCTTTTTTATGACAAGCCATCTCTGTCGAGGTAAACAATCTATTGCCACTTTCCTGATAACCTGATACTCCTCTTGCCCAAGTTCCAATTCCTTTCTTACGGTGGTCAATGCACAACCGAGTTGATAGAGTTGCTTCGTCAGTCTAGCTGGTAATTCCGACTCTGGGGTGTATTCTACTATGTGCGTATATCTGTCTCTAGAGACCCCTGTTCTAGCGGCGGCAGTAAAACAAGCAAGATCGACAATCCTATTTTCCATCTCTTCAGAAACGTTGATAACTGATATGTCGATTCCCTTAAGATTGCAAAGAAAACTTTCAAACGCTGCTTTAAGCTCCGTCCTCATTGTAGTCTCTGATCCTATATTTCTCAAAGCTTTCTTTCCTATCTTTTGTTCTGGGTACTGTTCAATCCTGTAATATAAAAACCGTTCACCTAGCAACTGATGTACGCTATGATATTTCTCTACCTCTGGTGTGACGCCCGCTATTAACCCTATTTTTCCTTCCCAATGAAAATCTTTCTTACCACTGCCCCACGATTGGTCATACTTACCATCGTAGATTTCCCGCAGTTGACTAAAGATTTCCTGTCTGCTCTCTCTTCTGGTTGTTAGAATCGTAGTAAAATCTTTCAAGACTAAGACTTTGCCGCTTAGCCTGGGAAGTAGATCCACGTCTTTTTTGTTCAAGCCACTAACAAAGGTATGCTCGCTTATTTTAGATAGAAACTTAACCTCAGTTTTTTCACTATCTAAGGCCCTTAGAAGTTCTGTTTTGGCACCACTAGGGGCAGAAATTAAGAACATCCACAGGGGATCCGTTTTAAATTTATTAGCTATCACGCAAGCTAGGATGACGTCAACGACCGTATCATTCTTTAATTTTAGCCACTTATTTGCTACTGCTCTCGCCTCCTCGATTGTAGTACCTTCCGTCTCGGTGACTCTAGAAGCCACCCTGTTATTTTTTAGATCGAGTACGTCACTAATTCCTTTGTTGTTCATAATATCTTGTCCCTTTTTAGGTCGGGACAGGAAAAGGAACAAGCCAAAACCTATCCCGACCCTGAGAGGATATCCTCCTATGTTGTTTTCTCAAATTCTTCGTCACATCTTTCAATAGCTAAAAGTCTTCTCTCTAAACCGTATCTTGTAATAACACCTTCTTCGTATTGTTTATATGCCCTCTTTCGCAACTTTTGGCTCAGCGTTGCGTGCATAAGACCAATTTCTTTTAAGATGTGTCTTTTCCACCTTCGATATGAAATGTCATCCCTGATCAGAAAATCCTTCATTTCCTCATAGGGATCCTTTTTGTAATTTTTCCTTTCAGACTTTTCTATTGCTATTCCTGCTCTTTTTGCTAACCTTTCTAGTGCCCGAGGAAACGTGTCGTTGTAGTACCACTTACAGAATCCAAACACATCAAGACTGCCATTAGTGCATCCAGCCCAACATCGACATATCCCTTTGTCAACGTCAACAGAAAAAGAAGGGTTCTTATCATCATGTTTGGGACATCTACCCATATTCCCTTTCAAGGGAATTACTTCTTGAATCACGTCCCGGATTGGATTAAGCGACCTTATTTTTTCTTTAAGACCTTGGTAAATCATGATTGTATTTTCCTATACTTTGGTTCTCTTGGTTCTCAAGGATGTCGATCCCGTTGACTTAGTTAAAATAAATGCTAATAATATAATGGCGCTTATGTAGCGCTATGGTAACCAAAATGGGGGACCAGAGGGCGTGGAACCTCTCTGGAGATCTCAGGTATAGTTCTTCCCGTTCCATTTGCGTTACCATCTCAGCGGGGAGGGACCAGCTCCCCGCTTTTCATTTATAATGGCTCATTCAAATGCATCTTTATTAAGTCCTCCACTGTGGTTTTGAAAAGATAGCTAAAGTGTGTGTCAAAAAGCATTTTTTTACCCATATTTTCTTCAATCTTTCTCACGCTTCACATTGATATAACATACATTAAGAGACCTTAGGCTTTTGTTTTCACGCTTCTTTGTTACTAACCATATCGTACTCTCTACCATTTAATTCTGCCTCCAATCTCTTTATCTCCTTTTCTCCAAGTTCCTGCATAAACTTTAACTTTTCCAATTGTTCCTCTAATGTCTTTCCTGTACGAAAATCCCAATCTACATTTACTCTAAGCTCTCGTTTATCTACCCGATCAACCATCATTCCAAAGATCTTAGCCAATCTCTCAATGTAAGAAGACACTACGGCAAAGGTTTTGCTGCCCAATTTGACAGGATCATCTACCTGGGCAAGTCTGTCTCTCCACTTTGCCATTAAACCTAGCCATTTTTTCATCTCTTCCCTTGCATTTTTGACATTATCAGGCAAGATCTCTTTAACATCAGCATCCTCCCATAATCTCCCACTGTTACTGTTGGCTGTATTTTCGCTATATCCTGCCACCATAAGGCTCTTCTTCTCGTTTAAAAAGCCTGGTGAAGTTGGGTCAAGATAGTGCTTCCTAGCTATCTCATGTCTTATTTGTTTACTGCTTGTTAGTTTTTTCTTCTTTATTGTCATATTCTCTCCAATTCTGCTTAATAAGAATTTTTTCTAGTCGATATAGTCTTTCCCGGTGGTGTTTAAATAAGTTTAGCGCTGTATCAAAAACCTCTCGAGCAGATTTAAAGTCCTTATTTTTTATAGATTTTTCAAATATGATAGGCAGTGTTTTATCAGCTTCTCGAAGCAGCTTATATGTAGTCTCGTGGACATCAAGTCTCTCTTCTTTGCTTCCCCACCTATCAATTCTATACTTCTTTATGAACATCGAAAAGCTACTGAGATAGAGAAATTTAAGGTCTTGTTCGGGACTACTATGGGAAGTTGGCGCGACGCTCTTCATCCTTTTTGCATGTTCGGTTGCTATGGCGCTTTGTAATCCCAAAGAATAGTAAGGAATCTCTCTTTCCACCAAGTGGAGGCAGTTCCCATAAGAAAGCTCGGTTCTTTCAAGCATGTCCACAAAATCCCGAGCGTAAACTTTGGTAAAAATGCCAACCCCTTTCTTAAATCTTTCCTCCGTCCTCCAGTCCCTCAATAGTTGATAGGATACCTGCGCTTTCTTGGCTATCGCTTTCAAAGGAAAATTGTGTTTTGTATAAGCTAACATCAACCAGGCAGTATAAAATTTCCTTTTTTGCAACATTGTGGGTTTCAGTCTTTTAACTTGGGTTCTCATCAGTTGCTTAATGGCTTTATCGAGCAAAGGTGGTAACTTATTCATTTTAGCTCCCTCAAGGTATAATATCCCTACATTTATACTAATTATAGCACAAATTGTCGGGAAGTCAAGCCCCCTGTTTTCAAAAATGCTTTATATTTCGGGTGTGGGGTATTCATTAGTCGGGCCAAAGCCGTTGGGGGGATGGGGCGGTATGGGGGTATCTCGGAAAAGGAGTCTAGGGGGCTATCTCAAGGCACACTTGACAAGCTGAATAAATCTGCTATGGTATTAAGATAAATAAGTGAAAGGGAAAGCAAAATGAATAAAAAAGAAGTGATGAGCCCTAAGGAGGTTGCCGAGTATCTAGGGATCAGTAAGGTAACTCTTTATAAGCTCTTGAAGAATGGAGAGATCCCGGGAAGGAGGCTTGGTTATCAATGGCGAATATCTAAGGCAGCTTTAGATGAGTTTTTGAAAGGAGAGAAGAAATGAAAGCAATCGGTTATATCAGAGTCTCTACTGAGGAGCAAGCCAAGGAAGGGGTTAGCCTAGATAACCAGGAAGCAAAGATAAAGGCTTATTGTGATAGCCAGGATTGGAAGTTGGTTAAAGTATTTAGTGATGAAGGGTTCTCGGGTAAGGATATGAAAAGGGAAGGGCTTGAAAAACTGGTATCTTTCTTAGAGGCTGATCATGTGGATGTGGTTGTTGTCTATAAGACTGATCGTTTAACCAGGAAGCAAAGACATCTTTATCAGTTATTAGAGGATATTTTTGAAAAGAAAGGGGTCGGCTTTAAGAGCGTTACTGAGCCTTTTGATACTACTACCGCTATGGGAAAGGGCTTCTTAGGTATGCTTGGCGTATTTGCTCAACTTGAGGGAGATCTTATATCAGAGAGAACAAGGGAAGCCTTAGCTTATAAGATTAAACAGGGGGAATATTTAGGATCTCCTCCCCTCGGCTTTGAAGCCCTAGAAAAAGAGCTAAAGAAAAACAATGATGAGCTAGAAGTTGTTGAGGAGATCTTTAAGTTAAAAAAGGGTCGGGGGAAGAATAGACTTTCTTTGAGACAGATATCCTCAAGAACCCTGTCTATTCCTTGCTCTTTGACTAACTACTGGATAAAAAAGGGTCGTTTTTTGTCCACCAAACAATTTTGCTCTTTGAAACAAGCTAGTAGCCTATAATAAGAGACGCAAAATAAGCCATAATCAGAGGCTTTAATTCTTTCAACGTGGAAAGATACGTTGGTAGGCCTTAACTTTTTACTGTGAGCTTGTGGTTAATCCTGAGCATAGATTTTTAAGAAGGAAGGATAATCAAAAGATGAAAGGGGGTAGTTATAATGGCGAGCAAAGAGCGTTATAGGAGAGATATAGAATACTATAAAAATTACCGTAAGACACATAGGACAGAACAAAGAAGATATGAAGTAAAATATGAGCACACACATAGGTTGGCATCTAATCGAAAACACCGATTGCGAACAAAAAAGGGTAATATTTATGCTTTGAATAAAAGAGATTATACGGGTTATTGTGAGTTATGCGGTTTATCACCAAAAAGACTTGAATATCATCATTGGGATAATAAAAATCCATCAAAAGGAATCTGGGTAGTCCATTGGACTCACCAACTTTGTGAATTGATAGACAGGGGAATTATCCCCTTGACTGTTTGTTCGGAAATTCCCTTAGTCGAGAAATACTTAGAGTTGAGAGAGAAAATAAACGCTGAATATGCGTTAAGTGGAATTAAATAAAAACGGGAGCTTTCCTGTCTTAGCTGGTGGGAAGCTCCCGGAAAGGAGCAGAGAGATGATTACCCCTTTCGGTAATGATCTTAGCAATGGGGGAGTATGTGTCAAGGGGGAGGATAAAGGGCAAGCTCTTTCAAGTTACAAGATCAAAAAGGCGTTGCTGGATAAGCTAGGTCGTCAATATGCTGGTTTCTATCAATGCCCTGGTTGTTTAAAGAGAAGGGATGACCTCCGTTTGGTTAGAGTTAATAAAAATGGAGATACCCCAGGCGTAGCAGATTATACCCTTCTGTGCGGATCTTGCAGAGAGCAGAGAGCAGAGAAAAGGAAAGAGGAGAAGAAAGCTAATCGCAAGTGGAAACGCAAATACGTTAAGGGCGATGGGTCAAGTAAGACTAACTTCTATAATGGTATTAGAAAATCAGTCTTTGAGAGAGACAAAAATAAGTGTGTGTTCTGTGAGGTTTTAGGAAAGAAAAAATATGAAGAAGGAACGGGTCTCCCTGGGTTAGGGCTTACTTCTTTAATACCAGAATCGAAAGGCGGGGAACGATGCTTTGATAACTATGTGGTCTCTTGTGCGTTTCACCGTGCAAGCAAGTCCGACAAACTACCACTTAACTATATCTTTGAGAAGATAAATTTTGAGTGTTACTTGAGCGAGCAATTAGACGATGAGCCTGTGGTGAAGAATCCGGGAGCAAGAGCATCGGTAAATATGCACCTGGTGGCTGAGATCCAGCAGTATCTTCATAGGATAGCTGCGGGTGTGGAAGCGGATAGGAACAAAGCAGAACAGTTAGCTATTAAGTTAAGCGAGACTGACGAGGACAGGAAGAAAGAGAGGGAGCAGTTTCTCTGGTAATGAGGACCACAAAATCAGTAATTAAGGATTTATGCTGATTGACAAGAAAAAACGCTTTCATAGAGGGGTCAAATTGATGTTTTGTTGATCAGGCTTGACTTGTATGACCTAGGCAAAATTAAAGTATCTCTATCAAACTAAAAAAATCAAGCCAGTTCTAGGATAGAGGGATTTTTAGACAAAGGAGGTGAGATTAGCAAATGAGAGAAGGAAATATGACAGGAAAATTCAAAACTGAGCACGAGATGTCCAAGAATAAAGGGCCTAAATATTGGCTACGTTGGTTGGCAGTACTTCCTGGTGCTCTTCTTGCTGGAATACTTGCAAGTTTTCTCCTCCATTGGATACTATACTTAGCATTAAGGAATGAGATTATATTCATAGACCCTTATCCCGAGCTCCCCGAACGTCTTTTATCTCCATTTGTTATGGCCGCTGTCTTTATTTGGGTTGGGTCTCGCATTGCACCAGAGCACAAGTTCAAAACATCGGTCGTTCTTTTCGGACTATGTTTATTTCTACTAGGTGGTTTTATATTTTTTGCGCTTACTGGTGCTAATTTGATGGGTTATCAGTTATACTTTCAAGATGGTGCTATCCGTTTGATAATGGCCTTTGCTGGTACACTCACTGGGTTATTTCTATCAGGGGGAATATCACTTGTGGGAGAAATAAAGAAAAAAAGACGCTCTTAGAGATTCATACAGGGGTTTCCTCATTGCGACCTGTATGACCTGGGTAGAATTAGAATCGCTATATCAAGAGAATTTTATCAAGCCAGTTAAGGGATAGAGGAATTTTTAGGGAGATGTTTCCCCCCTGCGGTCCTCTTATAAGAAACCTGACAAAATGGAACCACATCTTTGTGGACATGGGTCCTTGTACACTGTGATAAATGGAGTTAGTGAAAAGTTTTTGATAATCATTTAGTGAATTAAACTTCAATTCTACTCGGTCTAAGTTAAAGTAAGCTAAGGCGTATAAAAATTTACCCGTTTTTGGGCTTTAAATACTTTAGTGAAACTCAGGTTAGAAAATGAATATCCGAGATTGGTTAAAAAAAACCAAGTGTTTTTTGAGATAATTTCACCTATTGTTATTGCAATAACGTTGGTCGTAATATCTATTCAAGCCAATAAGATTGCATTACACCAAGCAGAGTTAATAAAATCTGAACAAATCCCAGTTTTGCATTTTAATATTAATCGTTTTGGTCAGTCTCCTAAGCAAACTTAAGTCATGAAGAGGTGATTGTCTCCAATATTGGTTCACCGCTCCAAAGATTCTGGTGTAAGGCTATAGTGGTTCTAAATATATTCTATAGGGAGCAGGATTTGAAGGTAAAATATACCAGTATTTTACTTACCAACTACTACGAGATACACCGAACAAATAGTCCAAAGGGTGAATTGGCGACATTCAAAAGCTCCGTTCCCGAAGGGAACCTATGGAAAATAGAGAAAACAATGGGGGAAGTTATTGACTTAGTCAAAGTTAAGAATTTCTCTGCATATATAGAATTCTGGGAGATAGAGAGGTACGTGCAAATTAGATACGAAGATATTTTTGGAGAAACGTATAATGAAATCTATTTCATTAGAGAGTCGGGACCATATATAGATTATATCAAATTCCCTAAAGTAGCAAGGGAAGAAATAATCGAGGATTATAAGTGGATGATGAAACAAGGACTTTATCTTAGTTGTTCGGGTTTATCCCCGGAATCACTTTATGAGAAGTGGCTAATGGCTATTCAGGAAGCTAATAAGCGAAGTTCTTTTAGGTAAGGGATAATACCTATGAGGGAAGAAAACGGCCTTGTAGAGAGTTTGGAGGTATTTTTATAGGGATACCAAGGAAAAAATGCGCACATAGAAGCTCATATAGAGACTTTCTCAGGGCAAGATGAACTATATAACCTGGGGGTAAAATTAAAGCTCATCTATGAAGAGAATTGTATCAAGCCAGTTATGGGATAGAGGGATTTTTAGACAAAGAGAGGAGGTGAGGAAAGTGAGAAAAAAATATTTACTCTTGTTATTAGTGGCTTTAGCAATGGCTTTGGGAGGATGTCCGTGCGACAAAAAGCACGTTGCGCCACCACCAGAGCTAGAGGCTCCGAGTGATCTAACGGCGACCGCAATAAGCTATAACCAAATCAATCTATCTTGGAAGGATAACTCAGATATAGAGGACGGATTCAGGGTATGCTGCGATATGGGAGAGGAGCAATACCAGACAGTAGATACGCTTCCAGCCAATACCATTTCATTCGAGCACTACAAGTTACAGCCATTGACGAAATACAGCTACTACATTCAGGCGTATTGGGGAGAAGAATACGCTAATTCAAAAGAAGTCTCGGTTGTTACACCCGATCCTATTGAGTTTATAGACTCTCTTACTTATTTCACTCCTTGGGGCAATACGGGGCTTATACTTAATGTAGCAGTAAAGAACTGGGCATTTGAACGTTGTAAAGTCGAACTGAGAGCTACTTTTTATAACGAAGCTGGGATTGAATACAGTTCTTGGACAGAAACTCCTATTCTAGCAGCAGGAGAAGTTCGTAATGTACAATTTTGTACTTATAAACATGGCTTCCCTGTTGTCATTGAACCTCTACCCACCTATACCATAGAAATCATAAAAGCGGAGATTCTTTATTGACGAGGAAGGAGGTGAGGAAGCATGAGAAGAATAGCGGTAGTGGCTGTTTTGGCGGTGGCATTGGCTTTTTCTGGGATGGCGTTTGGCTTCGAGAACGAGCCTGAGGGATTCCGGGGCTTGAAGTGGGGGGATCCCAGTCAAGCTATATGACCTTGCGAAAATCAAAGAGTCTCTATCAAGACATTTTTTCAAGCCAGTTGTGGGATAGAGGGCTTTCGGGGCAAAATAAGGCCATAGAGGGGATAAATAGATAGCCGTCACACAAAACGTACAATCATACCACTAAACAAAAATGACTCGCTGGAATATGGATGGATAAAGGGACAAAAAGTCGAAAATCGGGGGGTCTGAGAGGTATCGTCCCTGGTATCAGGATAAAGTTTTATCGTTTAGGCAGCCTGGCCAGGT
>Ga0315547_1003051_pt1 | contig 11181 bp, 12 predicted proteins | sample SalMarSW160240MG_2_FD_202542 | JGI IMG/M metagenome (GOLD analysis project Ga0315547, IMG submission 202542) | Salt marsh sediment microbial communities from the Plum Island Ecosystem LTER, Massachusetts, United States - Salt Marsh Sediment SW1601-240 ... | reverse complement strand
AAAAAAGAATCAGAAACCGTCATTCCCGTCAGCTGCACCGAGCAGGGACGATGGTCATACGTCTCGGAAGAATTTGCCGACTCCGGCACCGTTCTTTCCCCCCGCATGAGGATGGTAAAGGCAGCTTCTGTCAATGTCTCACTTAGTGCCTCCCAAAGATACGAATCAGACCAGATGGCCGTCTGGGATGAGATTGAGGATTTATCTGAACGTGCTCAGGCCCGCTCAGCCACCGGAGCAATGAGGCATGTCTATGAATCCAGAACTAAGGATTTAGAGAAATACCTGGAGACCTTCAAATATCTACCTCATCAAAGGGGTCTTTATGTCATTATTAATGGAGAGACAGTAGGCTTCGATGTTCTTTCCCTTGAGAAGGTCTACCAGGCACTTCATCCGAAGCTAGTGAAAAGCTATGCCATGGATGCCATCCTCGCAGACAAGCAAAAGAGTAAGATATCTTTTTCAGACAAAACCAAGGCCTTCATAGAACAAGCCAGGCGCTCTAAGGAAAAGAAATATAAGTCAGTAGGGCAGGGGACTGACCACCGATTTGAAGGCAAAGCAATTCTAGGTTCTGCACTTCTATATCGAAAAAAAGTTATTCATATGGCTTTCTTTAAGGATGCAGAGAGCAGCAAGACAGGAAGGATGTCTAGCTATAGTCGGCGCAGAGATTTCAGGATGTGAGGTATTGATACAAATTGTCAAAGAAACTACTGCCGCAATGGACGTTACTTTCAATAATCGGAGGGAATAAAAAATATGAAGAATCCCATCACCCGAGAGGACCAAAATATGAATAAGATATTTGTTCCCACCAATAAACCAGAGGATTGGCAACTACTTCTAGCCGAACCTGAAAAACATTGGAGAACGGGCTATTCAGCCAAAGCGCTCGCATACAGTTGGGAAGAAGCTAACGGTTTTCCGGAGACCGTGAAAGAAGTGTTCAAGAAATCGGGAATAGCGATATTTAAGAACGTTGAGTTACTACTCGCCTTTCCCGAATATAAGGTACCTTTGCCAGGCGGTTCACGTCCCTCGCAAAACGACATTTTTATCCTGGCTAAAGGTAACGATCAGTTAATTTCAATAACGGTGGAAGGCAAAGTGTCGGAACCTTTCGGCGATACTATAGCGGAATGGAGAAAGGATAGTAGCGAAGGGAAGCGTAAAAGGCTCAAATTCTTGCTCAAGGAATTAGAACTAGAAGACAGCAAGGAAATCAATGCCATCCGTTATCAACTCCTGCACAGAACGGCCTCCGCTCTGATCGAAGCAAAGAAGTTCGGAGCATCAAACGCTCTAGTGCTCGTTCATTCTTTCAGTCAATCCCATGAGTGGTTTAGCGACTATAGTCAACTACTGGCCTTATTTGGTCTAAACGCGCAAACAGATTCCTTAGTATTTGCAGGAAACATCAATGCGACAAATTTGTATTTTGGCTGGGTCAGAGGGGATAAGAAATATTTGCACAGATAAACATCTGCAACTTCTCAAATTACAGCATAGGCGATTCGCCATAATGTCTGTAATTCTGCTCTTAACAGGTGCTCTCGGGCCATTAAATAAAACGCATAGGACTGTACTACCATGTCAATTGTAATTGATAACGAAAAAGGGAGTAGAGTCGCACCGCTTCTTTGTCACTCTTTTACTGCAGTGGGAATCCATGGGCACAAGGACATGCCAGAAGACATAACGCCGACTGGGGCAGAAAGAGGCTCTCTTGAGCACGTGCTGTTCATAACGTTGACGGTGTCAATTGACTACCAAAGAGATGCTCCGTCACTGTGGAAGGTTTCGAGACAAACCTTTCAGGATCCGGAGACTAGATACCTCTTTGATCCAGGGCAGCTACATCAAATCACTTTCCAGAAAATCGCCAAAGACATGCAGAAATATAAGCTCTCAAGGAAACCTCAAAAAGACGCTAACATCTGGCGAACAGTTGGTCTCACTTTTCACGATAAATGGAAAGATGATCCACGTATCTTTCTTAGAGATTGCAGCTGGGATTCATTGGTCATTTTGAACCGTCTAGGAAACGACACCCACCTGTACAACGGAAAATCAGTATCCGATTATCCGTACCTGCGTGGCCCCAAGATAGGACCGTTGTGGCTAAGAATGCTCAGAGACAATGTCGGCATATCGAAGCTGAGAAACCTGGACAAAGTGCCAATCCCGGTGGACATACATGTGGCCAGAGCAACGTTAGCCACTGGAGTCGTTCGGGGAGATTTCAACGGTAGGTTAGGACGACTGTTTAAACACATCAGGAAAGCGTGGTTTGTAAGCACGGGAGGATTAAACCTGGACGCTAGACCGATGATCGCTTTAGATGTGGACGAGCCCCTTTGGCATCTATCCAAGTATGGATGCACAAAACGTAATGATATATCCGGCTTTTGCCCCGTCCGCCAAAGGTGTGAGTTAAAAGAGTACTGCGTCGAGGGAAGGGTCCGGATAGCAAATGACTTGGTAGCGCTCCAAACGTGAAAATATCCTTGTTACCTAGTTCACTCTTATCACAGGCATGACTACTTTACAGGAATTTATTTAAGGAGCTTTTGTAATGAGTAAAAGCACAAGCTTTCTCTATCAACTTGCCAGAACAGCAAACGATATCGAAAAGCTCGCCAGTGGTGATCCGAAAAGGATAGCAAGGAGAGCAAAGAATAAATACATTGGGAGAAAGCTGATAAGAAAAGTCTGGAAATTTCCCTTTTGAGAGGAAAAGAATGAAAAAAGAATTATTGCCACAGACCAAAATTGGAGATTTTCTCTCCATCGGAGTAGAGATAGACCAGGATGAAATAGGTCTTTACGTTGCTTCAGCGGATGTTTCAGCAAGCTGCGCCTTCAAGTTCGATGAGTGGAAAAAATTTGTTCAGGGAATAAACAAAGCTGATGAGAAGTTCAAGAGAGCAATGCTTGATTAAGAGAAAAGGGGAGGAATAATGCAAAAATACGCTGTTAACCAACACCTAACCGAGACTATCTTGGCGTGGGTAAAGGCTGGTGAAATAGCCATTCCTGAGATTCAGCGTCCTTTCGTATGGGATTCGACAAGAGTCAGGGATTTAATAGATTCACTATATCGAGGTTATCCGATTGGATACTTGATCGTATGGCTTAATCCCAATGTGCGATTAAAAAACGGCAAAACAGCCGAAGGGAAAAAAATTCTTATCGATGGACAGCAAAGAGTAATAGCACTTGAAGCCGCTATTCTAGGTGAGTACGTTATCAACAAAGAGTATAAAAGGATAAGAATCAAGATTGCTTTCAATCCCCTGGAAGAAAGATTTGAAGTATTAAATCCCGCCATAGAAAAGGATGTTCAATGGATTCCTGATATATCAAGAATTACTACCGGAGATGTGAATATTCTTGATTTGGTTGATGACTATTGTAAAAAGAATCCGAAAATTGATAGACATGTCTTCTACGAAAAAATTGAATTGCTGAGTCATATTGTTAAAAAGCAAATAGGAGTTATTGAACTTGAGCATGAACTTGACATTGAGACGGTAACAGAAATTTTCATTCGTATTAATTCCCAAGGAGTTGTATTGGGTCAGGCTGATTTTGTAATGTCCAAGATTGCGGCAAATGAATCGTACGGGGGATCAACTTTGAGAAAATGCATAGACTATTTTTGCCATTTAGCTGTGGCTCCAGAGTTCTATTCTCATATTATTGATTCAGATGAGAGATTCGCTAAAACAGACTATTTCAAGAAGATGTCTTGGCTGAAGAACGAAAAGGATGATCTGTATGACCCTCGCTATACGGATTTGCTGCGCGTCGCCTTTACCTCGGAGTTTCACAGGGGCAAACTATCTGATTTGGTTAGTCTGCTTTCTGGGAGAAACTTTGAAACACGAACATACGAGGAAGAAATAGCGCACCAGTCATTCGGAATCCTCGAAAAAGGCATACTTAATTTTATCAACGAAACCAACTTCAAGCAATTCGTAATGATTATCAAATCAGCTGGTTTTGTTTCAGCAGATCTTATTCGTTCGCAGAATGTTTTGAATTTTGCTTACATTGTTTACCTTAAACTGAAATCCCGCCAGTACAATCCTGCAGAAATAGAAAAGTATGTACGAAAATGGTTTGTTCTGTCACTTTTAACGGGTCGTTATTCCACCTCGCTTGAAACCCGTTTTGATGACGATATCGGAAATATCTCAAACAAAGACTTTGAAGAGTATCTGCAAAACGTGGAAGAAGCCGAATTATCGGATGCATTCTGGCAAGTTGGTTTGATACAGTCCCTGGATAGCAGTGCTTCTACTAGTCCCTATTTTAGTGTTTTTCTAGCATCTCAGGCAAAGGCGAACGATACAGGATTCCTATCAAAAGACATAACGATCCACGACTTAATCATGCAGAAGGGGGATAAGCATCACATATTTCCCCGAGAGTATCTCAAAAAGAATGGAATGAAGCAAGGACAATATAACCAAATAGCAAATTATGTCTATATGCAATCAGAGATAAATATTAGAATTGGAGACAAGCCTCCCAATATATATTTCAGAGAATTAATAGAACAATGCAAAGAAGGAGCGCTGCAATATGGCGGCATAAGCGATCCGCAGGCTCTAAGGGAAAACCTATTCATGAATAGCGTACCCGAGGATATATTTTCAATGGATATCGGTAATTATGATGATTTCTTGATGAAGAGGAGAGTGCTGATGTCAAAAAAAATAAGAGAATACTATTTTTCCCTATGACCTCGCGGTTCAATCTTCTTGCTTAAGTGATGATCTGCCCCCATTAACCAACTATTTGGGGAATATTGAACAATCCTATTTGTGATAATTCTCTACGAGGAGTTTAGCACATGAGAATAGTTAATGGTAGTGACACAAGGGAATCATTGAAAAGAGGAAAGAGTTTTGGCGATTTGGTTGATGAACAAAGGGTCCAAGAGTTTATGGGTAACTTTTACCATGCTTATAATAGTTTTTATGATAGCAATTTAGCTAAATACTGGTGTAAGAGATTAGAACTGTCTAATGAATTCATAAATGACTACCGGGAGCGTAGAAAGAAAATAAGAAAAAATTTTTATAAAACCGTTTTATTAGATGACAAATTTCGAGGTAGTTTATATAAAACAGTAAGGCCTGGGTGGGTGGGAGATGTAAATTAAAATCACCTTCTGATTTTTTTAAAAAAATAGAAAAAATAGCTGACGATTTAGAGCAAATGAGAGAGACAACTTTAGAATCTTTGGTAGAGAAAAAAACGAACTTTTCCCAAACAGAACAAATGTTAAAAAGTATTTTCGAAAGATTGGAAACGGCAGACCAAACTGCTCAGCTAGTGAGCAATAGTAAAAGTTTATTTCACCTCCTCCCAGACTTAATAATGCCTGTGGATAGAGCGCATGTATTGGATTTCTTTATAGGCTGGCGCAAGGCTAACGGCCATATTCCCCGAAAGAAAGAAATAGAATACTTTATTGGAATTTTTAAATATTATTACCAAATTTGTAAGAAGAATTTCCCTCAAATTAAGGGTATTTACTACAAGAAAAGAAGAGAGCATGACTCTTCTATACCGAAAATCATCGACAACGCTGTTTGTGGATATACTGCCCGTTCGTAAAGGGTCGGTTGCGAACGACCAACGAGTTCTTGAGTCCGAATAATGCTATATAGGGAAGAATTGAAGTAAGCGAAAAGATATGAGCCAAGAAAAATCTGAATGCTCCTATGTGGCTTGCAAACGGAAACCTCTTGAAAGCTCAGAGGATGGCTATTGTATTTTCCATGCTGAGGCACAAGACAAGGGTGAAAAAGAGTTCAAAGAAGCCCTTGAGAACTATGTGAACGAAATTAAGGCAATGGATTTAGACTACAACTTTGTTGACTTTGTCTTTACAGGTAGCATTAACTTTAAGAAACATCTTAGAATTACTGTTTTCAAAAACGCGGAGTTTAGGGGAGCAGAATTTCGCGGAGACGTGGATTTTTGGGAAACAGAATTTTACGGAGGTGCGGGCTTTGCGCTGGCGAAGTTTTACGAAGACGCCAAATTCGAGAGAGTGAAATTTCATGGAGAAGTGCGCTTTGCTCTCACGAAGTTTGAATACGTGAGCTTCAGAGACACAGAATTTTACGGAGAAGCACGCTTCAATGGAACGAGCTTTCTCAAGAAAGCCAACTTCTTATTAGCAAAATTTCATGGCGGCGCTGACTTTGAGGAGGTAGTATTCCATGGAGGGGTGGACTTTGATAAAGTAGATTTTGGAGCAAGAACTTACATCTCACCTGAGTTGACCAAAGGAAAGATTTCTTTTGCAAAGGCCGACCTAGAAAATATCTCCCTGGGTTCCTTGACCTTAGACAAAAGTGCTTGGATTGATTTCACAGGCGCAAGGCTTAGAAACACCGAAATAAGGCGGGAAGATATAGAGGATCATATCAGGGAGGGGCGGCAGAAAGAGTTCTCGAAAGCTAGAGAAATTTACCTGCTTCTCAAGAATAACTTTCATAGTATTGGTAGGTATAATGATGAAAGTTGGGCTTTTAGGAAAGAAAAAGAAATGGAAAGAAAAAGCTATTTTCATCGTCGGTCTTTCCTAAAATGGCTTGGCTCAATGTTTTTGAATATCCTCTATGGATATGGAGAAAAGCCACTTAGAGTCATAAGGTCAGTACTTATAGAGATTGTTGTTTTTGCTTTCCTTTTCATGATTTTGGGGATAAGAACCGCTGAAAATGTAGCGTTAAGGCATAATATTCTTGGATTGAAGAGTCTCCCTTGGAGAGATTTGTTGGATTGTCTATATTTTAGCACCGTTACCTTTACCACATTAGGTTATGGTGATTTTCGTCCCCTTGAAGGATGGAGTAGGTTAATTGCAGGAGTAGAGGCATTTACTGGAGCGTTTATGATGGCTCTTTTTGTGTATACTTTTGCCAGGAGAATAGGAGGAAGGTGACTATCCTCGTTAGAGTTATCTTTTTGGACGGTTTGCCAAGTAAGATTAGGCCGGAGAACGGCAAGGGACGGCTTGAAGCCAAGAACAATGGTCGGTGGAGCATAGAAAATAAATAACGGAGAGCATCACTCGGCAAGAGGTCCGCTCCCCGGGGAGGAGAATAAAAGTGTACTCCCCCTTACAGACCAAATCATAACAAAAAAGGCGTATTCGGCAACAAGATTTTCTTGATGTCGTAGAGGACCTGGAGAAAAGAAAGCGGAGACTTCTGGTGGCAGTGACTGATAACTTTGTTTCTTGGCGAGAGGTCTCCTTAGCAAGACGACGGGACTAGCAGAGAACTATAAAGGGCGAAAGTGGAAGCAGGGATAAGAATACCAAGGTGTAAGATGTGCCTTAACTCTGAAGTCCCCAAACAAGGACATTTATGAAACAGTTTTGAGAGGAAAAGGGAGATTACTCGAACACACCGGACGAGAAAAAGCCCTCTGAGTAAAACCAAAACTCCTCTATCAAGAGATTTTCTTCAAGCTAGTTGTGGGATAGAGGGATTATGGTGTGAAAGGAGTCGGGATGAGAAATAAAAAAAAGTGTTTTTTTGGTATGCTAGTTTTAGTTTTATTACTCGTTTCTCGCCTTGCATTTGTTCTTGATTTTGTTTACCTGGCGAAGTTGGAGCGAATCATTGATGGTGATACCATAGTTGCTGACCTATACCTGGGTCTAAATGTTATATTGGACGACCAGTATATAGGGTTCTATGGGATAGATGCCTGGGAAACCAGGGGAGAGGAGAGGGAGAAGGGACTAGAAGCAAAGGAATATCTTGGGGAGAGGTTAAGTAAGGGACAGATAGAAATAGAGATACGTGCAGAGTGGGGCCAGACTGGTAAAGGAAAATACGGTCGCTGGCTTAGTGTTATTTATGTGGACGGAGTGAATGTCAATGCTGAGCTTGTAGAGAAGGAACACGCAGAAAAATATAAAGAAGGAGATACATAAATGAGAAAGCGAAACCTATCAATGACCCTTGTTGTAATGGCACTGACTCTATCCTTTGCTTCCCAGGTGCTAGCTCAAGCACCTATTGAGGGATGGGATAAGGCTAAATTTGGGATGAGCCCTGAGGAGATAAAAAGTGCTTATGCGGAAGAGGCATACTTTGGACCAGATACTTTTTGGGAAGAAAGACAAGAGGATATAGTCTCTGGTTATCCTTATATCCTTTCTACTTCCGAATTGATAGCATTTGGGGACAAACGAAGAGCATCCTTCTATTTCGTGGATAATAGACTATTTGGAATCGAGTTAACAATAACAAAGATAGTGATTGATACGAAAAAGGATTCTCCTGAAAAATTGGCAGAATTAGGAACAGGGATGTTTGACGAATATGGCAAGATTAAGAGCTTCTTTATTACTAAATATGGAGACTCTTTTGTAGAAAAAAGAGACAAAGGCTGGACATGGTATATATGGACCGATGAAAAAGATAATAGTGCTATTTTGGCTTTTTCAATCAAATATGAAGACCTCGTTCAGTCCCCCTTTTCTTACGTCACTACGCTTTTGACCAGAGCAATGTACGCAAATGATGAGTTAGAGAAACTATGGCAATCAAAAATAGAGGAAGGAAAAAATTAAATGAGAAAAAAACGTTTTCATAGAGGGTCAAAAAAATGAGTGAACAAGACAGCCTCTTGACTCAGTTGGACAGGTACTGGCAATGTTTTGATTGCGGCCGCATCATCGATGATAAGAATTTGGCAAAGGCGTTGAAGACAGCAGGCATGGGTTGGGGTCTTAACATACCGTGTCCGGAATGTGGCGGGAAAACATCAAAAAGTAAATTTCCTGGCGCAAAGTTTAGACCTCTATTTGAGATGATGGTTGAATGCAGCCAGTTGGAAAGGGCGATTTTAGTTCTAATATTAGCTCAGACTGCTTTTGAGAGCATGCTCGATAGCTTTTTATACAGGCTTCTTGATAATATGAACTGCCCAGGAGGTATTAGTCTTGCAATTACTGACGAAGTAAGGGGCATAATCGCCAAAGCAAGATTCGTTAAGTCCCTAACCGGCAAAGACATTAAGAAGATGATTAGAGATGTGGGATTTAGGGATATCCTGGAACAATTTGAGACCATAAGAAAGAAACGCAATAGTTTTCTGCACACGGCAGAACAGAAAGAGTATCTAATCCAGGACGATATAACAATGGCATTGAAATTTGCTTGTGCTACGGTTGATTTATACGCTGCATTATTCTCTAAATACAGAGAACAGCGACCTTTAATCGAACCCTGAGGACCATCCACTTTGAAGGATATGATTAAAAAACCAGAACTATTTTAGAGCACATTACGATGAGGTAAAAATCATCACGCTATAAGTATCGACTAAATGAGAATTTTATGGTAATCGGCAGAAAAAAGACTTTCTTAGAGGCTCATATAGGCACTTTCTCAACGAGAGACAGCCTATATGACCTGGGTAAAATTAAAGCTCCTCTATCGAAAGAATTTTTTCAAGCCAGTTGTGAGATGAAAAGGTTCTTGAGGAGGGGAAAATGAACCAGGAAATAATCACGTTGACCAAGGTATTCAAAGATTTGAACCTGGTGGGAAATGATTCTCTGTTCAAGATTGGTGGCGAAGAGGTAATACCTTTGACTAATAGAGTCAAACTTATTCTCCTCGATAGTCTCCTCAACCAGAAGGGAAAGTCATCCTTCTCAAACCTTCTGTTTAAAGACCCCTTTGACGTTTCAAAGGAAGAACTTGCGAGGAGCATAGAGAAGGATTTTGAGGGATTTCCCAAGGGGTTTGTATTTGTTCATAATCCTACTTACTACGATGGTGGTTACCTAAAACACTCAAACGATACGGCAATAAGAGAATTTTCAAGAAAATTTAGTGACGAAACGAAGATTTGTCTACAACAAAACAACAGAGAGTTCCCTCCTCGGAGTAGTATGGTCATTTCTACCGAGGAACTGGGGGAGCTTATTGCTATGCTTTACTTCAGGGAGAAAGGCTACGTTGTCCAAAATCCTCGACGCACTTATGGAAAAGAAGGAGATGATAGGCCGGGAGTAGACGATGTAGTTGCTTGGAAATCACCAGTTGTAGACAAATTGAGAGAACATGGGTTTATTGGCAAGGGGTGCCACATGGGGGAATTGGCTTTTTTGAGATGGTTGGGAAAAGTTTCAACTTCGGGTATACGTTCTGGGCATTCTATCAGTAAAGAAATAGTCCTAGTAGAAGTAGAGCATTCGGAGGCGGAGGCGATTTCAAATAGTGCCAGCAAAGGCATCAACCAACTACTAAGAGCTAAAAAAGGGAAAGTAGCAAAAGAACTATTCATTTGCTTTCCCTTCGTCAATAAAGATGCCGAGGAAGTATTCGCAGAAATCAGAAGGGAAACAAAAGAAGAGTCTTCTGTGGGAGCCATCTTATTTGATAGTAAGGGGCTTCATATACACGATTCAGAGACATTCCCTGACAACAATGTAGTTGCAGAGATTCACCAATATGAGAATAATCTAAAGAAAGCTTTGCTGAACAATTTCTATTTTGATGAAATAGTGGAAATGATAAAGGAACTTGACGTTGACACGAAAAATAAAGGGTTCAAAGAAGTCAAAGAAGAATTCTATAGAAGAATTGAGCTAGATTATGTTTTGGAAAAACTGAATAACTTAATCTAACGGTTATTAGCGTGAGAAGATGAGCAAGGGGCGAAACGGGTATATCTTTTATCTGGTCGGTGTGTATCCACCCCGAGATACCATCAACTAGTGAGTGTATTCGAGGAATTTTAGATATGAGGAAGTAGTCAGGGAAAATGCACTCAAGAATTCTGGAGGAGTGAACGACGGCGGAAAGGTGGGATTGTATCTATATTGACAACGAACTTTTGCAGGAAATCAATTGTATAGTTTTTTCTCTAAGGGAAAAATACTGCCTTTATGATTATTTTGCTTTCCCTGAATGAACCTTCGAGCCAGTTCGTGGCCAGCTGGAAAGAAGATCCTCATTTTGTTTTGCTCTTTCTCAAGCTTAGCGGGAATGTCAGTGAGCTTGTTAGTTATAGTTTGAATTCCTAAATCCTCTATCCCGGTTCCAAATAAAACCTTCTTCCTAAAAAGAGAGATAAGATTATGGGTAGCAGAGGCTATAAAGAGATCGTCCCTTTGTGGGT
>Ga0315547_1003050_pt1 | contig 11182 bp, 10 predicted proteins | sample SalMarSW160240MG_2_FD_202542 | JGI IMG/M metagenome (GOLD analysis project Ga0315547, IMG submission 202542) | Salt marsh sediment microbial communities from the Plum Island Ecosystem LTER, Massachusetts, United States - Salt Marsh Sediment SW1601-240 ... | reverse complement strand
CAAGATAACCATATCCGTCTCTATTCTTATACTCTCGCTTTCATCCAGAGCCGGGGCGAACCTTCCCTCCTCGTCGAAGACCCTGGTGCAGCGTATGAGCTCCACGGCGGAGACGCTTCCCCCCTCACCGAGGATCCTTTTCGGTCCCCAGGAAGTGTTAATCTCAACTCCCTCTTCGAGCGCCCTTTCAATCTCCCAGTTGTAAGCGGGCATTTCCTCTTTTGATTCCAGGCAGGCTAATTTGACTTCCTCTGCCCCCAGCCGGATTGCCGAGAGAGCCACATCAAGAGCGACATTGCCGCCGCCGATGACTAAGACCCTCCTTTTCACCTCCGGCCTTCGACCTGAATTCAACTCCTTCAGGAAATCCAATCCCCAGAGAACATCCTCCAGCTCTGCCCCCTCCAGTTCTATCTTCTTGCTGAGGGGAGTTCCCACCGACAGGAACAGAGCAGAATATCCTTGGGATTTGAGATCGCTGAAAGAAAAGTTGCCATTTATCGGACTGTTGGTTCTGATTTCTACGCCCAACGCCTGTATCTCATCTATCTCTTTCTTCAAGACTTCCCTGGGGAGACGGTATTCGGGGATACCATAACGCATCATTCCCCCCGCCTCTGCTCCGGCTTCGAAGACCGTGACGGAGTGACCTTTTCGGGCCAAGTAGTATGCGGCGGTCAACCCAGTCGGACCTCCGCCGATTATTGCCACTTTCTTCCCGGTGGGAGGAGCAGTTCTTGAATTCTTCCTCCAGCTACCGTTATCCCTCTCGAGCGCTGAACGCTTGAGAGCGCAAATGGATATCGGTTCGTTGACCTCCCCCCTTCGGCAGACCTCCTCGCAAGGATGAAAGCAGACGTATCCTAACACCCCTGGAAAGGGCACCTTCTCACGTATGGCTGCACTGGCCTCAGCAAATTCTCCCTGCGAAATCAAGCGAAGATAACGGGGGACGTCGATTCCTGCGGGGCAACCCGAACGACAGGGGACTAAAGCATCCTCTTTCTCACCCTTTAGATCTTTGTCTGTCAAAGCGCCGGTGGGGCAGACCTCCACACAAGCGGTGCAATAGCGACATTCAGATTCATTGAGAGTCGGTTTCAGCGTACCAACGATGACTTCCCCATCGGTGTATGCAAATCCCAGGGCTTCAACCCCGCGCAGTTCTGTGCAAGCACGGACACAGCGAGTGCAGCCGATACAGAGGTTATAGTCCCGTTTGAATAGCGGTTCGTACTCCACGACCGGATACTTCGTTGGAATCCAACGAGGGGTGTCCTCCTTTACCCCGATGTATTCAGCAACCATCTGAAGCTCGCAGTGACCGAACTCGGGACAGCATCTCTCCTCCCAGGGGACATTCGGGGGACATGGCTCTCGACTGCATCCCTCCCGCTGGGCACAAACGAGGCAGGTGTGCGGGTGTTTCGAGAGAATTTTGCTGAGGTTTTTCTGCCGAAGCTCTCGGAGTTCTGGAGTGTCAGTCTCTATCACCATGCCCTCTTCCACCTCGAGAACGCAAGCTCTCTGGGGTTGACTCGCCCCTTCGATCTCGACGAGACATAGACGGCAACCTTCCTGCTCCTCAGGCACCGACGTTAAAGAGGACGATTTCCTGATCTCCTTTCCCCAGTAAACAGCCTCCGATGGCTTTTGATCTTTCCAGGGAGGCAAGTCTGGATGGTAACAGAGATGAGGGACGTAGGCACCAGCCTCTAAGATGGCCTTCAGGAGATTTCCTCCCCTCTCAGCATTGACTGTATCTCCATTTAGCGTGATTTCTGCCATCTCGATTGTGAATTGATGTTCCGTGCTCGCTGCCACAGGTCGATCCGCGATTGGCTCGGTCATTGAGCTCTCACCATCAACCTTCATCATCACCACGAGTGTGTGATCGCGTTAGGTTCACATGCCGATATGCAGGGCAACTTCTCTCGACCGGATGTCGGTTTGCAGGGGGCACAGCTGTATTTTATCTTCTTTCGATGCTCCTCGCTGACGGCAGTGATCTGTCCGCCTTCCAGGGGATCGAATTCGTTCTCGACCATCTCCAGTACTCCGTATGGACATGCGCTGACGCAGTCCCCACAGCCGTTGCACTTCTCGGTGTCGATGGTAATAAAGTAATCGCCGGAACCGTCTTTGTACCCATAGTTAGCTAACATTATCTCCTCCACAAAGAGACGAGAAACCGGAGACCGGGAACCGGATTTAGGATGACAGTGACTTTCGTAATGCCATCAACATCTTCGAGATATCTTCAGCCAATTCCCATTCCTCTTTGATGTCAGACAGGTAAGACAAGTCCTTGGTCAAAAGCAAATAGTATCTTACCTCCTCTAGAGATCCGTGGGCTATGTTGTAGTAATTGGCCTTGTCCTTTTTACCATGTTTTCTGAAACCTTCAGCAATATTCGCTGGAATTGAAACCACAGCTCTCCGAATCTGGGAGGTCAACCCAAATCTCTCTTGAGAAGGAAAGCCTCCGGTGACCGTGTAAATCCTCAGTGCAAGCTCATGCGACTTCTTCCAGACATCCATATCCCAGAAATTGTTGAGGCCTCGCTGTTTTTCCCGGTGTCCGGTATCCGGTAGCCTGTTTCCTACTTTCATTTTCTAGATTTCTCAAGCAAAGCTTTTGCGAACAACGCAGCTCCGATGGCACCAGCAATCTGGGTATCATACTTGGAGGTCAAAGGCTTCATTCCTACTTCTTTCTCCAACCTTCTCACCACTCCGACATTTTTGGCAATGCCTCCAGTGATGGCGAAATCCTTCTCGACACCGATTCTCTCAAGAAGAGTGAAGACCCGATGGGCCATCGCAGAGCAGTAGGCAGCCAAGACCTTGCTCTTGGGCCACCCCTGTCTTAGAAGGGCGGTAGCCTCGGACTTGGCGAAAACCACACAGGTGCTGCTGACCGGTTCGGGCTCCTCATCCACGTCGAAGGAAAGCTCCCCGACCTCCTCAACCGGGACCGCCAAAAGGTCTGCAAAGACCTCCATACCTCTTCCAGTTCCGGCGGCACATTTGTCGTTCATCAGGAAATTGGTAACCTTGCCGCGCTCATCACAGTGGATAGCCTTGCAGTCCTGCCCGCCCATATCCAGGATGGTGCGCACGGTGTTCCCGTACATCATGTTTCCGCCACGGGCGTGACAGGCGATCTCGGTGATCGCCTTCTGAGCGAAGGGGACATTGACGCGCCCGTATCCGGTGCCGACAACGTACTGCACATCCTCCTGCTTCATGCCGGTTCCCTCCAGAGCCCAGTTCATGGCGTTTCTGGCGCTGTCGGGGGAGTCGGAGCCGGTTCTCATATTGCTATAGGCGAAGAGCTTTCCGTCGGTCATAATCACCGCCTGGGAGCTCACGGAGCCGACATCCACCCCGGCGGTGATGGTGTTTGCCTCCTTCCAGTCGATGTTTTCGTCTCTCCAGTTATATTCTTTCCATCTCCAGTATTCTTGACTCATCGTTCACCTCAGATAAATCGTCGGACCCCGTTTTCTACCTGTTTTCAGCCGCCGCTATGGCCGCTCCCAATGCGCCGACAAACTCGGGGTCTTCGGGGATCAGCATCTCTAGTTCCAAATCCTCCTTCATGGATTTGACAAACCCGACGTTTCTGGCTACACCGCCAACCAAGGCAACCTCTCTCTCAATTCCCACCCGCCTGACCATGGAGGTGATTCTGCTGGCAATGGCATCGTGGACCGCCCGGACGATGTCTTCCTTGGGGGTTTTAGCGTGGATCAGGGAGACCACCTCGGACTCGGCGAAGATGGCACACTGAGCATTCATGGGTACCGCATTTTGGGATTTCAGGGAGAGCTCTCCCATCTTCTCCAGGGGAACCTCCAGGGCTCTGGCCATGGCCTCGGTGAAAGCACCCGATCCAGCGGCGCATTTCTCGTTGATGGCGAAATCTATAACTTTGCCGGTACCGTCGGCTCTTATGGCTCGCCCCTCCTCGGCCCCGACGTCTATCACTGTTCTGGCGCTGGGAAAAAGAAAGACCGTCCCCTTGGCGGCGGAGCCGACCTCCGTTATGGTGTCATTTGCGAAGGAAGCTTGCTTCATACCGACGCCGGTGGCGGTGACATGCTCGATGTCCTTCTTCGAGAGGTTCGCTTCCTTCAACGCCATCTCAAGGGCTTCTTCGGCGGCCGCCTTCTGGTCGAAGCCACTCAAAACCAAGCTCTTTGCTATCACTTCTCCATCTTTTCGAATGACAACTTTAGTATTCTTAGCTCCGCAATCGATTCCGGCTGTAATCATCCTATATCTCCCGCAAGATCTCTTTTCTCGCTAACGTTCCAATTGCTTCAGCTCCATGGTCTCCATGAAGGCGTCGATTCTCGACATGGTTCTGGTGAGATCGAACTCCCGCTCATCTCCCATGTTCCCCTCGAAAACCATCACCGGAAAACCAGCCTCCTGGAGGGCTAAGCGATTCTCCGCAATCCCCAGACTCAATCCCTCGCAACCGCGGTTGTAGTGCAACATCACCCCGTCGAGCTTCCACTCCTTGGCGATCCGAATCATCATGTCGCTTTTCAGCTGGGGGTCGTAGAAATGCTGCCATTCTGGCTTGGAGAGGTTCCAGTCAGCCAAGATCCTCAAGGCTTGGTCTCGGGTTTCAATTTTGACTCCCTGTTCCTGGGGAGTAGTTCTCGGACCCCAGCTGCCATCTGGTTTATCCTCCCAGATGCCGATCAATCCGAAGCTGTAAAGGGAGCCGACCGAGAGGGCTCCAAATTTCTCCAGATACCGGAAGACTTTGAGGAAGCCCCACGGCGGCTGGGTATCCGACATCAAGCGGCATCGCTCTGTTGCTACCGCGGCGATCTGATTTTCTACCCGATATTTGACCTCGTCCCGGAGCTCTTCGTAGAAATCAGCTACTTCCCTGGAGGCTTTCTGAAGAGTCCCGAAGACATAAAGGGAATACATTGTCTTCTCGTCCAGAGGAGCGGGGACGCTTCTGTTCAGACAGCAAATCTCTGCCCACATGGCCGTGGAACGACATTCGTTGTAAACTGCCTGAATCAGCTTCTCGTCGTCGTATTTCCTGCCGGTGGTCTTCTCCAGCCACTCAATGGCCTCGTGCAATTGATTGACCAGATAGCTCAGACGGTTCTCGTCCACTTCGCTGTATGGCCCAACAGCGACATCGAAGCAGAAGTAGGGAATCTTCTCGTATTCGGCGACGTGCTGATACCACTTGGCGTGGCTGCAACAGATGTGATTCTGAAAGGCAAAATCGGCCTTGGGATACTCTCCCCCGAAGGCGAACTTGTTAAGATACATCGAGCCCCAGTAGTTTCGCATGTAGGAACAGAGATCCCGGGCCCACCCCTTCTTTTCGGCAGCCTCCAGGCACTCCGTGGAGAAGGACCTGTTGAAGGCGCAGGAGGCCGCATACGGCTCGCCAGTTATGGGGTAGACATCATCGCCAAGACCAGCGGGGATAGCATCGAAACACCACGCTCCCCCCGACCATCTAAGACCTCCTCTCTCGTGAGCGGTGGCGTAATCACGGTAATACTTCTGCCTCAGCTCCTTGGCCTTCTGCCAGGTTTTGAGAGGCTCGGTCTTGTATTTCTTAACCTCAGACATCGTTAACTCCAAATTTCAAAAGAGGTCTTCTTCTCCAATCATCTCCAGGAATGCTTCCAGCCTCACTCGGAATTGACCCACCGGAACGGTAACATCGAACTCCAAAGTCAAAGAGGGGATACCGTTTTCCTTCAACATATCTCTTAGAGGAGGAATGTCGCATTCGTGGGGGTCGCAGAATTTTTGCTGAATCAAGATGGCGCCCTGAACGTTGTAGTCCTTCGCCAATTTGAGAATGTGCGGGAAACGGGTGCGCTCCTCCCAATCCTTGCTGGGACAAGGTGGGCGCTCGATGTAACGATCGGCCACCGCCTGCAGCAGATCAGAATTCGACCCTACCTCGTTCCAGAAGTAGCGCGTCCCGGTGCAGTGGTCATCGACCACCACGGTGGCTCCGATGGATTCCACCATCTCGACGAATTGGGTGTCATCATTCTCGCTGCCGATGAGCATCAATCGGGCGCCGGTTTCACGGTTTAACTTGCGGCTGGGAAGCTCCTTTAAGACCCGTTCGAGTTCTCGGTTGTGGTCTTTCTTGTCTACCCACATGCTGGAGGTTGTCATCCACATCGCCTCCAGACCGGTTATGGGGGGATTATCCTGTTTGCGGAGCTCGTAAACCTGATGCATCAACCGGCGGTTACTGTTGATGAGCCCGATCGATTCCTTCAGGGCTTCGTCTGCTATGGTCCTGCCGGTAAACTCCTCCAGAGATTTTTTGAATTTCTCCAGTTCGCCCCGGAGATAGGGTTTAGCGTGGGGAGTCTGGACCTTATTGGGCATATAGAGGTAGTAATTATAATCGATCGGGATGTGCAACCTCCAGCTGGTGAAGGACTGCCTCAGATGCAGGCAGGATTGAGACAGGACGATGCCGTCCAGATAATCATATCTCCCCTTCAATCCCTGCGCTAAAACATCTCGACAGAAAGGACAGAACATCCCGAAGATATATGGCTCGGTGACATCCTGGGGTTCGTGGCTTCCTAAGACTCTCACCGGTAGAGCCCCGGCGGCGCAAAGCAGCTCTTCGGGGACGTAGCTGCAAAAACACCCCATCACCTTGCCGCCGTTTTTCTCCTTCCACTCTTTGGCGTATTGGTGACGCTCCTCATACCATTTGCGAAAAATATCCATCGGAGTGAGAACCTCCTTCAGCTTTCTCTATGGGATTGAAAACACACTACTGGTCACTCTTGCCAATTCACCGATTCTTCCAAACGGGCTTCCTTTTCTCTAAGAATGCTTTCAATCCCTCGTTGGCGTCCTCGGTTTTCATTAACTCATCGAGATAGATCTTGTTAGCAACGTCGATGGCGTCGAGGACAGGTAGATACAGACCCTTGTCCACCGCCTTTTTGGTGAGCGCCAAAGCAATAGCACTCTGAGATGTAAATCTGGCGATGAACTTCTGAAGTGACCCCTGGTAACCTTCCTGGGAATAGACCTGATTGATGAGTCCAATTCGATGTGCCTCTTTAGCGTCAATTGTATCCCCCGAGAGGAGAAGCTCTAAGGCTCTGTGACGACCGATCAAGCGCGGGAATATCGGAGCCGCCACCGGAGGGAAGACCGCTAATTTGATTTCTGGTTGGCCGAATTTGGCATTCTCGGAGGCGACGATAAGGTCACAGAAGGTGGCGACTTCGCAACCGCCGCCCAGAGCCATTCCCTCAACCGAAGCAACAGTTATTACCGGTATGGAATTGATGGCCTCGAAGAGCTTACCGAAGACCTCAATCATCTCTCCCACCTTCTCAGCGGTGTGCTCACCCACATCCACCCCGGCGGAGAAAGCTTTCTGGTTTCCTTGTAAGAGGACAATTTTCAGATCTTTCTCCTTCGCCAACTCACCGAGGAGATCGATGATCTCCCGCATCATCTCGATGTTGAGAATGTTCACCGGCGGGCGATTAAAGGTTATCTTTGCAATCCCCTCCTCTTTTTCTAATATGATATATTTAGGCATTTGTGCTCTCCCAATCGATTTTGAGGTTCACCGCCTCCCTTTCGCCGGGTTGGGACAACCCGGCCTACGCATACGCAATGTGCAGAGGTTCGCCATTTCTGTTTCGCCGGGTTGAGACAACCCGGCCTACGCATACGCAATGTGCGGAATGTACGGGGCCGGGGTTGGCCCTGTTCCCTGTCTCCTCTTTCCTGTTACCTTTCTCTTCTAATGACCATTGCCATGCTGACGCCTCCACCTCCGCAAATGCCCGCAAGACCGAGTTCCTTGTCTTGCCGCTTGAGGGCGTAATAGAGCGTCACCAGGATTCTGGCGCCTGAGATTCCGGTCGGATGGCCCAGAGCGATGGCACCACCGTGGACGTTCACCTTGGAGCGGTCCCACTTCAGAACCTTTTCGTTGGCCAAGACCTGTACCGCAAAGGCTTCGTTGACCTCGATGAGGTCCATGTCATCCAGGGTCATCTTGGCTCTCTTGAGAGCCAGGGGAATGGAGACTCCGGGACCTTCGCCCATGGTCTTGGGGTCAACGGCGATGCTGGAATAGGAGATCACGGAGAAAAGAGGCTCGGCTCCCAAGCTCTTCCCCTTCTCTCTGGAGGTAATGGCCAGCGCGCAGGCGCCGTCCGACATACCGCAGGCATTGCCGGCGGTGACGGTGCCGTCTTTTTTGAAGACCGGCACAAGCTTCCCCAGTTTCTCCACGGAGGTGTCCCGCCTTATGGTCTCGTCCTTCTCGAAGAGAAACTCCTCTTTCCTCGTCTTGACCGGTACCGGAACAACCTCTTCATCGAACCAACCGTTGTCCTGAGCTTTGGCAGCCTTCTGGTGGCTCTCTAAAGCGAACTGGTCTTGCTCTCCTCGGGGGATATTGTATTTCTCCTGCAGGGCTTCGGCGGTCTGCCCCATCCCCATGTTGCACACCGGATCGACTGAGTCCGCCCAGCCGTCAAGCAGGGTTCTATCCCCCATTTTAAAACCCTCCCAGCGGGCGTCTTTCAGAAGATAGGGGATAGTGCTCATAGAGTCGAAGCCACCGACCATTACCATTTCGGAGTCGCCCAGCCTGATGGCCTGGGAGGCCAAGGCAACCGCCCTCATTCCCGAGGGGCAGGCCATATTGATAGTCTGGACCGGAACCGTGAATGGTATTCCGCCCCTGACGGATGCGGTTCGGGCAGGATTCGGGCCGTTCCCTGCCTGACGGCAGGAACCTAAGATGACATCGTCAATCTGCTCTCCGGAGAGATTGGCTCTCTTCAAAGCCTCTTTGACCGCGACTGCGCCAAGATCATAGGCGGCGACCGTCTTCAAGGTCCCGCCGAATCTCCCCATCGGGGTTCGGCAGGCAGAAATTGCGACTATGTCTGAAAGCTCCATTCTATCATTTTCCTCTTCTTCTATATTTGACTTCCACGCCTGGAAGGCTGAAGCCTTCCGCTACTATATGTACTGCCCTCCGTCAACTTTGATTATCTCGCCGGTGATGTGTCTGGCGGATTCGCTGCAGAGGAAGGTCACCACCGCGGCGACCTCTTCCGGAGTGGCCAGTCTCTTCAAGACTGTTTCCTCTTTGGCGGTGTTGATCACATCTTCCGGGAGACCCTTCATCATGTCGGTTAAGACCATCCCGGGAGCGACGGCGTTGACGTTGATGTTGTATTTGCCCAATTCCTTGGCAACCGCCTTGGTTAGACCGATGATGCCGGCCTTCGCCGCCGAGTAGTTCGCCTGCCCGAACTTCCCTCGAAGGCCGTTAATAGAGGTGAGGTTGACAATCTTGCCGGATTTCTGCTCCCGGAAGATCGGAGAGACCGCTCGGATGTAGTTGAAGTATCCTTTGAGGTCAACATCGATCACCTTATCCCACATCTCCTCGGTCATCTTCCAGATGACGCCATCCCAGTTGATGCCGGCATTGCTGACCAGGATGTCCAGGTGCCCGAACTCCTTAATGACAGTGTCCACCATTTTCTGGGCATCGTCGAAGGAGGAGACATCCGCCTTCACCGCCAGGCCCTTGTGCCCCATGGACTCGATTTTGGACGCAACCTCCTTGGCCTCGGTGTCATGTTTCCGATAATTGATGGCGACATCGCAGCCGCTTTTCGCCAGATTCAAGGCGATAGCGGTGCCAATCCCTAAACTGCCGCCGGTTACAATTGCGCTTTTGCCTTCAAGCTGGTACATATGAGTTACCTCGGTTTTTTGCCCACTATGAAAAGCATGCGGGATTGGCAATCTTTGTCTTCACTTCTTCCCTTCGGGTTTCCCCAAGACCGCTTCCATCAGCTCCTCGTTGATGGGATGACCTTCGGCCAAGAGCTGACGGTACTTGATGAAATCGATCACGTCTTTTCCGGTGAGCTTTTTGGTGTTGAAGGCGTGGAAGCCCATGTAAGCTTCAGTCATCATATTCTGCGCCAGCCAGTGGCGATTGGCCAGTTTGCACTGATCCCAGAAGAACTTCTTCTTGAGCCTGATGCTGTCGATCGATTTGATTAGACAATCGGGCATAAGATTCGTGAATGTCCAGATTATGTCATTAACGGCCTTGTCCAGAAGCTCGAAGTCAATGGTTGTGGTCTTCAAGAAAGCCCTTGCCTTTTTGCCGGCCTCGCCAGTCAAGAAATCGCCGTAAACGATCTCCCCGTCTTCCAGGTATCTGTCAGTAATAACCGCGGGGTTACGGATGAACTTGCCCTTCTCTTTTATAGCGGGGGCAACTTTGCTGATTAGCCCCAGCCGCTTCATTTTGTAAGCGCTCCAAAGCTCGCAGGAGACACAGTTCCACATAGCGTCTTCAATGGAGAGATACCAGGGGAGAAAATCCGAAGAACCACCATCGGGAGCAGAGCCATGTCTCGGTCCCGCCTGCCCGAAAATGGCGGTGTCGGCGGAGACCGCCAGATCACAGGCCATTCCAATCTCCTGCCCACCGGCGACGCGCATCCCGTTCACCCGGCAGATGGTCGGTTTCTTGCATCCCAGGATGGCGTCCACCATACCGTTGAACAGGTCCATATAAGCACCGTATTCCTGCGGTCTTCCGGTGTAGTACTCAGCATACTCCTTGGTGTTCCCCCCGGTGCAGAAGGCCCTATCGCCGACCGCGGTGAATACCGCCACCACCACATTCCTCTGCATGGAGGCCCGGTGGAATCCGGCGATGACCCTCTTGACCATGCCGGTGGTGTAGGAATTAAATTGGGCGGGATTATTCAGGATGACCCAGGCAGAGAAAAGCCCCTCGACCGGGTTCCCTTGGGGATCCACCACCGGCTTAAGCTCGTAAATCACTCCCGGGGGCTCGGTGCTGAAGAGCTCCTCTCCCCAGAGGTGGTGGTCCTTCAACTTCTCATCTCTCGGTAACCAATCTAAAGACATCTTCTTCTCCGTCTAAGGTTCGTTCTATTATTTCCCAGACTCATAAACTTCAATTATCTCGTAAATCTCCAGGTCAGTAAGGGTATGGTCAGACTTCTTGGCGGTGTCGAATATTTTCTGTACCAGTTCCGGCTTGGGCTTATACGCTCTTCTTTCCAACCAGTAGATGACATTCGACTCCCCGCTCATGGGACCGATCTCGATA
>Ga0315547_1003046_pt1 | contig 11186 bp, 9 predicted proteins | sample SalMarSW160240MG_2_FD_202542 | JGI IMG/M metagenome (GOLD analysis project Ga0315547, IMG submission 202542) | Salt marsh sediment microbial communities from the Plum Island Ecosystem LTER, Massachusetts, United States - Salt Marsh Sediment SW1601-240 ... | reverse complement strand
AGATCTATCAGAACCTGTCAGCAAATGAAGATGACTAACATTATTTTAAAATCAGGAAAAGATCAGTCGATTTACCGAAAGCATCCCTGGATCTTCTCCGGAGCGATTAAAAAGATCGTGGGACCGGTCAAAGAGGGGGATCTGGTCCGGGTGTTTGATAACAAGGACAATTTTCTGGCCCTCGGGCATTACCAGATCGGTTCCATCGCTGTTAGGGTGATCTCTTTCGAACAGGCGGAGATAGACCAGGGTTTCTGGGATAAAAAAATTGAACAGGCGTATACTATACGGCATATGCTGGGTTTGACCGATAATCCGGAGACAAATGCTTACCGGTTTTGCAATGGGGAAGGGGATGGCATACCGGGGCTGATCATCGATTATTACAATGGACTGGTGGTTACACAAATTCATTCCGTGGGCATATACCTTGCACTACCGGAAATTGTGAATTCGTTAAAACGGATATTGGGATCAAAGCTTTCCGGGATCTTTGATAAAAGTAGCTTGACCCTTCCCTTTAAAGCGGATCTTAATCCGGAAGATAAATACCTTTTGGGATCCCCCGGGGAAAAAGAGATTTTAGAAAATGGACTGACTTTTATATTGGATCCGGAAGGTGGACAGAAAACAGGATTCTTCATCGATCAGAGAGAAAACAGAAACCTCCTGGGATGCTATTCCAGGGGGAGACGGGTGTTGAATGCCTTCGGATATACAGGGGGATTTTCAGCATACGCATTGAAAAATGGTGCAGAATCGGTCCATACCGTTGACAGTTCACAGCCGGCAATCGAACTGGCTGATGAAAACATAAGGCGCAATTTTGGAGAGGATGGACGTCATGAAACATTCTGTACCGATGCCTTCGAATTCCTGAAAGAAGCGGATAACAGGTACAACCTGATCATCATTGACCCTCCCGCGTTTGCCAAACACCAGAACGTGCTGCATAATGCACTTCAGGGGTATAAGCGATTGAACAGCCTTGCGTTTCAACAGATACAACCCGGCGGGATCCTGTTTACCTTTTCCTGCTCGCAGGTTGTGAGCAAAGAGAATTTCAGAAAAAGCGTTTTTGCTGCTGCTGCGAATACAGGAAGGAATATCAGGATACTCCACCAGCTAACCCAACCGGCTGACCACCCGGTGAGCATATACCATCCGGAAGGAGAATACCTGAAGGGTTTGGTGCTGCATGTGGAATGAATATCAAATTTCGTCTTTCGTTAATCGGTAACGTCGTTTTAACACGAAAAATTCTTTAAATTTTTCGACACGGTTAACCCTGATATATATAATTGATAATCAATAGATTTCAATTATGTATCGTCATTATTCATGCTGAATGCATGAATAATTCGGGTTAACAGGAAGAATAACGAAAGACAACCTGTCTGTACAGATTTTTGATTCGTCAGACGAGCCCAAGTCGTCTGACGAAGTTAGTATGGCATGTTTTAAGAACGATTAACGATGCAGTTTTGCCAATTAACCTTTTTCATTACCGACAACCGGTAGCCGATTTATAATTATCTTAGCAAGATAAGAGATACCTATACTGATGGCAAGATCATTTGAAAAGGATCTGCAATATTACAAGTTCAGCCTGTATGGTTTTCTTAAGAACCTGCAGTTTTTTGAGCCGTTCCTCTATCTTTTTTTTCTCGAAAAAGGAATCACTTTTCTTCAGATCGGTACCCTGATTACCATCCGTGAAATATCCAGGAATATCCTGGAAATCCCGGCAGGGATCCTTGCCGATGCTCTGGGACGGAGAAGAGCCATGATCAGCGCATTTGTTTTTTACCTGATCTCCTTTCTCCTGTTTTATTTCTCTTCAGGGTATCCGGTTTTTGTACTGGCCATGCTTTTTTATTCGTTTGGTGATGCCTTCCGGACCGGAACACACAAAGCCATGATTTTTGAATACCTGAAGATCAAAGGTTGGAATGATCAAAAGGTTTATTATTATGGACATACGCGATCCGCTTCACAGTTTGGATCTGCCATATCTTCCATTCTTGCGGGGATCATCGTTTTTTATTCCGGGAACTACAGCCTGATCTTCCTGTTTACCGGGATACCCTACCTTCTTGATCTGATCCTGATGATCACTTACCCCAAAGAATTGGATGGAAAGCGTGTCCGGCTTGAAGGGAAAACAATACGTGATAATTTCAGGGAGGTGATCCGGGAAGTGATCTTCTCTTTCAGGCAACCGACATTAATCAAAACCGTCAGCAACATTTCGGTCTTCAGCGGGTATTACCGGGCTGTCAAAGATTATATTCAACCGATCCTGCAACTTTTTGCAGCCGGGATCGCCCTGCATCTGGGAATCCAGGGAGAAAAAGCCACAGCGGTACTGGTGGGATTGATCTATTTCTTCATCTATTTTCTGTCAGCCTTCACCTCCAGGAGGTCGGGCAGGTTTGCAGAACGGTTTACCAATCTTTGCCGTCCCCTGAATATCAGCCTGGTTGCCGGAATAGGGCTTGGTGTTGTGAGTGGCGTTTTGTTTACCTGGGAAGCCGGGATCATGGTTGCCCTTGGTATCCTTGTTTTCATGGGCATTTACCTCGTTGAAAACCTTAGAAGACCCATCGGCGTTTCCTATGTTGCAGAGATATTGAGTAAGGATATCCTTGCAACGGCCCTCTCTACGGAATCGCAGGTAAAAAGCATCTATGCTGCCCTGCTGGCTCCACTAATTGGTTTTTTAGCCGATAAATTCGGGATTGGTATTTCACTTCTCATAGTTTCATCAATCATCATCGTATTCTTTCCATTACTATTGGTCCGAAAGAAAAAAAATGTTGCGTAAACAGATATGCTTTATACTTTTGCAGCAAGCAGGTCTATTTATAAGATAATTGTAAAAGCATGAAGAGCTCCAGATTTTCTATGTTCAATGTCTGGTATGTGGTTTGTTTATCCATTGCTTTCCCGCTTGTGTTAATGATCAGTCTTATCATCGGATTAATCATAGGAAGTATTCTTAATGATTTTTTAGTTGAAGAAATTGATGTCGTCGTAAGTTATTGTTTCATGGGTGCAGGAATCGGTGGGGGCATTGGTTTGGTCCAATGGAAACTCTTGAAAAGGCAATTATCCGTTTCAATGAAATGGATATCCACAAGCGCCATAGCCTTTGCTTTGTGTGAATTAGTTGCCGGATTGACACTTTGGGCTATCGGATCTACCAGGGACCTTGATCTGGATAGCCAGGGGTTGTTCATTTATTTCCTTATATATACGGTTGGAGGAGCTTTAGCCGGTTTAATGCAAACTACGCTGCTCAAACAAAAGGTCTTGAATCCACTTGTCTGGTTCATAGCCAGTTCAACGGGTTGGGGAATTGCCTTCCTGGTCATGCTAATTTCGAATATAGTTCATTTGCATTTTTCGGGGACAGGTATTCTGACCATTGGATATGTTTTGGTATTGCTTCTCATAGCGGGAATGCTCCTTGGAGTAATAACAGGTTTTGGAATGAAAAGAATGGTTGATCAGGAATATCCGAACCGATGACAGGTGTTACATTGATCTTCAAAAATTTATCTTATGAAGCCGGAAGGATTATGCTATTAATAAGAATCCCCCAGGAAAACATTCCACACCTGAAGGGAATCCTTTCCGAAATGTTTAACGACTTTCCTGACATAAAAGTCCATACATCCATCAGCCGAGCTTATTAATATAGTATCAAAGGATTCAATTCCCCATACATGCCGGGTATACCCCATTGATCCTTTATATTCCCCTTCTTTAATCGATTTGCTTGGGTCTGTTATGAAGATATTTTCAATTTTCACTATTATTGAAGAAAAGTCAGAACGTTGAATTTCTTCCCTGAGGTCAGATAGGGGAAACGGCCCTTCCGGATCATGTCCGTTGATCTCAATATTTGTTTTAACCCCTTCATTGACAACCAGGTCGGAGATCATCTGCCAGGCCTGGTATCGGAACGTTGTATCAAGTTCTTTGCTCGCAAACAGGGTAAGGTACTCGGCGAAATCCAGCACCTTTTGCTTTGCCCGTTCCTCGAAAGCATGTATTTTTTGTTGCGTAAGGTCACTGGCTTCAAAATCATTTTCGATTGATTGTTTCAGGGTTTCACTGGTTTGGGTCACATAATCCTTATCTGTAGAACTCACCTCTTCCTTAACATATTCCGCTTCGTTTCCGGGATCTTCACAGGTTGGAGAGCCAAGAATCATCATCCCCGCAAGAATGAATGCAATATGGATCTTATTAAATTTCATTTACTCATTTGGTAATTGTCTGAATCGTAAAAGGGATATTTTGCCTCCGGTGTAAATAGTCTCAATGATCTCAATATTTTTTAAGCTACTTACCGGCATAGTCATTTTATTAAGGAATTCTGATTTATTATAAAGTTCGATACCTGTCTGTTCCCCTTCATATACCTGGCAGATATATGCACTGTCTGATATCATAGTCTCCAGTTGTTTCCTCCATTTTTGCCAATCCTTGACATTTGCTGAAGAAAAATAATGGATCATCAGGGCGTAATCATTAGGGTACATATAAATTCGTTCAAATTTATCCAGTTTTCTCAGAACCCGGGTTATGGTATCTGTCTTGTAATAAGGGGCTTTCAAAACAAACCTGGTATTTTTTTCTTTTGTTTTCAGGGTGAAATAGCCCTCTGTATCCGAATTTCTGTAAAGAGGTGATTCATCCTCACTCAGGAAAATTATCTCAATAGCAATATTCCTGATCCTATGTTTTGTATACGCATCAAAAAATTCAAAACTATATTTTTTATAGCCCAATTTCTTTACCACTATGATGGATACTACCAGGACAAGCAGAAGGCCGAAAATTTTAAGGTAGATGCCGGATCGTTTATTCTTCCGGGGCTCTGCTAAAGAATCTATGGCACCCTGATTCTCATTTTTAAACTCTCTCCAACCCTTGTAGCCTGAATACCGGGCAAGCAAGTTAAGAACATCGATCCGGGGAATTTTTTCATTGTCTCTCTTCATGTGCGTATAAAACCACTTCTCACTAATACGCTCCTTTGTCTTATCCAGCAAATCCTCCTGAAAATCTATTATGTCCTGACCTTTCCATTCATTAATATCAAGGGAAATACCCGGATTTGACAGGTTCATGGTCCTGACAATCTCCTTTTTCAGTAAATCCAGGTATTGGCCTTCCCTTCCCTCCATAAAAATAGATTGTTATCGGTTTAAATATTGGTAAAATCGTTGTAAAATAATTTACAATTTAATTACAGGCATTTTTCAAACTTTTTGTTTCATACCGGAGTAAGTTTAACCCCAAACAGGATATGCCTTTCGTTCAAATATATGAAAAAGAATGGAATATTATCGAGTATCTGAGTCCTTCTTTCACGATGTAAAGGACTATCCTTTCGATGCCCATTATGTGGATATAAATGGTCTTCGTATGCATTACATTGATGAAGGTCAGGGAGGGGCATCCACAATATTGCTTATGCATGGAGTCCCGACATGGTCATACCTCTATCGTCATATAATCCCTGAATGTTCAGCAGCAGGGAACCGGGTCATTGCTCCGGATCTGGTGGGTTTTGGAAAATCGGACAAGCCGAAAAAGAAAAAAAATCACACCTACCGGTCTCATGTGGAATGGATGACGTTGTTTATTGAGTCACTCGATCTGAAAAGAATTGTTTTGTTTGCCCAGGATTGGGGGGTACTTATTGGGTTGAGACTGGCTGCCGAAAATCAGGAGCGGTTTGCAGCCATAATTGTGTCGAACGGAATGCTTCCAACAGGGGATCAAAATTTGCCGCTGGCATTTAAAGCATGGAAAAATTTTACCCGGTTCAGTCCCTGGCTTCCGGTGGATCGGATAATAGCTCTTGGGACGGTGAGGGACCTGGACGAGGATGAAAAGAGGGCTTACAGGGCTCCTTTTCCTTCCCCGGGAACCAAAGCGGGAGCACGTGCACTGCCGGGACTTGTTCCTGTATCACAGCATGACCCGGAAAACAAAGCAAACCTGAAAGCATGGAAGATCCTGGAAAAATGGAATAAACCTTTCCATACTGTTTTTAGCGACAGCGACCCCATAACCCGTCGGGGAGAAGAATATTTTCGGGAGAAGATACGAGGTGCATATCATCATAAACCCATCCCTGGAGGACATTTTATCCAGGAGGATGCAGCATTGGAGTTATCCACCATTATCAATGGTGTCGCACGAAGTGTCGCACAAAGGATTGTGGAAAGTGCCTGAATTGCAACTATCGGAAATCAGATCATTTATTTATTTTTTAACCTTATGAACTGGAAGAGCAAGATTGAGAGCATCGGTATAAAAGTGCCGGTTAAAATATTAGCCACCAGGGAGCTAATTGATAAACTTAAAATTCCATGTCTGGAAAAGTTTGAATTACTAACCGGCATCAGGGAAAGAAGGGCCTGCTCTCCCGGTGAAGATTCCTGTTCGCTTGCCGTGGATGCTGCAATCGATTGTCTTGATCATTCAAAATATAACCCGGAAGACCTGGAAATGATACTATCTTGCTCCATTACAAAGTACAATGGCCTTTTAATACATCAGTATGAACCACCGCTTTCCGTTTGCATTAAGAATTCTATCGGTGCATCCGGTGCACTCAACTTCGATATAACAAATGCCTGTGCAGGTATGCAAACCGGAATATTTATTGCTGAAGATTTTATCCGGCGTGGGGTGGTTAATAACTGCATGATAGTGAGCGGCGAATATATTACCAGCCTTATGGATCATGCGATGAAAACGGTAAAAACCCCTTTCAGTAAAGAACTGGCATCGCTGACGCTTGGTGATGCAGGTGCTGCTGTGATCCTGGACAGGACAACCATTGAAAGGGAGGGAATAGTAGTTTCAGGCTTTACCACATTAAGTAAGTACAGCAATCTGTGCATCGGGAAACACGGGAGGAAATATGCCGGTGGATTTATGAAAACAATGGCAAAGAAGATACACAAGGTCTCGATAAGTGATTCTGTACCTATGGTAAAGGAGGTGCTGAAAAAAAGTGATCTTACTTTCGATCAGATCGACTACGTTATTCCTCACCAGACATCCAGAAATTCAATTTTCTCCGGGGCTAACCATTATGCAAAGTGTTTTGGCCAACGTCCGGGACAGGTGGTTGTGAACCTGAAAGAGTATGGAAATACGGCTTCTACATCCCATTTTCTGGCCATGTACAGTTATTTGAATGAAAAACGATTTAAAGAGGGTGACAGGATCATGCTGCTATGCTTTGCATCCGGAATAATTATCGGAGTCGTTCTGTTTATTATGAATGAAATGGTGAATCGGTATGGAAACAAGAATTGAAATGGTGGCGGTATCCAGACCGGTTTTTTCGTTCACTTCAACCGGGTCTGCCGCTCTTGCTGTCAGGGCGGCAAAAAGATGCCTCCGGGAAGCTGGAATTGATCAGGGAAAGCTGGAACTATTGATATATACGGGGATTTATCCCGATGACTACCTGGGTGAACCGGCCATCGCAGCTATCATTCAGGAGAGGATAGGAGCAAATCCTCAATCCCTCTACAATCATAAAACCAACAGGAAAATAGCCGGTACAACTTTCTCTTTCGATCTGAATAATGGCGGATGTGGATTGGTGAATGCAATTCAAATTGTGGATGGGTTTATCCGATCAGGAAGAATACGATGTGGCATGATCGTTACGGGAGATTCTGAACCCGTAAGAGGATTATCTGACTCTTTCCATTTTACTCCTGCCGGGGCTGCATTAATCCTTTCGGAGTCATTAAACGGGGAAGGATTTATCCATTTTAAAACGGATACACACCCTCAACACGAAAATGCCTTTACAAGCCAACTTGCCTTTGATTCAAAAAAAGGAAGCAAGAAAAAGCATAACCTGCTGTTTGTTAAACAGGATAAATCATACCTGGAATGGTGCATAAACTGTACAATGAATTCATTGAACCATTTTCTTCAGGAGGCAGGACTCGATTTACAGGAAGTCGATCTCATGATTACTTCTCAAAGCCCGGAAGGATTTGCCCTGGGATTAAAAGAGCGGCTGGATCTTGGGGACAGGATTGTTACCATGAATGGAAAACCGGAAGCAGAGTTGCATACCGCTGGATTAGCGTTTGCACTTAGAAAAGCCTGGGAAGATAACCGGTTTAAACAGGCCAGGAATATCCTGCTTCTTACCGTTGGTTCAGGAATAACTACTGCGTTATCCCTCTACAGAAACAGGAATTAGTTTGGACAATGCATGTAACAACGTAAACGATTGGAGAAAAACAGGTTGAATATTGCACATTACCTGGCATTGAATGCGGAAAGAACTCCTGATAAACCAGCTCTTCTTTATCCCGTTAGAATTACCTTCGGGGAACTGCAGGAGGAAGTGGACAGGTATGCTTTCGGATTGAAAAGTATCGGAATTTCAAAAGGTAAAAGAACCATCCTGATGGTATCCGCAGGGCCAGAGTTTTTCATTCTGACCTTTGCCCTGCTTCGGGTAGGAGCGGTCCCGGTCATGATTGATCCGGGTATGGGCATCAAAGCTATGGTAAATGCATTATCTGGAATAGATGCAGATGCATTCATTGGAATCCCCAAAGCTCACATCCTTCGCAGGCTATATCCTGTCGCCTTTAAAACAGTCAGGATATGGATTACCCACGGACGCCGATGGTTCTCCGGAGGATATAGGCTGGCACTATTGCGGTCAGAAACAAAACAAGGGTTCCCAACATGTCTGTCAAATCCTGACGATTTGGCTGCAATTTTTTTTACCAGCGGAAGTACAGGGCCACCAAAAGGAGTTTGTTATAGAGCAGGTATGCTTGATGCCCAGATTCAAATACTATCTTCTCATTTTAAATATGGACCTGAAGAAATTGACCTCTGCACGTTCCCTCTGTTGAGCCTCTTTTCCATTTGCCGGGGAATGTCAGTTGTTATTGCCGATATGGACCCGGTGCATCCGGCAACCTTGGATCCAAAAAAAATCATTTCCAATATTAGGGAATATGAATGTACTCAAATGTTTGGTTCACCTATGGTGCTGGATCGGTTGGCCCGGTACGGGAATAGTAGGAATGTCCTTCTTCCTTCCCTTAAACGTGTTATCTCAGCAGGTGCTCCCGTTTCCAGGAATATTCTTGAGTCATTCCTGAAAATATCTTCCGGAGAAGTTGAAATTCATACTCCCTACGGTGCTACGGAAGCTCTTCCTGCAACAGATATTACAGCATCTGAACTCCTCGATAATCCTATTGCTGTTTCTGGGTATGACAGAGGAATATGCGTAGGTTATCCGCTCAAGGGAATTGAAATCAGAATTATTAAAATTGAGGACTCTCCAATATCAAACTGGGATGATGAAATTGAGTTGCCTGTCAACTCAGTGGGGGAAATAGTTGTCAGAGGTGCATGGGTAACCAGAGAGTACATAAACCAACCTCAGGCAAATAGCCTGGCAAAAATAGAAAGTCACCAGGAAGGGCAAACCTGGCACAGAATGGGAGATATTGGGAGACTGGACAGCGAGGGAAGGCTCTGGTATTATGGAAGGAAATCACACCGGGTAATAACTAATAAAGGGATATTATTTTCGATTCCTACTGAAGCGATCTTCAATCGACATCCCCGGGTAGCCCGTTCTGCGTTAGTGGGTATTCATCAACATAATTCAGAACAAATGACTCCGGCAATCTGCATCGAATTTGAAACTGGGGACACAGGGTTTAACAAAAAAAAGTTAATCGGTGAATTGCTTCAGATGGGAAAAGCCAGTGAGGCTACCAGGGACATTTCCCATTTTCTGTTCCCGGGGAGATTCCCGGTAGATGCCAGGCATAATGCTAAGATTTTCAGGGAAAAATTAGCCCGTTGGGCTTCAAAAAAGATACAATGAACATCCTGGTAACAGGGGGAGGGGGCTTTATCGGAGGAGCACTGGTCAACAGGTTGGTGGCTCAGGGATACAGGGTTGCCAGTTTCTCCCGCAATGACTATCCGCAACTCAGAGAGAAAGGAGTGGATGTTATCCGCGGAAACCTTGAGGATTTGGAGAGTGTTTCAAAAGCTTGTGCCGGTGTGGAAACTGTCTTTCATGTTGCTGCAAAAGCAGGATTATGGGGAGATTACCGGGAATATTACCGAACAAATGTGCTGGGTACAAAAAACCTCATTCGCTCCTGTAGGGAAAACCGGGTAAACAAACTGATTTATACCAGTTCTGCCAGTGTTGTTTTTGATGGTAAAAGCATTGAGGGCAGGAATGAATCCCTACCCTATCCTTCCCGGCATTTATCACATTATACGGCAACAAAAGCAGAAGCGGAACAATGTATTCTTGAAGCAAACTCACCTGCATTAAAAACCCTTTCCCTGCGCCCACACCTGGTGTGGGGCCCGGGTGACAACCATTTAATTCCAGGAGTTTTAGAGAAGGCTGTTGCAGGGAAATTGCGACAAATAGGTGTTACGGATCATTTGATAGATACAACTTTTATTGATAATGCCGTGGCAGCACACCTTTGTGCAAAAAATGCCATTGAGAAGAATCCGGAGGTTGCTGGAAAGCCCTATTTTATTTCTAATGGAGAGCCATGCTTTCTTTGGAAATTTATTAACCAGGTATTAAAATCTGCAGGTGTTTCACCGGTTGATAAAAAAATATCCGTGGGCATAGCATTAAGCACTGCCTGCCTTGTGGAATGGATTTATAAAGCATTTTCTATCCGGTCTGAACCCTCGCTAACCCGGTTCCTTATCAAAGAACTTACCGTTGCTCACTGGTTTGATATCAGCGCTGCCCGTAACTTACTTAGATATGAACCGGAAATTACAATTGAGGAAGGTCTTTCAAAACTGGCTGCCTGGATTCAACAACCAACAGATCAAAATAACTCAACCTTTACTACATAAAAAATGAAAACAGCAAAAATCCTTCGTTACATTGCACGGTATACATTGCTCATCTTTGGGGTCCTGATATTTGTTTTTGCGTTGCTCTCCGGGTCAGAAACTTTCGGGGGAGGGATCAAAGGGATCCTGAAAAACAGCCCGAATGCCCTTCCCTGGTTAATCCTGTTGATACTGGTCGTTATTGCCTGGAAATGGGAACTGGTTGGCGGAATTCTGATTACCCTGCTTGGAATTTTAGCACTGGG
>Ga0315547_1003043_pt1 | contig 11191 bp, 12 predicted proteins | sample SalMarSW160240MG_2_FD_202542 | JGI IMG/M metagenome (GOLD analysis project Ga0315547, IMG submission 202542) | Salt marsh sediment microbial communities from the Plum Island Ecosystem LTER, Massachusetts, United States - Salt Marsh Sediment SW1601-240 ... | reverse complement strand
AAAGTCCAACTGCTGCGTTACGCCTCATCTTTCGTCATTGCGGCGTACCGGTAAGTACGCCTCATTCCTCAAGATTCGCAAGCCTTGCATTTGGAGCTTTTTACTTTGCCGTCCCATTTTTGACTTTTTACGAGTTCATCAAAGTTCCCCGATAAATCGGGGTTCAATGGTTTAAGGACAATTCAACAAGCAATTTCATAATAATATTTTGAACCTCTGAGAGCTTATGGTTAAACAAAGAAGCCCTAATTTGCTTATAACTTTGGTTTGAAAAGACAAATTCAGGATAAGGTCATGTTTTATCTATGCACAATGTTGATGAAATAGAACGAAAGGCATTTCCTGTTGCTACGTTAACAGCGCAGGAAAGCCCAGCATATAGGCAAAAAGGTAACCCTGAACCTTGAACCCGAAACCTGTGAACGAATACCATATTTTTAACGTATCCAACAAAACTTGATAATTATGTCCCTTTATATTGGGCTATTGCATTATCCTGTGTATAACAGGAGGGGGGAAATTATTGTTTCGGCAATAACCAACTTAGATCTCCATGATCTGGCGAGATTGGCAAAGACGTATGGAGTCAGGAAATTCTATGTTATTAATCCCCTTACAGACCAGCAAGATCTGGCCAAAAGTATTTGCCGACATTGGATAAGTGGTCATGGAGCTGACTATAATAAAGATAGGCGAGAGGCAATGTCTTTGATTTCAATTGTTTCAACGCTTGAGGAATCTTTAAAGAAGATTCAAGAAATAGAAGGCGAAATACCGACGTTAATTGCCACTGATGCAGGGAAAGGCAAAAGACAAAGCGTTACCTATACATTGGCACGGGAGATAGTTGCCTCCAGGGGGGCGGTAATGATTTTATTTGGTACAGCATGGGGTATAGCGAAAGAACTTATTAGGAAAGTAGACTATCTTTTAGAGCCTATTTTTGGTATATCTTATTACAATCACCTCTCAGTGAGGGCAGCTGCCGCAATAACCTTGGATCGTTTGTTTTCCAAGTTTGCAATGTAGTAAAGAGACAGCTAATTTGAAGCAAAGGAGAATAGTGTGATGAACGCGATTGAGATGCTTGAAAAAGAACAAATGAGAGTAGATCTTCCTCCATTTAGTCCTGGCGATAAAGTCAGGGTGTATAGTCGAATTAAAGAGGGTGACAAAGAGCGAATCCAGGTTTTTGAGGGAGTGGTTATCAGGAAAAGAAAAGGCAACACAGGGGCTACTTTTACTGTGCGGAAGATCTCTTACGGTGTTGGTGTGGAGAAGATTTTTCCTTTTCATTCCCCAACAATAGATAAAATAAAGGTAATTTCGAAGGGCAAGGTGAGGAGGGCAAAACTCTACTATTTACGCAAATTGAGGGGTAAGGCAGCCAGGCTCAAGGAAAAAACCACTTGATGCGCCTGCATAGGGATAACCAGTTCTATGAATTCCAGGCCAGACTTGCAGGATACTCTTTTGTGGCTGGCATAGATGAAGCAGGACGTGGCCCATTGGCTGGTCCTGTAGTCGCGTCTGCTGTGATTTTACCTGAAGATATTACATTGCCTGGGGTGAGGGATTCTAAAAAAATGTCTGAGAGGGCGCGCGAGGAGGCCTTTTCCCTCATTGAAAGCAAGGCTATATGTTTCTCCTTAGCCGTGGTAAGCTCACAAGAGATTGATAAAGTTAATATTCTTCAGGCCACTCGAAAGGCTATGAAAGAAGCCGCTTTAACGCTTGATCCCCAGCCTGATTATTTATTAATTGATGGTATATCTCCTGTTGACCTTCCTATTCATCAAAGGTGTATCGTAAAAGGAGACGATCTCTCTTTATCTATATCAGCAGCCTCTGTTCTCGCTAAAGTGTACCGGGATAGAATTATGTGTCAATACCATATTTTATATCCGCACTATGGGTTTTCTTCAAACAAAGGATATGGAACACCTGGCCACATAAAAGCTATAACGAGATATGGCCCCTGCCATATTCATAGATTAACCTTTAAAGGTGTTCTTTAGTGACAAAAGAAAGGATTGCCCTTGGAAGGTTTGGCGAGGACCTGGCACGGGAAAGATTAAAAGATTGTGGATATAGGATTCTTGCAACAAATTATAGATGCCCTTTAGGTGAGATCGATGTAATTGCGAGAGATGGTGATGTGTTAGTATTTGTAGAGGTAAAGACACGCAAAAATAAATCCCTGGGCAGGGTTAAAGAGACAGTTAATAGCAGGAAACAACGCCAAATTTCAAAGGTAGCCCTGGCATATATAAAATCTAACAACCTTTGGGGAAATAAGGCGAGATTTGATGTGGTTGCTGTTGGATTACTCGATGGGAAAAAAGAAATTGAGATTATAAAAAATGCATTTGAATTGGCTTACTGATTAATTAAAAATGCCTAAAGTGAGCTAAAGTTAAAATGATTTATTGGAACTCAGGTTCAAAGTTCACCGATAAATCGGGATTCGATGGTTGTTTGCTTAACCCTGTACCGTTAAACCCGGGTTTTTCCTGAGTCAGTTGAGGGCTCTCCGCATGTACAACTCTTTGGTTCGGGTTGAACCCCTGAATCCCGATTTTATCGGGAAACCTGACAACCTCCTAAAGAACTCAAATTAGCAATTAGCAATTTAAAATTAGCAGTTAAAATAGTCGCTTATGAAACTTAGAAGTTTTTCCCATTTATAACCCTGAAGCCAAGCGTCGGGGTCATTTGCTGGGTAGTTACGATTTATTTACTTAATTTTAGGCACTTTACGCATTTTTAACTTTAGGCACTTATTAATGATCCCCGACAAAGGAAAAAATCAGTTAAATCAAGGCAAAATCTATATTGTTTCTACTCCAATAGGTAACATGGAGGATATTACCCTAAGGGCCCTGAGGGTATTAAAAGAAGTGGGATTAATTGCGGCTGAAAGCAGAGAACATACAAGAAAGCTATGTACATACTATACTATTAAGACACCCATCACTACCTATAATAGTCACAATCAACATTATAAAGGACGTGTACTTCTTGAGAAAGTAAAGTCAGGGCTTGATATTGCTCTAGTGAGTGATGCAGGAACGCCTGGCTTGTCTGATCCTGGTTCCAGGTTAGTGAGGGAGGCTATAGATAATCATATAAGGTTAATACCGATTCCAGGTGCTTCAGCTTCTTTAGCAGCGCTTTCCATTTCCGGATTACCTACAAATAGATTTATCTTTGTTGGTTTTCTGTCAAATAAGAAAGGAAGACGAAGAAAGGAACTTGACGGTCTAAAGATGGAGGTGCGAACTATGATTTTTTTTGAATCTCCCCATCGACTAATAAAGATGCTTACAGATATGTATGAGATTTTGGGTAATAGAGATATTGTGCTGGCGAAAGAAATGACAAAGATTTTTGAAGAGATGAAAAAGGGGTCAGTCAGTAAAATATTATCCTCTCTCGAGGATGAGAGGGTTAGGGGTGAATATACTATTATTGTAGAAGGAGCAAAAGAGAAATCTGCCTCTATTATTGACAATTAATAATTGATGGTCTCGTAAAAAGTCTCCTGAGCTTGTCATTTCGAGTGAAACGAGAAATCTTTAAAACGTAACATGTTGAAAAAACAAGATTTCTCCCTATCGTCGAAATGACATATTCGTAGACTTTGACTTTTTACGAATTCATCAGAAATAAAAAATTATAATCTGCGTGAATCTGCCCGCCCTGGCGCGACATAGCAGGGACATAAGCTTCCTTTGGTATTAACGCCGGAGCTTGGCTTTTATAACTAATCCTTGCATGCCAGGTCTGGGCCAGGGCGAGGATCTGCGTCCTAATTTAAAAAATCATGGAAGAGATACGATTGCTAAAAGTAATAAATGAGCTTGGAATACATGCGCATGCAGCTGGTCAGATAGTAGAGCTGGCTGGTAAATATAGGGCAAAATTATTTTTGCAAAAGGATTCCCGAGAGGTAGATGGTTCAAGCATTTTATCAATTCTTTCACTTGCGTGCCCTAAAGGGAGTGAAATTAAGGCCAGAATAGTTGGAGTTGATGCAAAAGAATTTATGGATGACCTTGAAAGACTTTTTAAAAGTAAATTTGGAGAGACCGAACAAGGACAATATCGACCGAGAAAAAAGATAATGAAAATGAAAGGTTTTCCTGTTTCTCCTGGTATTACCATTGGGAAAGCACATCATTTAGATAGATCGAGGACAACGGTTTTTTATAGGAAATTAATTAACAAGAAAGAGGTAGAAAGAGAAATTGATCGTTTTAAACATGCTGTGGACATGGCAAAGGAACAGATCCAAAAGTTTAAATCCAATATTCCGGAACAGGTAAAGGGATATGCCTTTGTCCTGGATACTCACTTAATGATTCTGGATGACAGTCTGATTTTTGATTCGACCATACAAAGAATCCAAAGGGAGAAGGTTAATGCCGGGTGGGCTTTAAAAAAATCGGTAAACACTATCCACCAGCTTTTTAAAAAGGTTGAGGATGAATACATTGGTCGGAGAATGGACGATGTAGATAGTGTAAGTGAAAGAGTATTAAGTAATTTAACAGGAGTTGACCCGGATAGCCTGACAGAGATTAAAAAAGAGGTTATCATTGTAGCCCATGTTCTTTCGCCCTGTGATATTGTTGAGATCAATGTGAACCATGTAATGGGTATTTTGACAGATGTTGGAGGTCGAACATCACATATGGCCATTATGTCTGAAGCCCTTGAGATACCGGTAGTTGTTGGATTGGAAAGTGCTACCGATATAATCGTGGATGGCGATCTCTTGATCGTTGATGGAAATACAGGCGATATTATTATTAATCCTGATCCTGATACCATCATTACTTATGAAGACAAGAAAAAACGGTATTATCGATATAAATCTGCCATAGATAGGGTCAGACATCTGCCTGCTGAGACCTCGGACGGATATAAGATAACAATCAAAGCGAATATTGAATTTTTAGGGGAGACAAAGGCGGCAATTGAGAATGGTGCCGAAGGTGTAGGTCTTTATAGGACAGAATATCTGTACATGATTAAGAATAATTTTCCAGATGAACAGACCCTTTTTGATGACTATAGCCAGATTGCTAAAATGGTAGCACCTAATCCAGTTACCATAAGAACTCTGGATATCGCAAGTGATAAGATGATGATATCAGATTCAGAGATAGGCGCCAGCAAGGAGAATAATCCTGCTCTTGGTCTTCAGTCTATTCGGTTTTGTCTAAATGAGCGAAATGTATTTAAAACCCAGTTAAGGGCCATATTACGGGCCAGTGTATATGGTAATTTCAGATTAATGTTCCCAATGATATCAGGTTTGGGGCAATTCCTGGAGGCAAAGAGGGTTTTAAAGAGTGTTATGCGCTCGCTTGATAGAGAGGGAATTGAATATAATAGAGAAATACCTATCGGGATTTTGATTGAGATCCCTTCTGCAACATCGATTGCAGATATTCTTGCAAGACATGCCGATTTTTTTTCTATAGGGACTAATGATCTGATCCAATATGCATTAGCTATTGACAGAGACAATGAACATGTCGCCCACCTTTATGAGCCTTTTCATCCAGCTGTTTTGAGAATGATACACCAGGTGGTCGAGGCAGGCAATAATGAGGGGATTGATGTATCTCTGTGTGGTGAAATAGCCGGTGATCCTCTCGCTATTTTAATACTTCTTTCTTTGGGATTAGAGGAATTTAGCATGAATATCGGCTCTATCCCGCTGATCAAGAAAATGATCAGGATGTTGCCATTACGTGAGGTGAGGGATCAATTTAAGGGCATATTGCAGTTACCCACCAGTGAAAATGTTGAGAGTTTTGTTTTAAAAAAGGCGCAGTCTCTCCTCCCAGATATTTTTAAGGAAGGTGTTTTTAGATATAGGACAACAGGTATCGAGTAGGCAGGTGATAAATGCAGAAAAAAATCCTGAGCCAGAATAGAAAGGCCAGACATGACTATTTTATTGATGAGATCTATGAGGCAGGAATTGTTCTTTCTGGACCAGAGGTTAAATCTTTGAGGGAGAGTCGTGCCAGTCTGAAAGATACCTATGCACGGATTAAAGACGGGGAGCTTTTTTTATACAATATGCACATTACACCATATCCCTTTGCCCATAATTTGAATCTTGATCCGATCAGGACAAGAAAGCTTCTCATGCAAAAGAGAGAAATCAAAAGGTTGATAGGAAAGACAGAGGAAAAGGGATATTCTTTGATCCCATTATCAATATATCTTTTAAGAGGTTTAATCAAGATAGAACTCGCTCTGGCTAAGGGCAAGAGAAAATATGATAAAAGACATGTCTTAAGGGAAAGGGAGATGAAAAGGGAGTTAGACCAACTGAGGAAAAAGGATATTAAATCCTAAAATTCCGATATAAGGATTGAAAAAAATTTATATTTTTTCAAAAAAATCGAATACTCGAGATTTCCCTTTACTTCTTACGGTCCTCTCAGAAACGGTATCAAAGGGCATAAGCGGCACGTGAGTGCCTGAGCATATGCTGACACGAGAGGGGGTATATATAGAACAATAAAAATGCTTCTAAGGCCACAGAAAAATTGCCCTAAGTAGTTGGTATTATTAATAATATAGTGTATCTTTATTTGACATATCCCCTTTTTTGTGCTTAGCTTCCGGGCATGACAACCCGGGAACAATTGCAAGATACTCTCTGTGATCGACTATTCTGGCACACCGCTGAACGGGATGATGCCAAGGTTGCAGACCACCTCTTCCATTGCCATGAGATGGATGTGGTTTACGCCATGGACGAGGCAACCTTGTTCGACTCCTTTTTCAATTATTTACAGGAGATTGAAGTCTTTCCGTTTTTAGCGCATCTTGATCCACAAAAACAACAAAGAAAAAATGTTTTATTTATCCAACTGGTGCTTATCCTTTTGATGAAGGTTGTAGGCTCCATCAAAACCATGGAAGAAATAAGCGACCTATTGTTGACAACATCGGCTGGTGAGCAAAGTTAGGTGGGGATGGAAGGATGAATAAGCTATCAATTTCATAGATGACTTAAAAGGATTAGACCCCTTTTCGCAGAAAAACAGAGGAAGATTAAACAATGAGGTTAAAAAATGTAATCATCATCTCAAAAGTGGAAACACCCTGGGGGCAAACTCAGGGAGCTTGGGCCAGAAAGTCTAACAGATACTGAACTCCTGGCCATTTTGATTTCCTCAGGCATTAAAGGCAAGCCTGCTGAAAAGATTGCTGAAGAGATTCTGACCAACTTCGGCTCATTTAAAGGAATGGCAAATCAACCTCTACAAAAATTCCTTGAGATAAAAGGACTAGGTGATGTAAAAATCATAAGGATTGCTGCTGCCTTTGAAATTGCACGAAGAATAGTAAATCAAATAAATTAGTATGTATAAAAAATCAATTCTTACCTATCTGAAAAATATAATTATTATAATGTAGTTCTATGTAAGGAAACAAAACTGATGTGGGCAAAATTGAACATGGATTATCAAAAGATCCAATGTGATTGTATATAGTACGTATAGCTGAAGATGTTTGAACCTAAATTTAAATACACAAATAATATAGTCCGGTTGCTCACTAAAATATCTGGTGCAAGAGAAGTAATTCTTAATTCACCTTTGATCCCCAGATGGGAAGTTACTTTAAGGCGGGAAGCAATAATTCACAGTGCCCATTCATCCACGAGCATTGAGGGAAACAGGCTGTCCTTGGAACAGGTAAGCGACTTAGCGCAAGGAAGAGAAGTAATGGTGACCCGAAAGGATAAACAGGAGGTCTTAAATTACCTAAATAGCCTGGAAAATATCGGGGAATTGATAAAAAGGGATTCTCTATGTGAGCAAGATGTTTTAAATATCCACCGTATAGTGACAAAAAATACCTTAGATAATCCAGATGATTGTGGGTTTTATCGTAATCGCTATGTTGTAATTGCAAATAGACTTACTGGAGAGGTTTTTTTCAGACCACCAAAAAATGAGGATGTGCCAGGATTATTAAAAGATCTAATTGAATGGATAAATTTAGAGGAAGCAAAAGAACTTGATCCCATTATCGAAGCTGGGATTTTTCACTACGAATTTGTCAGAATTCACCCCTTTGTTGACGGCAACGGGAGAACAGCGAGGGTCTTGGCAGCTTTGATTCTTTACCAGCGAGGCTTTGACACCAAACAGTTTTTTTGCCTTGATGATTACTATGATTCTGATAGACAGGCATATTACAAAGCATTACAAAGTGTTGATCAAGAGACATTGGATTTAACCAACTGGTTGGAATATTTTGTTGAAGGGGTGGGTATAAGTATCGAGGCAGTTAAAGAGAGAGTAGCTAGATTGAGCAGTGAAAGATTGAGAAAGTCAGAAAGAGGACAGATTGTTCTAACTGAAAGACAAATGAGTATTGTGGAATTTTTAAACCAGAATGGTAAGATAACAGCAGGCGATATTGCTAAGATGTTTAAGATCAGCAGACAGGCTGCTTTGAAAGAGATAAAAAAACTGGTAAAGTTAGAAGTTGTTGCCCTAAAAGGAGAAAAGAGAGGGGCACACTATATCCTATCATAGAAGCAGTTGTCATTTTGGTTGTCATTTAGGTTGTCATTTTGGTTTGGAGAGGATAAGCAAATTAGAAAATGAGTTGTTGATTCTAAAACAAATTATTATTCATGGTACTCCGCTCGTAACTCTTTCTTCATCTTTTTTGGAAAACTGATCATTGTTTTTTATACCTCTACTATGCCCCCGATATTTTTCCTCATCAAAGCAATTGTTGCAGCATAGTCCTTGCTCCCAAATACAGCATTGCCTGCCACAAATACATTGCCGCCAGCCCGGGCTACCTGAGCTATATTTTCAACATTTATCCCGCCATCTACCTCTATATCTATCTCCATGCCCTTTTGATCTATCATTCTCTTGAGTTCCTCTATTTTTGGTAAAACCTCAGGAATAAAACTCTGACCACCAAAACCAGGATTAACAGTCATCAAAACTACCATATCCAGATTATGAAGCAAATGTTGAATGCTACTCAATGGTGTGGCTGGATTAAGGGCAACCCCTGCTTTAATTCCCGCATCTGTTATAACTCCTAAAAGCCTATGCAGGTGAGTGACTGTCTCTACATGAACAGTGATCAAATCGCTTCCTGCCTTAACAAAATCATCAATGTATCGCTCAGGATTTTCTATCATCAGGTGAACATCTAATGGGAGATCGGTTACCTCCCTCGCTGCCTTTACAATCATAGGGCCGACTGTGATGTTTGGCACAAAGTGACCATCCATAACATCAAGATGTATGTAGTCCGCTCCTGCCTTTTCTACTGCTTCTATCTCTTCACCAAGTTTGGTAAAATCAGCAGAAAGTATTGATGGTGCTATTTTTCTCATATGAAACCTATTTTCCTAAAATGCTTCCCACACTTAACCTGGTTCCTTTTAAAAATTCCTTAACAGGCAGTCTCTTTTTTCCAGGGGCCTGAATTTCTTCAACGATTATAGATCCCTGTCCTGTTTCTATCTCAAGTCCTCTTTCAGTCAAGCCGTTTATCTGGCCTGGCACTGAAACTGTTTGTCTATCACCTGCAAGGTAACAACCAAACAGTTTCAGCATCCTTTCATTATAAGATGTAAAGGCCCCTGGCCAGGGATCCAAACCCCTGATCAATCCATATAACCGCTCAGCTGGCCAGGACCAGTTTATCATGCCTTGCTCCTTTGTTAACTTTGATGCATAGGTAGCAAGAGAATTATCCTGGTTTCTCTTTTTAATCGTACCATTAGCTAACCCCTCCAGGGTTTTAATAAGTAATCCGGGTGCAAGAGAAGAAAGCCTATCATGTAAATTACCTGCCGTCTCTCCTTCTAAGATATCTACCGCTTGTTGCATAAGGATCGGGCCAGTATCAAGGCCTTCATCCATAAACATGGTTGTCAGTCCTGTGTTTTTTTCATTATTAATAACAGCCCACTGAATCGGGGCAGAGCCCCTGTATTTTGGCAATAAGGAGGCATGGATATTTATCCCTCCCCATGTGGCTGAGCTCAGCGCCTTGCCTGGAATTATCTGCCCAAAGGCAACAACAATAAGAAGATCGGGCTTGAGGTCAAGAAGAACGTTTAAAAAGCTATCGTCTAATCTTTTAGGCTGAAGAATAGTAAGGTTATTCTCTTCGGCAAGAATTTTTACCGGTGAAGGTGTCAATTTCTGGCCTCTCCCTTTTGGCCTGTCTGGCTGGGTGACGACGGAAAGGATATCGTATCCTTCATGAATGAGGCTTCTTAGTGTAGGAACAGCAAACTGGGGTGTTCCCATAAAAATTATTCCTGGCCTTGATGGAAATGAATTAGAGGAGATTTGGTTGTCCATTATCTGACCTTTTCATCAACTTCTCTACCCTTCTCTTATACAGATTTCTCTTCAGATGACTAACATGATCAAGTATCAGTGTACCATTAAGGTGATCAATTTCATGCTGGATACAGATAGCAGTCAGATCTTCTGCCTCAATATGAATGGATTTACCATGCCTGTCAACACCCTGCACCTGAACGGATTTTTTCCGGGTAATCTTTCCCTGAAAATCGGGGACGCTGAGGCATCCCTCTTCAAATTCTATTTTATCTTCTGCTAAGATAATCTTTGGATTAATTAAAACAGTTAGATCTTTCCCTTTCTCTTTATAGTTTATATCAAATATAATAACCCTTTTTTTTACTCCAACCTGGTTTGCTGCCAGGCCTATACCTGATGATTGGTACATCAATTTGCTCATATTATCGATGAGGTCCTGAATATCTCCATCAATATTTTCTACTAACTCTGCCCTTTTCTTTAAAACGGGATCAGGATAGGTAACTATCTCAATCATTTATCACCTTTAATAATGTTTTCTCTTGTTAAAATAATTTAATCCCTTCCCTCTCAAAAATCAAGTTACTATACGGTATCACCTGTAAAATCCTTATATCTTGACAACGATCTATCCCGAAATTATTCTGATATTTAGATTAAAGCAGATTAAAATGGATATAAAGGTAATAGGTCAATAAATCGGGGAAAACACATCAGCATACCACTTTCATGGATTCCCGCTTTCGCGGGAATGACAGGACTGAGCTTATCTCGTCATTCCCGCGTAGGCGGGAATCTAGCCGCAATTGCCACCATTT
>Ga0315547_1003036_pt1 | contig 11202 bp, 7 predicted proteins | sample SalMarSW160240MG_2_FD_202542 | JGI IMG/M metagenome (GOLD analysis project Ga0315547, IMG submission 202542) | Salt marsh sediment microbial communities from the Plum Island Ecosystem LTER, Massachusetts, United States - Salt Marsh Sediment SW1601-240 ... | reverse complement strand
TTCCCGTCGGCAGTGTGGAGCTGAACAGGGAAGATACGGTACTTGTGCAGTCCGCCACGGGCACCGGACCGGTGGACGCCCTGTGCCGCGCCGTTGACAAGGCGGTCGGGGTAAATCCGCGGCTGATCCTCTACTCTGTGGATCACCTCACCGAGGGGAAGGATGCCCGGGCGGAGGTGACCGTCAGTCTGGCCTACCTGGGGAGGCGTTTCCACGGCCGCTCCGGATCCACAGACGTGGTGGAAGCCAGCCTGAGGGCGTATCTGGACGCAGTAAACAGCATCGAGACTCACCGCCGTTCCTATCCGGAAGAGGAGTTTTATATAAACGGCGAAGAGCTCTGGTGGGAATAAAAACTCATGCGTTGACCCGCTCTACATACTCTCGAGTCTCTGAGTTCAGCAGGATCTTATCTCCCTGTTTGATGAACAGCGGTACCTTCACGACCAATCCCGTTTCCAGCGTGACCTGTTTGGTCGCCCCGGACACGGTATCTCCCTTCAGACCCTCTCCCGCTTCCGTCACGGTTAAGGCGACTTTGTAGGGAAGTAGGATATCGATTGGTTTTTCATCCCAAAAGGAGAGCTGAACCGTATCTCCCTCCAGAATGAAGAACTTCTTGTCTTCGTGGCCCTCTATGGCAACGGTGAACTGCTCGTAGGTTCCCAAGTCCATGAAGTGATAGTGTTCACCATCGGCGTAGAGGTACTGAGCGTCTTTCGTTTCGACGTTGATGTCCTCGAGCGTTTCCTGACTCTTGTTTACCTGTTTCAGCACCTGTCCGCTGATCAGGCTTTTCAGCTTCAGGCGCACGAAGGCGGAACCCTTTCCCGGGTTGACGAACTCCCGGTCGACCACCACGTAGGGTTCATTCTTAACGCGAAGAAAATTTCCTTTTGAAATGGCGCCTGCGCGTATCATGAGCCCCTATCCTAATCACTTCCCCTGCCTGTTGCAATACTCCGATCCTAACCGGGTGAGTATTGGCAAAGTAAGTAAAAAGGCACGAAAAATCCCTCCCAGGTAGGCTATAATAGCCCATCACAACCGCATCGCCCTGTCTGACTTCGCCGTTCATAGCAACAATCCCAAGTATGAGTTTATGGGAAAAGGCGTTCCCGAGATGATCGCTGTCGAGTTGGCAAAGTCTACGGATGTGGATCTGATCGAACGGGAAAAGCGGGCGGAGGTACTCGAAGAGATCGAGTTCGCCTTCTCCGATTTGGCGGATACCACCAAGCAGGTCGAGGTGGGAAAGATGTTGGCCACGAAGTACCTCGTTTTCGGCGAGATAATAGACATGGACAAGGAAGTCCTGATCAGCCTGCGGATGATCGATCGAAGCAAAGGAAGAGCTCATAATCGCTCGCAGGATCGACCCCGACAACGAGGCGGTCCAGGCATATCTCAGCAAGTTACTCGTAAACCTCTCGAAGTTTAAGTTTGAAGCCGCTGCGATGCAGCTGCCCAGACAGAACCCGGCATACCTCGGAATCCTGCAGTATGCTCAAATATCCATTATGGTGAACATGAATGACAAGTGGTCGACACCACTCCTTGATGCGTTCGGTGTGGTCTATAAGGGTGCTTTTCTCCATGGTATTGCGGGATACAGCTTTCCGCTTGGCACCCACCTCGGTGTGCAGGCAACTTTATTTTCGCATGGTTCTTACGAAAATTTCCGCACACCAATCACCGAGCATGACGAGATTCGTGTAGGTCATCGGGACCGGGGCGCCCAGCTCAGCTTTGGATGGGCTGCCGCCGACTGGGCGTCCATAGGGATTGGCGCATCTGTTTTCTCGATGGATGCTGAATTCGAAACGCGGGGAAGCGGAATTACCATACCACCGAACGAAGAGTATATACGAACCGCATACTGTTTCGGAGTTCTTCGGAAGAATCACGACTCCACGGTAATATTTGACATCCTTTCTTGATACTCGTTTACTCGCCAATATCTACTTCATGCTGATGAGTTCAAGGATTTTATTGACTAAGGAACGATATCTTTATCGATCAATCTTCCTATACCGGTCGAGTCAATCCGGGAGTTGAGTTCTGGCTGACCGAGTGGTTTTCGGTGAGAGGAGCGCTGGAGCTGTCAATCCACAAAATGGAAGATGTTTTCGCTTTCGGCATTGGTGGTTTTGGGGGGATTGGATTCAGGAGCATACGACGTGGCTGGGATTTCGAACCTGGCGGTTCCTATCGAATGGAGTCAATTGTAACGCACATAACACTGTTGGAGGCACAGCATTAAGCCTTGCTTGAACGAAATCCACAGGTAGCAAGAGCGCGAATAGAGGGAGGAGCGGACGGTCAACACTCAAGCCCGGGAGTATCAACCCTGTGCGGTCTCAGCACACGGACAGGTCCGCACCGTAGGGAAGGACGCCGCCGATCGATTCCTGATTGAGGAAAAAAAGTAGGAGGCGTTCCAGACCGAGAGCCACACCGGAACACTTCGGCAGCCCCTGTTGACGGATGATCCGAACCAGCTCCCAGTCGCTGGGGTGGAACTCGAGCCCCTGCCGTTTCTTCTTCTCCTGTTCTGTGAAGAAGACTTCGATGCGGTCAGGGTCGGTCTGCTCGGAATAGCAGTTGGCCACCTCTACGCCGGCCAGGTACAGCTCCCAGCGCTCCGCCCACGGAGTGCCGGGTTTGTTACGGGCCAAAGTGGGTATCAGGGCGGGGTAATCGTAGAGGATCACGGGTCGGCAGTGGGGTAGGTTGGGTTCAACAGCGCTCAAGAAGATTTTGTGGAAGAGATCCTCCGGGCGGTCCTCCCCGGTAACCGTGAGACCTAGCTTTAGAGTCGCCTCCGCGAGAGAGTCGTAGTCCGAGAGCCGTTGCAGATCGAGCTGCAGGTATTCGTGAAACGCTTCGGCCATGGACAAGCGCAGGAAGGGCCGGGAGCAGTCCACCCGGTGGTCGCCGAAGGTTAGAAGAGGATCTCTGTCCGTTTTCTCCAAAAGGTGGGAGAACAACTCCTCCAGCGTGTACATGGACTGCAAGTAGTCCGCCTGCAGGGTATACCATTCCAGCATGGTGAACTCGGGGCTGTGCAGGGGGCCGGCGGGTTCGCTGTTGCGGAAAGACTTGCAGATTTGGAAGATGCTTCCACTGCCCCCTGCGATCAGGCGTTTCATCCACAGTTCCGGCGAGGGGATGAGAAATGCATCCCGGTCCGTGCCGTCCGCCGAGCGGTAGCAGGTACGAAACACTTCCAGACTACCCTCCGGAATCAGAGTCGGGCAGAGCAGGGCTGTGTCCACCTCGAGATAATCCCGGTCCAGGAAAAACATCCTGACCAGCTGAAGGAGCTTTGCCCGTTCACGCAGGGTTTGCAAGTTGATAAGGGTCATATCGACTTCTCCCATTGGACGGAGAGGTGTTGGGATGACTATATTCTCAAAGGCATCGGTTCGTGAAGGTACCAAGGAGACAATCTTGAATCCAGATGATATTTCACCCGGCTATCGCAGCGCGGGTTTCAAGGCGATATCCAACAAGGACATGCGGGAATACAGCTCTCGGGCATTACATTTTCGTCATTTAAGCACGGGGTGCGAGGTGTTTCATCTCTGGAACGATGATCCTGAGAATCTGTTTGCCTTTGCCTTTCGTACTCCCCCCCAGGACGATACCGGAGCGGCTCATATCCTGGAGCACTCGGTTCTCTGCGGCTCGAAACGGTTTGCCCTCAAGGATCCTTTCGTTGTGCTGTTGAAGAGCAGTTTACAGACCTTTCTCAATGCCTTTACGTTTCCGGATAAAACCGTATACCCGGCTGCCAGCATGGTTGAAAAGGATTTCTTCAATCTCATGCTGGTAACCGGGGACGCCGTTTTTTTCCCCCTGCTCCAGCGGGAAGTGTTCATGCAGGAGGCTCACCACCTCGAACCGTCCGCAACGGAAGATCAGGAGGATGAGCTGATACGAACCGGAGTCGTGTACAACGAAATGAAGGGAGTGTTTTCCAGCCCCGAATCGATCGTGGCCTATACCTCGATGCGCAGCCTCTTCCCCGACACACCCTACGGTTTTGAATCCGGCGGCCATCCTGAAGCGATCGCTTCCCTGACCCACGGGGAGCTGCGGGCATTCCACAGGCGGTTCTACCATCCGGGGAACTGCCGGATTTTTCTCTACGGAAATATCCCCACTCCTCAAACTCTCGAATTCCTCGAGGAAAATTTCCTGAAATCATTCGGCCCGGCGCAAATCGACTCCCACCTGGTTCTGCAACCCCGCTGGCAGGAGCCGCGAATGGTAGAGCAGACCTTTCCCATGGAAGCAGGCACACGGGAAAATCTCAAGAGGAAGTCTTCTGTCACTCTGAACTGGTTGACCGTACCGGTCAAGGATCCGCTCAAACTCCTGTCCTTCGAGGTGCTTACGGAACTGCTTATCGGCAACGAGGGCGCCCCTGTGCACAGGGCTCTGCTGGAGTCCAAATTGGGAGACGATCTTTGCCCGGCTGCGGGTCTGGAGACGGAGCTGAACGAGCTCACGTTTTCGGTAGGTCTGCGGGGCACAGAACCGGAATCGGCCGGTGCAATTGAGTCCGTAGTATTCGAGAGCCTCCGAGCCCTGGTGGATCGGGGAGTGACGGAAGAAGCGCTACAGGCCGCGCTGCACCAGGTCGAGTTCGGTAATCGTGAGATCAAAAGGGGAGGGCGGCCCTACTCCTTGACACTTATGCGGCGGGCATTGCGCGGTTGGCTGCACGGCAGTGATCCGGAGACCACCCTCGAGTTTCAGCGCTGGATGGATGTACTGAAATCGGAGGTCGCTGAAGGCGGATATTTCGAACGGCTGATAGAGGAGTATCTGCTTGCCAATCCTCACAGAACCACCGTTGTGCTTCGGCCCGATCCGGAGCAGCAGAAACGGGAAGAAGAGGCGGGGAAAAAGGAGCTTTTATCCCTCAGACAGGCCATGGGCCGGGAAGGCCTCCGGCAGTTGCAGGTGGATCTGGACAAGCTCAAGATGTTTCAGGAGCAGCAGGATCCTCCGGAGATCTTATCACGGATTCCCGCCCTGCACCTGAGCGATCTGCGCCGAGAGGTGGAAAAGATCCCCACCGAACGGATAGACCCCGGTCCGCTTCTTTTCCACGATCTGTACACCAACGGTATCGTCTATCTCGATCTGGCCTTCGACACCTCGGGGGTCAGAAAGGAACTGCGGCACCTCTTGCCTCTTTTCAGTCGGGCGGTCCGAGGAAGTGGTCTGCCCGGGATACCGTACTACGATGTTGCTGGCAGGCTTTCCCTGCATACGGGAGGCTTCGGCGCTTCCTTGAGTGCCGATACCAAGGTTGCCCCGCCGGGAAATATCGAAGAAGGGTTGGTTTTTCGGGTAAAGATGCTCGAGCAGAATGTTCCGGCAGCGGTTGCCCTTGTGCGGGAGCTGCTCCTGTCGGCGGATTTTCAAGACCTGGAGAGGATGCGCACGATCGTCCTGGAGATGCGCAATGACCTCAAGGCGTCTCTGGTGCCCGCGGGCAGTCATTACGCAGCTCTTCGCGCTGGGGGACGTCTTTCACCGGCACTGGCGATCGAGGAGCAATGGAAGGGGATCTCGCAGTACATCTGGCTCAATGGGGTCTGCCAGGATCTACAGCGGGATCTTCCCGATCTGGGGGCCAACTTGAGCACACTCAGAGCATCATTGCTCTCCCCCTCCGGGCTTACCGTCAATCTGACCTGCGGGCGGAGCGCCTTGGACCGAGTCATTCCCGTTGTTGAGGATTTGGGTGCAGCCCTGGGCCATTCCCAACCCGGGCAGTTGGCATCCGGCGAATCTGAAGGTCCGAATCCGATCGGCGCACAGGTCCGCCCGGCTTTGGAGACCCTGGTTGGGTCAATGAACGTGAACTTCGTTGCCCATGCGATTCCCGGCAGTTCCTTCGGCAGTGTAGAAAATGCCCACGAAACGGTTTTGGCCCACTACCTGGCTACCGGATTTCTCTGGGAACGGATCCGCATGCAGGGCGGCGCCTACGGCGCCGGTGCATCTGCGAACGGGCTGGAGGCTTTGTTTGGTTTTTCTTCTTACAGGGACCCAAACACTCTGGATACGCTGGAAGTTTTTCGGGAGGGACTCCGCTCTGCCGCCGGAAGCGAATTCGACCGGGCGATGTTTGAAAAAATCGTCCTTGGTGCGGCGGGAAAGGAGGAGCGGCCCATGGCGCCGGGAGAAAAGGGGTTTGTCGCTTTGAAGCGGGAGCTGCTCGGAATCCGGGATGACCAACGTCAGGCGCGAAGGGATGCCTTGATCGACTGCACGCCGGAGCAGATCGCCGCGGCGGCAGAGCGTTTGCTGGCCAGTTTCGACAGCGGTGTTACGGCGATTGTCACCCACCCAAGGGCGGTGCAGAGGGACAAACAGCGCTTGGAAAAGTTAAAGGCCGTCTCGGTTCAGCTCCCGGACTAATCTCCACGAGCCTCTGCGGGGATCGTCACGGTGACTGTGGTTCCATGACCGAAGACGGATCGAAAACGCATCGTCCCCCCATGATCTCGAACGATGCGTTGGGATACCGAAAGACCAAGCCCGGTCCCGCCTTTTTCCCCACGGGTAGTAAAAAAAGGATCGGTCACCCTGGCCAGACTTTCCGGAGAGATGCCTGCTCCCTGATCTGCAACCTCGATACAGAGGAGCTTGCGAGCGGTGTCGAAGCGGGTGGAGATCCGCACTTGCCGCTGTCTGTCCGGCAAGGACTGGCAGGCGTTGTGCAGCAGATTCATAATCACCTGCTCCATCCCGATTCGGTCCGCGGGAACCGTGGGAATATCGGTCTGGAGAACGAGGTCAAAGCGATCCGTTGCTCTGGCGATCATGTGCCGCGACAGATCCACCACCGTGCGAATCACCTGGTTCATGTCGGTGGATTCCCTCTTGCCCTTCGTTCCTCCCCGAACGAACCTCTTGAGCTCTGAGACGATGTGGTCGATCCTTGTGGTGCTGGCCCCGATTTCAGAAATCGCCGATCTGGAGGCTTCTTTGAAATCATCGTAGCTCATCCCGGACAGGCGGATATCTTCATCGATTTCTTCAGCCGAATCCGCCAGGGCGAACAGATGGGGTAGACCGTCTAAGAGGAAGCGGGAGTTCATAACGATGACCTGGTTCGGATTGTTCACCTCGTGGGCTACGCCGGCAACCAAGGCTCCGAGGGATGCCAATTTATCCGTCCGCATGAGCTGCTGCTGTTGGGCCTGAAGGCGTTCGGCCGCTTCTTTGCGCTCGGAGATGTCGCGGATGATTACGACATTCGCCGCTTCATTCTGCCAGGTGGTACGCGCGCCGGTAATCTCCACGGGAATCACCTTGCCGTGGCGGGAAACGATGCGGGTCTCGTAGCAGCGGGGGGCATCCCGCCCGGCCATTCTTTCACTGAAACGATGGCTGACGGAGGCAAGCTCATCCGGGTGAACGAAGTCTGTGAAATGCATTCGTCTCAGGCCGACGGGGCTGTATCCGGAGATCTCGGTTGAGTGTAAATTGGCATAGAGAACCTGCCCTTGATGGGAAAGGATCAGGATGGCGTCGTTGGCGTTTTCTGCAAGCGCTTTGAAGTTCCCCTCGGCCGCCCGCAGGTACGAGACCATCTGATTGTATCCACGGGCGAGCTGCCCGACTTCATCCTCCGACGGTACCGGAACGAACATTCTGTAATTCCCCGATGACACCTGCTGGACAGCCTCGAGGAGAATACGGAGGGGTTTAAACAAGCCTCGACGGAAGGCCATTGGAAATCCAAGGACAACCAGGATGGAGGTGATCAGCGCGATAAGTGCGATTTTGGAGCAGAAAAGGTGAATCGCCAGACGGTACTCTGTGTAGGGCAATCCCACCCGGTAGGAAACGCCTCGATCGGTGATCGTGTAATACAGGTAGAAACTGTCGGTATCGTTCAAATCTAGATAGAGGAAACGGGGAATCAGTCCTCGACGTTCGGGGAGCAGACCTTTGCTGCCGGGTTCGCTCCCCAGACGAAGGATCGCCGTATCCGAGAGCTCCCGAGAGGAAAATTTAAGTGTGGCGGGGGAGGCGTTGGCCGGCAGGATGAAGGCGATGCCCGGAGAGAGTCCCGTTAGATCCTGATTTTGAATCGACATCCGGACCTGGTCGATTTCTCTACGGTAGCTGTCCGCCAAAGAACCGCGGACAACCGGCATCAGGGCACTGGCTGTAATACCGAAGGCCACCATGATTACAGCCAGCGGGATGCCGATCAGCTTGGTTAGATAGCTCGTCGGTTGTGGAGAATTGTTGACATAGACAATAAAGATGAGAAGACATACCAACAAGGAGCCGGTATTGAACACCAGAGCGTAGGTACCGCGGGTGATTACACCAGTCTGGAACAGCGTATAGGTCAGGGCGATGCCAGTGGTCGCCAGGGTCAGCAGAGCGAAACTGCGGGCCGACAGGGCCACTCGTCCGCCGGGACGGGCGATACAGCGAAATACGCCGAACCGTTTCCGCTCCTGCTTCGAGGAGCGGAGGACTTTGCGAAGCAGAACCACGGTCGACCAGAAGTAGCCGATCAGTACCAGGAAGCTGACCCTGGGCCCGTACTCGTAGGTAAAGTACTCCGCCGTGAAGTCGTACACCGATTCGATATTCGGGACTACAAACAGGGAACCCAAGACGGTGAAGGCTGCCGCCGCGGAAAGAATCAGGACGATCCGGGACTCCCGAGGGTGATGGTTCACCCCGTAGTGGTAGGCGAATTGGACAAGACAGACGACCCCGAAGACAATGAGGTTCGAGAATTGGCCGGTGTTCAAGGAGGCGCTCGAGAACACGGAGTAGCGCACCGTGTAGGAGAGGAGAAGCACGAACAGGCAGCCGAGATATCCCGCCAGATACCAGGTATCGGGATGTTTTGCCTTCAGAGAGAGCAGGTAGCCGGTTATGACGGCTAGGAGCAGCGTCGTGGTCAAGGATCCTATGGACAGGGTGGCGAATCTGAGCCAGCTCACGCCGCACCTCCTCTGGACCTCACGACAGGGCTCGACTCCTCGCTTCCGTATTGCCGCCTTTTCGCCGCTTGAGCCTTTTGCTAAGCGCTTGAGGAGTGATCCCGAGCAGTCCTGCTGCGATCGCTTGATTGCCCTTGGCCCGAGACAGGGCCTCTTCGATCAACCGCCCGGTCATTCCCTTCAAAGTGGGAAGCTTTTCCGGAAAGGAGAACGCCTGTTCGGCGGCGGGAAGGTGGATCTCCCCGCCCGTGTATCCCATGGCCTCGCGAAAGGGTTGAAGGGACAGCATTTTTTCCCGCTGGCGGCTTACCGCGTTGAAAATCATGGAGCGAAGCTCCCGAACATTGCCGGGAAAGTCGTAGGTTTCCAGGAGGGTGAGCAGCTCGGGAGGTACGGCCAGTTTCTTCCTGCCCAGCTGCTCTACGGCCCGGCCGTGGAAATGATCGATGAGCAGGGGTAGATCATCCCTGCGTTCCCGCAGAGGCGGGATGCGAATCTCGTAGGTCTGCAAACGATAGTAGAGATCGCGGCGGAAATGCTGCCCCGCAACCAGGTCGGGCAGCAGGCGGTGGGTGGCGATGACGAACCGTGCACTGGTTGTACGCGGCAGGTCCGACCCTAGTGGGTAGTATTCCCGAGATTCCAGTAGCCGAAGCAGCTTGATTTGGCTGGCTGCGGATAGGTCCCCGATCTCGTCGAGGAAGAGCGTACCCGAGTTCGCCTGCTGTACGAGTCCTTTGCGGTCACTGTCTGCGCCGGTGTATGCACCTTTCGTGTGTCCAAAAAGTGTATCGGCAAACACGCTGTCGTCCAATCCGGCGCTGTTTACCTTTACCAGAGGTCCCCGCAGGGCGCTGACTGCGTGGATCGCCTCGGCAAAAAGTTCCTTGCCCGTGCCGGTTTCCCCGGTGATCAGGACCGTTTCTGCTGTTGGGCCGATGGATTCGATGAATCGGAAAATCGCGTGGACACGATGATTGCGGGTTACGATGCAGCGAAATGCCTCCGGATGGCTGATCTTGTCTGCCAGTAGACCTTCCCTGAGGGAGTTGTAGCGGCGGGAAAGACGCCGCATGTCGATGGCCCGCCCGACACCGCTGGTCAGCCTGTTCGGCTCGACAGCCTTGATCATGTAGTCAAAGGCTCCTTCCTTCATACAACCCACAGCCATGTCGATGTCTTCTGATGCGGTGACGATGATGACCGGGATATGGGGGTATAACTCGTGGATCTTTCTCAGCAACTCATCCCCGGTAATGTGAGGCATGGAGATATCCAGAAGGACGGCCTCCACCTCCCGCTTTTCCATAAGGGGGAGAACCTCCCGGGAATCGCTGCAGGTCAGTAGATTGTCAATCCCGGCGGATTTCAGCACTTTTGCCATGCTTGAGAGGACTGCCGGCTCGTCGTCGACCAGGAGCACAGGTACTTCGGGGTTCTCGCCGCTGTTCATAGCATCTCCCCGCCGTTCATCTCCCCGGGGTATGCGGTATTTTTAAGTATGTCCCTCAGGGATTCCGTAGGCTACCCAAACTATAGCCTCAACTCCATTGATAGGTCAATGTCACGAGGGTCGATCGGGCCGCACCTTCGGAGCGCGGCCCGGGAGTGAGGAGCTACGAGGCGACGATCACGTCGATTCCGGACTCCTCCAGCTTCCTGTAGTCCTTTGCATCAATGCTGTCGGTAATGATGGTGTCGATCTGATCGAGGGTGGCAAACTGGGCAAAGGAAGTATTGCCGAACTTGGTGCTGTCGCACAGCAGGATTACATTGGTAGCTATAGAGATCATCAGCTTCTTGGTTTCCGCCTGGTTGATGTCCGGCGTCGTAGCTCCTTTCTTAATGCAGAAACTGTTGACACCCATGAAAGCCTTGTCCACGGTCAGGCCGGAGAGGGTGTCCTTGCCTGTCGTACCGTAGGTAACGGTGCAGTGGAAGTGTTTCCGCACGATACCGCCCATGAAGACGATATTTACGGAATCCACGTCCTCCAGCAGCAAGGTGATGCCCAAATGGTTGGTCACCACGGTGATGTCACGTTTACGTTGCAGGAGCTTGGCCAGTTCGATGGTGGTTGTGCCGGTGTCCAGGATAACCGTGTCCCCGTCTTCGATCAGGTTGATCGTGGCTTCGGCGATCTTCCGCTTCTTATCCAGGTTTCTGACCTTCTTTTGGTTGGAATCCAGCTCGAAACCGG
>Ga0315547_1003035_pt1 | contig 11203 bp, 11 predicted proteins | sample SalMarSW160240MG_2_FD_202542 | JGI IMG/M metagenome (GOLD analysis project Ga0315547, IMG submission 202542) | Salt marsh sediment microbial communities from the Plum Island Ecosystem LTER, Massachusetts, United States - Salt Marsh Sediment SW1601-240 ... | reverse complement strand
GTTATCCCGGGATTTGCTCTACGCGGCCGAGGATGAGCGGGAGAGTTGCCTCGATCGCCTCTACGGTTGCGACATTCGGGGCCTCGCTTGCTCAGCTCAGATTATAGGTTTTCCTATCACTTTCATCGCTTCTCCTCCTAATGTAACAAGGTTAATATAACAATGTTAAATATCAGTGTAAAAAATATTTTCACGATTGTTGCTCATGGTGGTTCATCATCCCGCCGCCGGTGTAGAACCGCAGGAATAGATCCCTGAGATCGTCCCGTTTCATTCCTTCGGCCAACTGCAGAGTTCCCGACATGAGCAGAGAGCTGAAACCGTGCAGCATGATCCAGCCCATCATAGCTCCATAGCGTGGATCCAAAGGATACATCTTCGATGCGGCCATCCGCTGCAAGGCGTCTCGAGCAACGTAATAGGTATAGTAGAGCACCGGCTGATCTGTCTCTCCCGGGGGAGTGCTGCCGATCGGTGTTTCGAAGAGCAGGCGGTAGAGGTTTGGCTGCTCCTGGGCGAAATCTATGTACCGTTCTCCCAGCTGATGAAGGATTTCCATGGGATCGAGCTCGGGATCAATGGCGCGGATTTTCCGATTGAGCTTTTCCGCCGTTTCCAACTTGATTTGCAGAATCAGTGCTTCCTTGCTCTCGAAGTAGTGATAGATTGCCGTTGCCGTAACACCGACACGGCGAGCCAGATTCCGCATGTGCAGCGACTCGGGCCCGGAGTCGGCCACGATTCGCACCGCCTCGCTCAAGATTCTCTCCTGAAGTTCTGGATTCGCCAGCCTGGTCATTCTACTTCACCTGATAATCCGATTCACGATTTAACATCGTTAATATAACACTGTTAAGCCCTTGTGTCAAGACAAAATGTCAAAAAATAACCATGAAATTTCAGCAGATCGAGGGGGAGAAGACCCGCCAGCGTGTTAATGATGCTCTCCCCGGCCGTCGGGACGAGCGGCCTGATGTGGGGCCTGTCGGCCGATGCCTACGGCCTGGGGCATGCCCTCGAGATGCTTCCCGACGGACGGCTTCTCGTCGGCCATGGCGGTCAGAATACCGGCTGGATATCCAACTACGTCCTGGTTCCGCAGTGCCGGGGAGGGGATTGTGGTGCTGACCAACAGTGAACGCAGCTTTCCTCTGATCGCCCGCATCCTGGCCGATTGGGCTCACTGGCGCGGATTCGGAGCTGTGAAAATGAGCCGGGCTCTTCTGCGAGCGGCGGCGGTGATCCGGGGTATCGTAATCTGTCTGCTTCTCGTATCGCTTGCGGGCGCGAGCTGGCTAGCCTACGGGCTGGCGGCGGGAAAACGCCGTTTTTCGCTGAACTTTCGGGATTCACGCTTCCCGCGCTTAGTACCGATCGTGCTGGTGTTCATTCTGGCGGCAGCGGGGTGGGCGATCAACCGACTCGGTATCAGGGAGCTTTTCCCGGTCCTCTCCGTCTGGTTGTCTGCCTCCCTGCTGAACTGCGCCCCGGTACTGCTGCTGGTCGCGCTATTCCCCGCGCGCAACCGCTGAGCCGTTCGGTCAGCGCCGGCCTACGCGCTTGACGCGAACCTCACTGCCGCTCGGCGAACTTCCTGCCCGTGGCCAGCTCTACGCAGCGGTAGGCTCCGTCGTACAGACCGATGCTCTTATTGTTGACAATGCAGCGGCAGTACAGGCGCATAAGGTCGTGGTGATTGACCAGAAGATCGATCGCCTGCAGGGTCTCCGGGATCGTCTGGGTCTCCACGGTTCCGTCCCCGAGCTCTGCGCTGCGGATAGCGCCCCATTTTTCGTGGCCTCCGACCCGCTCGTTGAATATCTTGGGGATCGGGTAGAAGGCGAGCTCGCTCGGCTTGGTGATCATGACGTCGCTGACACGCATCATGTAGTTGGTGGCGTACACCGCGTGGAAGGTGTTGTCGAAGAGAAACACGTGCAGTCCTTCAGCCGGCTCGGTCCGGATCTCATCCACGACGGCCTTTGTCTGCTCCCAGGTGAAATGGGCCTGCACAAGCTGCTCGTGAGGCTTGAGCTCGGCCTCGAGCCAGTCCCAGTTGCCCCTGTGGTCCCCAAGATTGACGAACAGGGCGACCTTCCCTTTCTTGATCAGAGGAATGCAGTGCTCGATGATAGCCCGAAACAGCTCCCTCTGCGCACCCGCTCCTCCCATAGTGAGGAGCAAACGACGCGGCTCGCTGTTCTCGAGGCGCCGCAGACGGCTCCGGCAGTCGGTTTCGATGTTGTGCACCAGTTCGTGGTCCACGTGATGTCCGGTGAAGTACAGAGCATCCTCTGGAACCGGATCGAGGATCCTGCCTCTGTCGTCGAATCCCCGCATGGCGCGGAACCCGTAGTAGCCGGAGGGCGATTGAACCCCGTGCTTGGCTCCTTCGGTGAGCTGAAAAGCCATCGGCCAGTTGTCGAACATCAGGTCCACCACATTGGTCATCCCCCCGGCCACGGCGCCCATGCAGTTCCACATGTGGGAGGTCAAAACCGGGATAGCGGGCGGCAGCGCCCGGTGCAGGTTACCGAACAGCTCGCTCATCGCGTAGTCCTTGACATTGGTTTTCAAAAACCGCCACGGCCAGCCCTCGATCCAGCTGTTGAGGAAGCGCCAGAGGCCGGGAAGAGTCCGCTCCCCGGTCGTCACGGACTCCCACACGAAGCGGTTGAAAAAGCGGCTGCGCTGTGACAAGCGGGAAAAGCGGCTGTAGTTGGTATTGCACCAGTTGATCACATCGGTAGTGATTCCCGGGATGGCCAGGAAATCCAGCCAGTAGGGGGTGAAGCCCATGGCCCTGGCGCAGGAGGCGGCGGCCATGGCGATCCGGTAGTGGCCGAAGCCCATGCGGATCGTGCTGCAGACAACAGCGTTGCTGTGGTCGATAGGCTCGCCGCTATCATCTCTCAGGATGTCCTTCACGCCGAAGATAGGACCGAGGTAGGGATTTTCGTGGACGCTCAAGGTATAGCGCTCGTTCGGATCGTAGTCAAACTTGCGAACCAACCACCTCTGCCGGCGGACGATCGCCCGTGAATACGATCGCTTCAGCCGGTTTCCATAAACAACGAAACGGCCGTTTTCGCATTCCATGGAACAAAGGGCCCGAAAGCTACTTGCTCGAGCCGAGGGTCAATCCCTCGATGAAGTAGCGTTGCAAAAAAATGAACACGATGATCGTGGGAATCGCGGCCAGCAGGGCACCGGAAACGATCACGGTCCAGTCCATGATGAACTGCCCCTGCAGGGAAGCAAGACCCGCGGTCACGGGCATGTGTTCTTCGCTGCGCACCAGCACGATGGCCAGCAGGTAGTCGTTGAAGATCCAGGTGAACTCGAGCGTGGCGATGGCCGCCAGGGCCGGGATCGTCAGGGGCATCATGATCTGCCACCAGATGCGGAACGCGTTGCAGCCGTCGATGCGGGCGGCCTCGAAGATCTGGATGGGAACGGTGACCATGTAGTTTCTCAGCACAAAAGTACAGAATCCCATTTGAAACGCTGTGTGAAAGGCGATCAGCCCCCAATAGGTGTCGTACAGCCCGAGAAAATCTGTCAGCCGGAATACGGGCAGGAGCAGCACCTGAAAGGGCAGCATCATGCCGCCCACGTAAAGAAAGTAGATCAGCCGATTGCCGCGGAAACGGAAGCGGGCCAGAGCGTAGGCTGACAGGGAGGAGAACAAAAGAGTCAACACCAGAGAGGGAATGGTTATGATGAAACTATTTGGGAGAAACTTGCTCAAACCGCCGCGCTCCCAGGCTGTCCGAAAGTTGCTGAAAACAAGCTGCTCGGGCAACGCCCAAAAACCCCGCGAGAGAATATCGTCGTTGGTACGCAAGGAAGTAATGACGGTGGTAATAATAGGGATCAGCCAGAGCAGAGCGAGGAGAACGAGAACGAAGAAGAGTACCACCTTCCAGGGGGAGCGGAAAAAGCTTCGTGCCGTCATCATTGCCCCCCTACGCTTCTTCTGTTCGCAGCACCCGCCGCAGGTAGATGCCGATGAAGATGAGGCTGATCAGAAACAGGATCACAGAGACGGCCGCTCCGTAGCCCATCTTGTAGTTGTTGAACGCTTCGATGTACATGAAGTTGGCCAGCACGCTGGAGGAGTTGTACGGTCCGCCCCGGGTCATGACCGAAACCAGGTCGAATGCCCGCAGCGAATCGATGATCGAAATAGTAATCACGATGACGGTGATCGGCGCCAGCTGGGGCATGATTACGTGGCGAAAAACCTGCCAGGAGTTGGCTCCGTCGACCCTGCTGGCATCCACCAGCCAGGAGTCGACATTCTTCAGACCGGCCAGGTAGAGAACCATGACGTAGCCGATCTGCCGCCACACCGCCACGGCGATCACCGCCCACATGACGAGGTGCTGATCGCTCAACCAGCCTCTTGTCAACGATTCCAGTCCCAATTTGCGAAAGACCGAGTTGATCAGGCCGTTTTCCGGGTGATACATCCACGACCAGATCAAACCGCAAACTACGAGGGAGAGCACCATCGGGGCGTAGAAGCTAGCCTTGAAAAACCTGTCTCCAGGCAGGGATTTATTCAGAGCCATGGCCAGTACCAGGCCGCTGACGACAGGCACCGTAATGAAAGTGAGAATCCACCTGAGGTTGTTCTTGAGCGAGATTATAAAAACAGGATCCTGGAGTAGGCGTGCATAGTTCCTGAATCGAATGAAGCCCGGAGCGGACAACCCGTCCCAGTTGGTCAGGCTGAGGTAGAAGGTGCAGAACATCGGCCCGATTACCCAGATCAGATAGATTATCAACGGTAATCCCAGGAACAACCAGGGCGTGAGGCGAGTGCTGGCCCTCTCCATTGCCATAGCGACGACCTCCTTCCTTTATATCTAATATAATGAGCCCCCGGCTGAGGAGCCGGGGGCTGGATGACGAAATCTCGTTACTATTCGGTAAAGACCTCTTTGCGGACAGTTTCGAGACGTTCTAGGATGGAATCGATGCGATCCGGATGATCCCAGAATTCCATCATTCCGTTCATGCCCTCGTCAGCCATCTCCGGGGTTGTGTCGCGATCGTAGAACTGGGCCACGAAATCGGCGCCCTGGATCATCTTGATGCCCTTCTGCTGAACCGCGTTGTAGATCGACAGGTCCACCTCGCTGTTGGTCGCCAGCCTTTTCAGCTCTGTGGCGTTGTAGGTCTGCGCTTCTGCAGAGCCGAAGAAAGAGAGCAGCTTCTTGGCGGCCTCGGGATGCTGGCTGTTGGCCGCAATGAAGTAGCCGTCGGTCGGGGCGTCCTCGCCCACGGGTACGGCGGAATCGAGTACGGGGAAGCGGAAGAAATCGAGATCATCGACCTGTTCTGATGGATAGGAGTCGCGGATGAAACCGCCCATCAGGTACATGGCGGCTTTGCCCTCGCTCATGAAGGTGATGGCCTCCTGCCAGGTGTACGAAGCCGCGTTGTCGATGAAGTATCCCTTCCGGACCAGGGGTGCCCAGGTGTCGGCAAACATCTTCTTTACCCGCGCATCGTCGTACCGCTCCTTGCCCAGCATCAGATCGATATGAAACTCGGGTCCGTTGACCCTCATGTTCAGATAGTCAAACCAGGCCGCCGCGGTCCAGCGCCATTTGGTTCCGATCGTTATTGGGGTAACGTCGTCGGCTTTCAACTTCTCGCAGATGGTCCAGAACTCCTCACCGGTTTCCGGCGGTTCCAGTCCGAGCTTGTTGTAGGTCGATTTGCGGTAGTAGATCGCCCACCAGTAATAACTGTTGGGGACGAAGTACTGCTTGCCGCCTACCGAGCTCATGGCCCGAAATCCCTTCGGATAGGATTTATTCCAGCCCTCGCTCTCCCACACATCGCTGATGTCCATGATCAGGCCCTTGTCGATAAAAAATCGAGCCCGGTTGCCGGCGAACCAGGTCATGACGTCGGGTGGTGTGGAAGCGGTAAGGTAAGCCCGGATGGCCTGCTTGAAATCCTCGTGCGCCACGATGCTGTGCACCACATCGATCGCGGGATTGGCGGTCTCGAATTGCTGCACCAGTTCTTTGTCCACCCGTCGCGGCTCGGGATCACCGTTGTATGAGTTGTAGATCACGATCTGTTTTTCCGCTGCAGCCGCTTCCTGCTTGCCGCCGGCGCTGGCGCTCACTGCGGTGAGCAGCAGCACGATCCCGATCAGAAATAAAATTTTCTTGCCCATTAGCTAGCCTCCTTGTGTCTTTTTTGATTGTTTGTTCGCACATACGCCCGGGTCTATCGCATCGGCATCACCTCCTTGTCGCCGTCTTTGCCGTTTCTCCGGCGTCGAGAGCGGCCTCTTGTGATGCAATCGGGGAAGCCATCGAGGAATCCTCCGCGGAAACTTCGGGAAATCCGAGGAGAATTTTCGTTTGTAGCTTTCGGATTACACGGGTAAAGAGGTCGCCTGTTTTTATTTGATTGTAGCTCGGGTTCACAGCGTTCATCGCGGTTCCAGCGGTTCCGGAAGATGTCTGCCGCGACGAGTTGAATGCAGCAGACCTTCCCTTACCCGGATCATTATAGACAGGCGGTCCCGGTATGTCCAGTTATTTTCTTTCTAAAATAAATAAATTCCCGAGCTGCTGTGCGCAATCACGCTTCGCGGTAGAAACGGGGAAGGTGCTTCCGGTTGGCGGCAAACATTTCCTCCACCATAGACTCGATCTCCTCGAGGCTCAAAACGGCGGAGGTCAGGGGATCCAGGGCAACGGCCTGGTAGATCATCCTGCGGTCCCCTTCCAGAGCTCCCTCCACGGCCAGATCCTCACAAGATGCATTGAGAGCAGTGAGGGCCGCCAGGTGAGCGGGCAGCGAGCCGACGGGAACAGGATCCAGACCGGACGGCGAGGCGATGATCGGGACCTCCACGCAGGATCCGGAGGGCAGATTGTCGATCAGAGTGCGATTCGACACATTACCGTTGAAACGGTAGGGCCGGCCATCGCCAGCCAGGGCGTTGAGGATGCCTGCTGCGTACTCGTTGCCCCGCTCCAGTCCTACAGGTTTGGCCAGCTCCGCCTCGATATCCCGACGCCAGCTGCGTTCCCGGTCGAGGTAATCCTTGATCAGAAAAGCGTGCTCTCCCGGATTCCATCCCGTGCCGTGTAGGCAGTAGCGCTCGATCAGATCGGGGCGTTTGCGGAACCAGGGATTGTATTCCGAGTTGTGGCCGCTCGATTCGGTGACGTAGTAGTCGAGGTGCAGGAACATCTCGTTACGCACCGGCTCCTCGTAGTAGATCTCCGCTCTGCCGACCGCCTCCCGGATGCGGGGGTAGGCGTCGTGGCCGTCTGCCTCGAACTTCAGGTACCAGGCCTGATGATTGATACCGGCGCAAAAGTAGTCGACATCGTTCGGATCGGCGCCGATCCAGCGGATCAGCATTTCCGCGGTGCCCTGGACGCTGTGGCACAAACCGACGACGTTCACGGCTGTGGACGTCTGCATGGCCTTGCAGAGCATGGCCATCGGGTTGGTGTAGTTGAGCAGGATCGCCTGCGGGCACAGTGCTTCGATGTCGGCGCAGATGTCGATCATCAAGGGGATGGTGCGCAGCGCCCGGAAGATGCCGGACGGTCCCCGGGTATCCCCTATGTTGATGTCCACACCGTATTTCTTAGGGATCTCTATGTCATGACGCCAGATTTCGACACCCCCCTGCAGCACGGTGCAGACCACGGCGTCGGCTCCCTGGAGCGCCTCCCGGCGATCCGACGTTGCCGTCACCCGGGCAAGATAGCCGCCCGCCTGCACGATATGCCGGACAGCCTGCTCGATGTAGCGCAAACGCTCGGCGTTGATATCCATCAAGAACAGATCCGAGCCGCGCAGGCCCGGGTAGCTCAGGATGTCTCGAACCAAGTTGCGGGTGAATACGAAGCTCCCCGCTCCGATAAATGCGATCTTTGCCATGGAATTTATCATAGCCGATTCGAGCTGCATGGTCAGCGTGTCAGGCGGTAGGTGATAGGGATATCTACAGTCAGAGGTTGAGAAGGCCCGCGCGCGAGGGGCAGCAAACCGGAAACCAGCTTGGCGGCGGCGCGGTCCAGGATCGAGTGCCCGGACGATTCGCCAATGTACAAAACGCGTGCCGCACCGTCGCGGTCGATCGTAAGGCTCAGCACGACCCGGCCTTCGAGCCCCCGGCGCCGGGCCAGGGGCGGGTATACGATCCCCTCGAGGATCATGCTCCGCAGCTCGTTCAAAATCTGCAGGCGCTCGGCGGGAACCCCCTCGACAAATGAAGGTGCGACTGCCGCCTCGGCCCGAGGCTCGGTTGAGGTCCTCGATTCGTCGGTCGGTCGAAGCGTCGCGGATTCCGCGGCCGGGATCTCAGACTCCGTCGGCTCCTCGACGGGCGAAGGTGCAGTCATCGGCTCGTGTTCCGCCGAAGGTTTCGCGATTGCCGTCTGCTCAGGTGCAGGAGGTGCCTTCTCGGCTTCCACGGGGAGCGGCATCCGCGCTGTCGCACGAGGCGGCCTGGTCCGGTCGGCCGGAGGAAGCGCCGGCTTTGGCAGGACAACGCGGCGCAGCGTCGTCTTTTACGGCATCTGGTGAAGCTTGGTCGGCCACCACCCGGGATAGACCAGAGCTTCGTGTAATCGCCAATCTGTCTCCCTGCCTGCTCCGGGGGTTCATTTTGTCCCTGCGGCGTTCCTTGCGGTTCCCAAGAGCTGTCTAATTCATCTTGAGTCCTCAGCCAAGTAGTCGTAACGTGCGGTTATCCCGGGATTTGCTCTACGCGGCCGAGGATGAGCGGGAGAGTTGCCTCGATCGCCTCTACGGTTGCGACATTCGGGGCCTCGCTTGCTCAGCTCAGATTATAGGTTTTCCTATCACTTCCTATCACTCACTATCACTAATCGGCGGGGGAGACAATCAGCCCCGAACGACCTCGCGCTCGATCTCTTTCTTGGTACGATCGATGGACTTCTCGAGACTCTGAATTACATTGAAGGTATCCTCCATGACGGCGCTGAATATTCCCCGCGCTTTTTTCGGATTGGTCTTGCTCAGCTCGATCAGATTGTAGAAGGCCACCTTGGTTCCGTCGCTTCCCGCAATCACATCGCAGGTCCGCTGGTGCCTGGCCAACAGAGCCGCCGCTCCAAAGCTGTCTCCCTCCCGGTAGCGGTGGCTGCGGTTGCGCTCAGGATAGGCGGATCCCCGCATCACTTCGCATACGGAAGTCGCATCGTCCCCCTTCTTGAGGATGACCTCGCCTCTTTTGTACTCCTTGTAATATACATCTTTCTGCTTGGCAACTCCGTAGCTTGTGCTGCTGCGGCGCCGCGGAGCCGGTCCCACCAGCTCGTAGGAACCGGATACCTTGCGGATGTCCGGGTTGCGCAGGGTGTGCCGGGTGGCGTGAATCGCATCATGTTTGATCAGAGCCATGTCTCTAGCGATTTTCTTGGCCTCGATCTCCACATCCTGTTCGGTCATCCCCATGATGTTCTGCTCGATCTCAAACTGAGAGTGAAAGGTACAACGGGGATAACGACAGCGAACCGAATAAATCGCGTTTTTCAATTTATATGGCATATCCGTCCTCCTCGAATCTATTTTGCTATACCTGTAGATGCAATCGCTGTACCAAAAATGTATAATCAACTTAATTTATTTATCTCCATGCAATATATATAGATAAAAAAGGAGGGTGAATTCATAGGGGGATGGGGGTCCCGTCCTTATAACCAAATTGAAATTAGAGCAGTTCTTTCTTACGATTTCGTAATAAAACGTTTCGACCCTGATCGCTGCCGACAGTATTTTTCTGGTAAGAAACGGCGCCGATACCTGGTCCATTAGTTGATCCGATAGTTCAAGGAGGAGGAAATAATGACAGGGCTCAAGGGGAAGAATGTTCTGGTTACCGGAGGCACCTCGGGTATTGGTCAGGCCATTGCGGTCCGCTTCGCCCGGGAGGGTGCCAATGTGGCGATCAACTATCGCAAATCAGCCGATGATGCTGCAGAAACCGAGGAGCAGGTCAACCTCTGTCTGAATCAGGTACATCATGAAGGGGTAAAGGATATCCTCGTTAAAGGGGATGTGGCCAAGGAACAGGAGGTTGTGCAGATGGTCGCTGAGGTTGTAGAGAAGCTCGGGGGTCTGGACATCCTGGTCAACAACGCAGGAATCCAGATCGCCGGCGATTCCCATGAGCTCACAGCGGAGCAGATCGACAGGGTTCTGGGAGTGAACCTCCGCGGGGCTTTTATGTGTGCCCGCGAGGCGATAAAACACTGCATCGCTTTAGACAAACCCGGGGTTATCATCAACGTATCCAGCGTACATCAGAGCATTCCCAAGCCGCGGTTCCTCGGCTACTCGATGAGCAAGGGGGGCATGCAAAATCTGACCCGTACCCTGGCCCTGGAGTACGCGGGCCGAGGTATTCGGGTCAACGCCATCGGCCCCGGCGCCACCATCACTCCGATCAACCGTACCTGGGTCGACGACCCGGAGAAGAGCAAAATGGTGCTGCAGCACATTCCCATGGGACGGGCAGGAACAGCCGACGAGATGGGGGCGGCGGCTGCTTTTTTGGCCTCCGATGAGGCGGCTTACATCACCGGACAGACCCTGTACGTGGATGGAGGACTGACCCTGTATCCGGATTTCCGCACCGCCTGGTCGTCGGAGTAGTTTCATGATGGAGATTGCGTTCTCCCGTGAGTTGTTAGGCAGTTTCGAACGGTCCACAGAAATGGAATGGTGGTAAACCAACGGGCTGGGCGGCTGGGCCGGCTCGACGCTATCGGGAGCGCACTCGCGTCGCTATCATGGACTTCTGGTGGCCGCAACAAATCCTCCGGTAGGGCGTGTAGTTCTGCTCTCTAAGCTGGAGGAAACCATCGTATCCAACGATAGGCGTTATGAACTGGGATGCAATCGATTTCCAGGAGCCATTCATCCCCAGGGGTATAGGGCCATTCACAGCTTTAAAAAGACACTCTTTCCCGTATTTGAATACCGCGCCGGAGGGATCATCCTTCGAAAAACCATTGCCGCTATCCACGGTGAAAACACAACCGTCGTCATCTACCAGGTGATCCAGGCATCCGGTTCTTTCCGGTTGGAGCTGCAGCCCTTCGTTGCCGCTCGGGATTTCCACACCCTGGCTCAGGCAAATCCGTCAATCAATCAGAACCCGATTTTCTCTCAGGCGATT
>Ga0315547_1003029_pt1 | contig 11216 bp, 9 predicted proteins | sample SalMarSW160240MG_2_FD_202542 | JGI IMG/M metagenome (GOLD analysis project Ga0315547, IMG submission 202542) | Salt marsh sediment microbial communities from the Plum Island Ecosystem LTER, Massachusetts, United States - Salt Marsh Sediment SW1601-240 ... | reverse complement strand
ATTCGATATTCCTTGTTCGATATTCTGCGGTTTCTCCTGTCCTTCGGGCATACTAAAGTCTTCGCCTAAAGGCGAGGGTTTTTCTCCCAATCCCCGAGTGGGACAATAAAAGGTTTGACAATATTGCAATCCGGGGATTATAGAAAAGGGCAAAAATCGGTTCGGGCATTATATAGATTTTGTAGGTAAGGAGTTGTTATGCTAGAAATACGGTGGCACGGAAGGGGTGGGCAGGGTGCGGTTACCTCGGTAGAGATGCTTACACTGGCTGTCATTGGAGAGGGAGGATTTGCCCAGGGTTTTCCCAGCTTTGGCCCCGAGAGGAGAGGCGCGCCGGTAACTGCCTTTACCCGGGTTGATGACAAGAGGATAAAGGTCAGGTCGGCTATCTACAATCCGGATGTGGTGGTTGTGCTTGATGCAAGCCTTGTAAGCCTGGTTAATGTTGCCGGGGGGTTAAAGCCCGATGGTATGCTGGTTGTCAATACGACAAAATCCCCTGAGGAGCTGAAGCAAGAACTTGACTTTCAAGGAACGGTAGCTACCGTTGATGCATCGCGGATAGCCTGGGAGGAATTGGGGGTTCCGATTACCAATACCACTATGTTGGGGGCCCTGATCAAGGCGGTCAAGATCGTGAAACTGGATTCGGTAAAGGCCCCAATAGAGCACAGGTTCGGCAGGATTGCAAAGAAGAACCTCGCTGCCCTGAACAGGGCCTATCATGAGGTTTCGATCAAGTAAGGAAAAAGGTTGAGGTAGTATGATGGCAGAGAAAAAATGGCCAGAAACATGGCAAGAGGTCACTCCCGGGTGCATGGTATTTATACCGGGTAATACGAGAGAATATCATACCGGAAGCTGGAGGGCTCAAAGGCCTGTATATGATTTTTCCAAATGTATAAAATGCGGTATTTGCTATATCTTCTGTCCTGAGGGGTGTATCTCCGAAAACAGTGAGGGGTATTTTGTGGCGGATCTGGATTACTGCAAGGGTTGTGGTATTTGCGCCCATGAATGCTGGCCTGGCGCCATCACAATGGTTGAGGAGGGCTGAGCCATGACGAAACGCACTGGTATGGAGATCGCTTTTGCCGCAGCTGAGGCGGCGGCCTTATGCAGGATTGATGTGATTGCTGCATATCCCATTACGCCCAACACGCACATCCCGGAACACCTATCGGATATTGTGGCCGATGGGAGGCTTGATGCCGAGTTTATCTGCGTTGAATCAGAGCATTCTGCATTGAGTGCCTGTTGCGGTGCCTCGGCAACCGGCGCACGGGTCTTTACGGCCACGAGCTCGCAAGGCCTTCTTTTCATGGGTGAGGTCATGCCGATCGTATCAGCTATGAGACTTCCTGTGGTGATGGCGCTTGGCAACCGGGCGTTATCCGGCCCTATCAACATATGGAATGACCACAGTGATATCATGTCGCAAAGAGACATGGGCTGGATTTCAATATTCGCGTCAAACGGGCAGGAAGTAGTGGACATGGTCATTCAGAGTTTTAAGATCGCTGAACACAGGGATGTTATGCTTCCCTTAAATATCAACCTGGATGGTTTTCAGCTCACCCATGTGGTTGAACCCATGCTCTTTCCAGATCAGGAAGAGGTGGATAGGTTCCTCCCGGAATACAAACCTTACGCTACGCTCCATCCCGATCATGCAGTTTCCATGGGAACCTTGGGCCTGCCCGAGATATTTACTGAGGTCATGAAGGCCAAAGATGAAGCCCTTATAAACTCCAAGAGGGTCATATTGGAGGTATGGAAGGAATGGGAAGAGCAGTTTGGCCGTAAATACGAGCCCATAGATGCCTACAGGGCAGAAGGGGCTAAGGTATTATTGCTCACCATGGGTTCCATGGATGAGACCGCGGAGGCGGCCATTGACGAGCTGCACAAAAACAAGATATCCGTTGGATTGTTAAAGTTAAAGCTCTGGAGGCCCTTTCCCGTTGAAGAGCTGCGGAGGGCTGTGAAGGATGCCAAGGTACTGGCTGTCATGGACAGGGCCGTGTCCTTTGGGGGCGCATCAGGCCCAGTTGGGGCAGAGGTCAGATCTGCCTTGTATGATGAGCCGGATCGGCCTTTGATACTCAATGAGATTATTGGCCTCGGCGGGCGCGACATGACTGTGGGGGATTTTGTCCAGATAGCTGAAAAGGCTGTAAGGGCGGAGAGGGAAAAGCCCAGGGAAGGATATGAAATTTATGGAGTGAGGGGATCATGAGCATTATGGAAAACTTTGATTTATATGCCCCAAGGCTGGTGGACAAGGAGGAATACTTTAGCGCCGGTCACCGTGCCTGCCAGGGATGCGGAGAGGCATTGGCCATTCGCTTGATGTGCAAGGCCTTAGGTAAGGATACGGTAATTATCAATGCCACGGGCTGCATGGAGGTTGTCTCAGCGATGTATCCGACAACGGCATGGAAACTGCCATGGATTCATGTGGCATTTCCCAACGCTGCCTCAGTGGGATCGGGTGTTGAAGCTGGCCTAAAAGTCCTGCGGCGAAAAGGAAGGATTGCGGATCGGGATATAAAAACCGTGTCTATCGGCGGAGATGGGGGTACCGTTGACATAGGACTTCAGGCACTTTCTGGAGCCATGGAGAGAGGGCATGATCTCTTGTATGTCTGCTTTGACAATGAGGCCTACATGAATACAGGTATACAGCGTTCAGGAGCTACCCCATTTGGGGCCTCGACAACCACCGAACCTGCCGGTTTGGATAGCTCCGGCAAGAAGGCATGGAAGAAAAACGTCCCCGAGATCATAGTGGCACACAATGTGCCCTACGTGGCCACAGCCTGCCACAGTTATCCTCTTGATTTCATGAATAAGGTCAAAAAGGCAAGAAAGATAAAAGGACCGAGCTACATCCATTGTCTATCGGTCTGCCCCACGGGGTGGCGGCTGTCGCCGGAGCTCTCCATAAAGGCCGGGCGGCTGGCCGTGGAGACCGGGGTGTTTCCCCTCTACGAGGTGGTGGACGGAAAATACAAGATAACGGTTGAAATGCCTGAAAAACTGAGACCAGTAGAAGATTATATAAAAATTCAGGGTAGGTTCCGTCATCTTAGTGCAGATGAAATAAAGATAATCCAGGAGAAGGTAGTGCAGGAATATAATAAGTTGCTAGACAAGGTAAACAATTTACATTCCTGGCCAGATTTGAAGGGATAAAACGGTACCTTTCTCTCAACATATAACATATATAGAATAAGGTGTCTTGAGAATGGATAACGTTATCTTTAGCAGTTGGAACGGAAAGATTCTGGATAACAGAGAGGGTAAGTCACCCAAGATGTCTGAATCTGCAGATGGTAGGTTTCCTAAACTCACAGAAGGGAAACGGATAGCGGCCCTTATGGGATGGGACGGCCTTGTGGTGATGAATCCGAAGGCCGATATCCTATCCCTTACACTGCATTATTTAAAAGAGATAAGGAAGCTTTCATGCGGTGAGTGTTCTGTCTGTATGATTGGAATTGATAGGCTTTTGCATATTATGAGGCAGATGGACGAAGGGAAGGGAAGTAAGGCGGATATTGCCGAGATGAAGGCTATTGTCAAGCAGGTATCTGTCAACAGCAAGTGTGGATTCGGCCAGTCTGCACTTTTTCCCATACTGGATTCCATCAAATATTACAAATCCGATTTTCTAGCCCTGATCAAGGGGGAAAAACAGCTGGAAGACAAGGATTATTCATGCGCCGTAACAGCCCCCTGTATGGATGCCTGTCCGGCAGGCCTTGACATTCCGGGTTACATTGAACTGATCAGGAATAATAAGTTCGAAGAATCTCTCGACCTCATTCGTGAAAATTGCATCCTGCCAGGTGTTGTGGGGCGGGTATGCACCCATCCCTGTGAGGATGCCTGTGTGCGAAAGGATATCGATGAGCCCTTGTCTATAAGGTTGCTAAAAAGGGCAGCTGCGGACTATGACTTACAGCACGGCGGAAGTTCTCTTAACGGCCCGCAAAAGGAGAGAGAGGAGAGGATCGCAATTATCGGTGCCGGACCAGCAGGACTTGCTGCGGCCTATAATCTTCGGTCAATGGGATATGGGGTGAGCATCTTTGAGTCATTGCCTCATGCCGGCGGAATGGCTGCTGTGGGCATACCCGAATATCGTCTCCCCAAGGATATCCTCAATCATGAGATAGGCCTTATCAGGCGAATAGGGGTTGAGATAAAGGTAAACGCCAAGGTGGAAAAGTTGAGCCTGAAGGACCTGAAAAAAAAGGGATTTAAGGCGGTATTTATTGCAGTCGGCGCCCATACAGGGACCAAGATCGGTGCCGAGGGCGAGGATAAAGGATACGAAGGTTTTGTTGATGGCGTGGAGTTTTTAAGGAATTTGAACCTTGGCAATAAGGTTCGGCCTCGGAAGAGGGTAATCGTGATAGGTGGAGGCAATACCGCGTTAGACTGTGCGCGTAGTTGTGTCAGGATCGGCTACGACGAGGTGGAGATTATCTACAGAAGGTCGAGGGTCGAAATGCCTGCGAGTAGCGAAGAGATAGAGGAGGCGGAAAAAGAAGGCGTAAAATTTCAGCATCTTATGGCCCCTGTAAAGATACTTGCAAAAGACGGAAAGGTCACCGGTGTAGAATGTATCAAGATGAAGCTCGGAGAGCCTGATGAAAGTGGAAGGAGAAGGCCTAATCCGATTAAAGGCTCCGAGTTCACCCTTGATGCGGATATGATCATCGCGGCTATTGGTCAACGCCCCGAACTCCCGGTTATCCCTGATAAAGAAAAAATTGGGATTACACAGTGGGGCACCATAGTGGTCGATCCTGTTACGTACATGACAGATGTTGAGGGAGTGTTTGCCGGAGGAGATTGTGTTACTGGCCCGGCAATCCTGATTGATGCACTGAATGCGGGGAACCAGGTTGCGAAAAGTATTGACTGCTATTTACAGGGTCGGCGTCTTGCCAAGGGGGTTTCCTTTGAAGGTGTTGACCTAAAAAGGCAGATGGGACGTGGGTTCACAACAAGGACGCCGGCACAAGATGTTGAGTTCCTCGATATAAAAAAGAGGGAAGGCAGCCTGGCAGAGGTAGAGGGTGGATTTGATGCTATGGCGGCTATCAGTGAGGCACAGCGCTGCTTGAGATGTTACAGGGTTGTCGTCTGGGAAAGAGCCGCATAGAGCTATTATACATAAGGGGTTTAGAATGGTGACTATAGCAATAGACGGGCGTAAGGTAAAGGCGAAGGAACATTCGACCATATTGGAAAATACTCAGGAGTTGAACATAGATATTCCCACTCTTTGCTTTCACAAGAATCTCAGCCCTTTTGGGGCTTGCCGGCTTTGCACGGTCGAGGTAAAAACAAATGGAAGATGGCAGCTTGCCGCGTCGTGCACTACACCTGTTGAAGACGGGATGGAGATTCGGACCAATTCTGACAAGGCAAGGGAGAGCCGGAAAATTGCAGCAGAGTTGCTTTATTATAGATATCCCACAACAGAAGCGGTAAGGGAAATCGCTCGAAAGTTGGGACTGGAGGTTCCCGAGCAAAAGGATGAGGGCCACGATTGTATCCTGTGCGGTCTATGTGTGAGGGCCTGCCGGGAGATCGTTGGTGTCAGCGCACTTGCCTTTCAGGACAGGGGGCTCGGTCGGGATATTGATGAGGCCAAGATTGAATTCAATCCCAATTCTTGCATAGGATGCGGGTCCTGTGCCTACGTGTGTCCTACCGGCTATGTGCGGATGGAGTCAATAGGCGACAAGAGGATTATCTGGAACAAGGTTTTTACGATGGTTGCATGCAGCGTGTGCGGGAGGTACTTTGCACCAGAAGACCAATTAAAGTATATAAGCAGGCAGACGAATGTACCGTTCGAGAGGCTCACCGTTTGTACCGATTGCCGGTAAGTTGCAATCGCAGCGTGATCACCGCCCTTTCGCAAAAATTACCATTCCAGTCGTTCACATCCTTTTTTTGGCTTCTTATTGCTGCTCGATGAAAGGCCTGTATACCACCATGCTCGTGTGAGAAGAGAGTACCGAATATGATGGGCCGGGTCACTGCCGATTCACACAATTAATCATGCAGGGGGCATCATGGACTGTATCTTTTGTAAGATTGTTGCCGGAGAGATACCCGTGGTTAAGGTATTGGATGAGGACAAGGTCCTTGCTTTTATGGATATCAACCCCGCCTCTCGCGGGCATATGCTGGTTGTTCCCAAGAATCACGCCGAGAACATCTTCGAGATCTCGGAAGCGGATCTCACGGCAGTCATGGGCGCGGTAAAGAGGTGCTCCGGCGCGGTGAAAGAGGCACTGGGGGCTGAGGGGATCACCGTACTTCAGCTCAACGGAAAGGCTTCGGACCAGCTTGTACCCCACCTCCACGTGCACATCATGCCCAGGTGGGAAAAGGACGGGATGTCGGTGTCGCAGTGGCAGATGGGAAAGGGCGACATAGGGGAGCTCCAGGAGATCGCCCGAAGGGTACAAGAACATCTCGCCTAGTCCCGACAAGCGCAGATTCAGGAATTCCGCATTGAGGAAAGGATCCCATGAGTGAAAATCAATTTGATAAAGAAGTGAGTAGTTCTGACGATAAGCAATGCATCAGGCTTACGGTGAACGGAGAGCCTTACGAGGTAGCGATAGGTACTATGCACGGCGGCGTAGCCCCATCGGACACGTTGTTGCATACCCTCAGAGAGACATTGGGGCTCAAGGGAACCAAGAAAGGCTGTGATCATGGCGGCTGCGGGTCATGCACGGTCATTATGGATGGCAAGCCGATTCTATCCTGCATGACTCTGACTGTGGAATGCGATGGTAAGAGCATCTTGACTATCGAAGGGCTGGAAGACCGGAAAACCGGCCAGTTGCACCCTCTGCAGCAGGCCTTCATCGATAATACGGCCTTTCAGTGCGGTTTCTGCACCCCAGGTATTCTTATGAGCGCCAAGGCACTGCTCGATAGCAATCCAAAACCCACAGAGAATGACATCAAGCAAGCTCTGGCCGGGCATTACTGCCGTTGCATCTCACACTACGAGGTAGTTAAAGCCGTAACCAATGTAGTTCGAGAAGGCGATAAAAATGGGTAAAGACTATAGATATATAGGTAAAGAGACACCGCGTAAAGATGCCCGGGAAATCGTCACCGGCCAAGCGCAGTACTTTGATGACATAAGCCTGCCGGGCATGCTGTACGGAAAGGTCTTGAGGAGCCCATACCCTCATGCCAATATCAAGAATATCGATACCAGCCGGGCGGAAGCGCTGCACGGCGTCAGGGCCGCACTCACTTACAAGGATACTGAGGGATGGGAATGGGGAATACCCAAGCATATCAGGATACTGGATAGCAAGGTGCGTTACGTGGGTGATGCGGTGGCCATGGTGGCTGCGGATACCATAAGTATTGCCGAGGAAGCTCTTGAACTCATTGATGTGGAATATGAGATGTTGCCGGCCGTCTATGATGTGGAAGAAGCCACGGAACCCGGTCAGCCGCAGTTGTACGAACAGTTTACCAATAATACGTTCTCTGAGCCGCTACCGTACGAGCCTAATATCCTGCGGAGTATCCAGATGGGCGATGTGGAAAAGGGGTTTGCCGAAGCCGATGTTGTCACCGAGGGGACCTGTGGGTATGAGATTTTTCCCAATCCCCTTCCCCCCGAACCCCCCGGAGCAATTGCCACCTGGGAAGCACCGGACCGGCTGACTGTCTACACCCCGTCGCAGTCTATCGCCTACCACCGGTTTATCGGTCTGCCCTTTGTCCATTTGAACGATTTCCGGGCTATCAGCACCCAGTGCGGTGGCAGCTACGGCACCAAAAACGCCAACCTGACGCCAGTGGGTTATGCTGCCATCTTATCCAAAGCGACCAACCGGCCGGTGAAAATATATTATACCAAGGAAGAGCATTTTCACTCGTACTCTGCACGACTGGGCTGCCGCATTCGTGCCAAGGTAGGTCTCAACAAGGATGGCAGAGTAACAGCCATTGAAGGTAAGTGGCTGGTTAACATTGGGGCAGCTTCGGAGTGCGGTCCTTACGAGGTTGCCGTCGGCTGCGGCGAGTTACAAATTGCTGTGCAGTGTCCCAACTGGAACCTGAGCACAGGGCTTGTCTTCACCAACAATTGCCCTTGTGGCATCGTCAGGGGCTTCGGGGGACAGGAGCTGGAAAGTGCTTTTCTACCGATATTGGGGCTGGCAATGGAGAAGGCCAGCGTTGACCCGGTGGAATTCTTCAAGAAGAACATCGTCAAAAAAGGCGGGGGCTGGTTCTGGCGAGATGGCAACTGGTGGACCTTCCGTGGGGCGGACTTTACCAAGACCATTGACAAAGGGGCCGAAACATTTGGATGGAAAGATAAATGGCAGGGATGGGGTAAACCCACTGCCGTTAATGGCAACAAGCGGAGAGGAGTCGGCGTCGGCGTGCACAGTAATGCCGATATTGGCGAAGATAGCTCCGAGGCGCAGGTCAAGCTGTCCCCGGACGGCCGGGTGATGTTGAATACTTGCCATTCAGAGTCGGGGCACGGGCAGAGAAGCAGCCTGTGCAAGATGGCAGCAGAAGTACTGAAGCTACCCCTGGAAAACGTCAAGATGTCGGCCCCGGATACAGAGGTGAATCCCTTCGAGTTCGCGTTGATGGGTTCGCGCGGCACCTATGCTTCCGGTTCGGCGGTTATAGCGGCGGCGGAAGATGCCAGACGCAAGTTACTGGAGCTGGCAGCCACCAAGCTTGGCACTACCCCCGACCATCTGGATACCGAGGACGGAATCATATATGTCATCGGCCGCCCTGAGCAAAGAGTCCCGTGGCGCCGCATTATGGGGTTCACTCGGACGATTACCGGCGAGGGCCGCTTCGATCCCGACTATTCCCTGTGCAATTTCCTGATGACCTTCGTGGAGGTCGAGGTGGACACCGAGACGGGTAAGCTGGATTTAATAAACGTGGTCAACGCCACCGATGCCGGTCAGATTATTTCCCCCGCGAGCCTCGAGGGACAGCTTCATGGCGCGCTCGGTTCGGCAGGGCTGGATACGGCTATTTTTGAGGAAACGGTGCGGGATACCAGAACAGGACAAATGTTAAATGGCAACATGATCGACTATAAATGGCGTACCTTTGCTGACCTGCCGGAGTTCACCAACGTTATTTTGGAAACGCCGGTCCCCAGCCATCGCTTCGGGGCGATCGGGGTAGGGGAGATCGCCACCTCGCCCGGTCCCAGCGCCGTGTTAATGGCGGTCTATAATGCCATTGGCCACAGGATCATGAGCTACCCCCTGACCTCAGATAAGATCCTCAAAGCATTGGGCAAAGTAAAGGAGAGCGAGTAAAATGAAGTCTTTTGAACATAGAGATGCGAAAACCGTAGATCAAGCCATAGGTCTTCTGAACGAGCACCAGGGGAAGGCCAGGCTCATTGCAGGCGGCACCGACCTGCTCGGGATACTGAAGGATAGGCTGCTGCCTGACTACCCGGAGCTGCTCATCAATATCAAGACCATCCCCGGTCTCACGGGCATTGAAGAGGATGGAGAAGGATTGAAGATCGGGGCACTGGCCAAGCTGGCCGATATTGCCGCTTCTCCACTGATCAGAGAGAAATATCCCATGCTAGCAGAAGCGGCAGAGTCAGTGGCTGTGCCGCAAATCCGTAATATGGGCACCATCGGCGGCAACCTTGCCCAGGGTACCCGCTGCTGGTATTACCGCTATCCCCATGAGATCGGGGGCAGGATCCTTTGCTACCTCAAGGGCGGCAAGGGCTGCTACGCCCTGAACGGGGAGAACCAGTATCATTCTATCTTCGGCGGTTGGAGAAACGAGAGTCCACCCTGTGCCTCGGCCTGCCCGGGCAGCGTGGATATACCGTCATACCTAAGTAAGATCAGGGAAGGCGACCTGCCGGGTGCTGCCAGCATCCTGCTCGATGCCAACCCGCTCCCTGCAATAACGGGACGGGTGTGTCCCCATTTCTGCGAGCAGGAGTGCAACCGGGGCGACTTCGATGAATCAGTATCCATAAGGGACATCGAGCGGTTCATGGGTGATTATATCCTGGAGAAGGAAAATGAAATCATCCCGGCACCGGGAGCCGATAGCGGCAAGAGCGCGGCAATTATCGGCTCAGGCCCGGCCGGTCTCTCGGCAGCCTACTATCTCAGAATGTCGGGGCACCGCGTTACCGTATTTGACAAAATGGAAGAAGCCGGCGGGATGCTGGCTTACGTGATACCGCCTTATAGGCTACCAAAGGATATTGTACGGCAGGTAGTAAGAGCGATTGAGAATACCGGGGTTGAATTCAGACTTAAGGTTGATGTGGGCAAGGATATAACCCTGGATGAGCTTAAGCGGGACTTTGACAGCGTTTTTATTGCCAATGGAGCCTGGAACCCGGTATCCATAGGTCTGGAGGGCGAGGAATCGACTAAATTCTGTCTGGATTTTTTGACCAATATCAATCTAGGGGGTAGAGAGATCCCCGGCGAGAAGGTTTTGGTGATAGGCGGCGGTAACGCCGCCATCGATGTGGCTGTCAGCGCTTTGCGCCTGGGAGCTGAGGAAGCGACTATGGCTTGCCTGGAGTGCCGGGAGGAGATGCCCGCACTCCCCTGGGAGATTGAGCAGGCGGTTGAACAGGGAGTCAAGATAATGAATTGCTGGGGACCCCACCGGGTGCTTAAGTCCAGTGGTAAAGTAAAAGGAATGGAGTTCATCCGGTGCACCTCAGTCTTTGACGAACAGGGCTCCTTTGCTCCCACCTATGATAGTTCGGTCAAGGAGACAGTGGAGGCTGACCAGATAATGATGGCGGTAGGCTATGCCTCTGACTTTAGTTACATTACACCGGGAAGTTCCTTGAAGGTGGAGCGGGGTTTGATAGCGGTTGACTCGGAAACTCAAGCGACCGGCGTACCAGGCGTCTTCGCCGGTGGCGCGGTAACCCATGGCCCGGCGACGGTCATAGAGGCAATCGCTTCCGGGAGAAAGGCCGCCGCGGCCATGGATGTCTATCTAAAGGGGAAAGCAGAGGCTGAAGAGGAGGCCGAGAAAACGGTTGAGCCTTTCCTGAAGTTCAACAGCAACTACCTCAAAAAGACAAGCCGGGTGAAGATACCCAAGCGGCCGGTAGCGGAGAGAAGCATAGCTGTAGAGGATGCGCTCGGTTTGGATTT
>Ga0315547_1003026_pt1 | contig 11224 bp, 9 predicted proteins | sample SalMarSW160240MG_2_FD_202542 | JGI IMG/M metagenome (GOLD analysis project Ga0315547, IMG submission 202542) | Salt marsh sediment microbial communities from the Plum Island Ecosystem LTER, Massachusetts, United States - Salt Marsh Sediment SW1601-240 ... | reverse complement strand
CTCCTATCAGGTGGATGATATCGAAAAACAGATCGCAGAGCTAGAAGGTAAACAGATCCGAATGATTGACGAGACACCCCGCTCCGGGGCTCGCGGCAGCCGGATCGCCTTCCTTCACCCCAGATCTTCGGCTAAGGTGCTAACCGAGCTCACCCAGCTGAAGTGACGGAGTTTGGCGAAATCCTGGTTGCCTGCACCTGTCGCGGTAGGGTATGTTGAAAGCAAAGATGAAGCTCGACACCGTTGACAGAATTACCTACTCCAGACCCACTTTTCTCAGGGTCATCGTGGTAGTGTCAATCATCACGATCGTTCTGTTCCCCTTGTTCACGCTCTTTCACCAATACCCGAACATCATCCGACTCCTCGAAGAGTTTACCGTGAATGAAGCGGTGGGAATTACAAAATACTTCAGCGCATTGATCATCGTGGACGACCAGGAATTAGAGCCCGGCTCACTGAGCAAGGAGACGATCGATCAAATCCGCAAAGTCGAGCGGGACACCCATTTTATCCGGCTGGTTATTTATTCACCATCCGGACAGATCCTCTATTCCAGCAAACCCGAAGAGATAGGCGAGGTGAATCAGGATCCGTATTTCCGTCAGATGCTTGCTGACCCGAAGGTTCTGGCCGAACAGGTGGAGCGGGGCGGCGCGTCATTGGAGAACCGGTACATGAATACGGACGTGGTTGAAACCTATGTCCCGATCATCCGGGAGGGGAAACTGATCGGTGTTTTCGAGATCTACTACGATATAAGCACCGAGAAGCAGAAACTCAAGAATTTGATCAACCTGTCTTCGGTTGTGCTCTTCGGGATAGCAGCGGTTCTGTTGATCGCCGTGATTATCAGCGTGTCCAGAGCGACCCTGTACCTTCAGGACAGACAGCGGGTATTGGAAGAGCTGCGGGCGCTATCCCTGTCCGACGAACTTACCGGACTGTACAACCGGAGGGGATTCTTCATCCTGGCGGAGCAGCAGATCAAGATCGCAGCTAGGACTCGCCGGAGCATGCTTCTCGTTTCCGCAGATTTGGACGGGCTAAAAGGGATAAACGACCGCTTCGGACACCAGGAAGGGGACCGGGCTTTAGTGGATGCTGCCCAAATACTGCGGCAAAGTTTCAGGGAATCCGACATTCATTCCCGTATCGGCGGGGATGAGTTCGTGGTCCTCGTTACAGAGAAACCTGAAATAAATCCGGACGTACTCTTCAGACGACTGAAAGAAAATCTTGAAGTCTTTATTCGCCGGGTGAAGAGGCCATACCCATTCTACATCAGCATGGGAGTGGCCATCTTTGATCCTCAGAATCCAGTATCTCTCAACGAGCTTCTCGTACAGGCGGACAAATCGATGTATCGGAACAAGAAGCACAATAAAGATCGGTCAAAGAACGGGCTTGTTACCGATGGGGAGTAGCGGCAAGTGAGAGAATGCACCGAAGGGGCAGTCCTCTATCCGCATACGGTTTTGAACACGCGCAAGAAGTTGGACCAGCAGATCTTCTCCAGTCGCTTCCGTGAATAGCCGCGTAGGCGCAGCCCTTCCATAATGTTGACGAAGCCCCTACAATCCTCCAGACCCACGGGTGTGTCGGGGATGCCGTCAAAATCCGAGCCGAAGGCGGCATGATCCTCCCCGACCAGATCGACGAGGTAATCAATGTGTTGGAGGAGCTTTTCGAGGGGGACTTTTTCTGATGCCATCATGTTCTTGAAATTTTTCGCAAATTTCATCCAGGCCCTACCTAGCTTGGCGCCATCAGCCCCTGCCCGTCTCGTCAAACGATCGAGCTCGGAAAACACATCCTTGCCTCTTTTTTCCGCGATCTCCCTGAATGCGCAATCCAGAAAGGCGGGCTGAAAGGCCACTCCGACAACACCTCCGCCGGCAGAAATACCGCGGATCAGATCGTCTTTTATATTTCGCGGGATCGGACAGATTCCATACATACAGGAGTGGGAGGCCACAATCGGAGTTCGGCTGAGTGCAAGAACTCTCTCCACCGTCCGATCGTGAGCGTGGGAAACATCAACAATCATCCCCAAATCATTCATCGCCGCTACCACTTCTTCTCCAAATCCGGAAAGACCATCAAAGTTCGGCGTCTTGTCATTCGAGGAGATCACCCAGTCATTGCTCTTGAAATGAATCAGGGTCAAGAGCCGCACATCCATTTTGTACAATGCCTCCAGCTTTTTCAAATCATTCTCTACGGCGTCTCCGTTTTCTACGGCCAGGAGCGCGGCGATCTTACCTTGGGCCGCAGCCGCCTCAACTTCATGACTGTTGCGGCACAGAGCAATCCTGGACGAATATTTTTCGATCTCTTCTTTGAACCGGTTGATCGTCTGCAAAGCAAAAGAGAAACCCTGGTCTTTAGGCAGTGTTCCCGGAACATAAGCGGCAAACACCTGAAGCCCGACATTCCCTTCTTGCAGATACGGGAGGCTGACATGCAGGGAGGTGTCTTCGAGAGACCTCCCTGCCTGCCAGAGGAGGGCCGTGTCACAGTGAAGATCGCAGATACGGAGCATATATTACACCGCCTCCTCCATCCGATCGAGAAAATCCCTGGTTTCCCTCAGTACCAGACCGGGGTCCTTGGGTACATGAAAAATCTCCAGGGATATCCAACCCCGATACCCCTTCTCTTCCAGTTTCTTGAAGGCGGGAAGAAAATCCGAGCTCCCCGTACCGGGGTAGCTGCCGTTGACCTCGTTTAGATGGACATGACGGAAGATCGGGAAGTGATCTTCGATCAACTCGTCCCATCTCTTGGTCTCATCGGTACAGTTGTGAAAGTCAAATATACCCTGAATCGCCGGATGCCCGATCCTCATGATCGAGCTTTCAGCTTCGGCAATGGTGTTGACCACATCGGTGGCGCTGCTGGACAGAGACTCCAGCAGGATGGTGCAGTTCCTCGCGGCGGTGAAATCGGCCAGAGACCGCAGGCCTTCTTCCAGGTAGGCCGTAGCCTGCTGCCTGCTGATACCGACGCTGTAGCGCTGTTTCGGAGACCCCAGCACCAAAACGCCTCCCCCCAGCTGTCCTGCCAGGTCCACCAGCGCCCTGAGATGATCCCAGGATTGACGGCGGATCGTCTCATCCGGTGTGGTGATATGCAATCCCTCGGGTTTGAGAAAAAGCCAATGCAGCCCGGTAAACTCCAGATCGTGGTCTGCCAGCACACGACGTATCTCGCTGATCTGCTCCGGTCTGAAATTCCCTGGCTCGTCAAACAGAGTAAACGGAGCAATCTCTATGCCGTGATACCCGTGTTTGTGAAGCAGGGAACAGGAATCCTGAAAAGCCATATCTCCAAACAGCTCGTTACAAATTGCATATTTCTTCATTATTCTCCCCCTGAACATCCTGTCTGTGATCATCCAGATCAAGCCAGGAGTGGTCAAGAGCTTGAGGAGCGGTAAAGGTCCCCTTGACCGAATTGCCGTCTGATTTATACTTTAAACCCAACCAAAGCCGGCGCCTCGTTTTGATGGAGAACGATGATGACGTTTATTAGAATCTGGTTTCAGGGGTTGTTCAACCCGTCGCGAGCCTTCAAGAGACTCCAGCCCAAGCCGGCTCCCTCCTGGGGATTGTGGGCTATAATCGTTCGATTCGTAATTACTTCTCTGACCTCGATTTTGGCTCTTCGTCTTCTCGACCGAACTCCCTTCTATCCTTCCTACCTCACCTTTTTAGCTACCGATCAATACTACACGGCGGAAATTCTCTTTCTCCCCATTTTCGGCCTTGCCGGTTGGCTGCTGTCCAGCGCTCTGGTTCATCTTATTCTGCGGGGCTTGGGGAAGGAGAGCGACTTCGATTGGATTCTGAACGTCGTTGGTTTCGGACTGCTGATCCCGATGCCGGTGACCTGGCTGGTAGATTGGACCACGATCGGCCTGAACGTCTATGGCCGCGGGATGACTCCCCTGATCCATGCGCTCATCTCAGTCTGGGAAATCGCACTGATCAGCGTGGGACTGGCAAAGATGGAAGAAACACGGCCCTGGATCTATGTTCTTCTCGCGGTGCTGGTAAAGGTTGGAGTCTATATACCTCTGGCTGCTCTTCTTGTCCGCTGATTTAGATTCTTTGAATCTACAGAAAAAATAGAATACAGGCGGTTGTTACACTAACGAAGAAACAGGAGAAGATATTGAAGGCAATAGACCGAAAGCTTCTCACGGAAGTAGAGGGCAGCGTGTAACAGAAACCCATGCTTGTCATTGACGACGGGCATAGCTCCCCGCTTCATCGATGTGAATGTCCAAGAAATCCTATACCAAAACTTCAGATCAACCCGTGCAGCTGTTCGATCTGACTGTCGAGCTGTGCATCTGAAAAACAGTAGCGTAGGTCCTGAAAACGGCCGCGCAGTCGAATAACCTCATCCTGTACAGATTTTCCGTCTATAACCACGTCCCGGATCAACTCCGCCAGGGTTTGAAAATCCTCCGTTTCCATACCGAAACGGGTCATCTCCGATACCCCCATACGCAAGGCGCCGGATGCGGTGAAGCCCTCCTCCCTCGGCGAGGCCTGGAAGTTGACGATGATGTTGTTCTCCTCCAGCCGGCGGGCCGCCTCCACACCCTGACAGTAGCCGATCTCTACAACCACCTGGTGAGTTTCGGTATGCCCCACTTCAGGATCTCCGGCAACCCTCAGACCCGCATCCTTCAGAGCCCGGGCAAAACTCTTGGCATTTCCGATCACCGCCTTCTGATAGTCCCCTTTGAAGGCGTTCATCTCATAGGCCGCCATAAGCAGACCGAGCAGCGTACCCAGATGATGGTTGCTCACACTGCCGGGGAAGGTGCGCCGTTGGATCGTCTCCCACAACTCATAGCGTGGGTCTTCCTCCGCCCAATTCACAGCCAGGATTCCCCGCTGCGTACCGAAGAAGGTCTTATGGGTCGATCCGGTAACGATATCGGCGCCTTCAACGAAGGGCTCCTGGTAATGGGGGCCCACCAAACCGAGCACGTGAGCCATGTCATACATGATTACCGTGTCGAGGGATAGCTGTTCCACGATCCTACGGATCTCCTGGACCGGTTCCCGGTACAGAATCATGCTCTTGCCCAGGACGATCAGCTCGGGTCGGTGTTGTTCCAGGAGCCCACGCAGCTGGGCCGTGTCTATCCTGTACGGATCGGCCTCACAGACGGGAAAGTTGATGACCGCTGGGGCTTCCCTGGCCGGATCCCGGGCCACAAAATCCCTCAAAGCCCCCATGGGCTGGGCACTGAGATGTCCGCCCTTGATAATGTGGTTGTTCATGATCGATCGAATCCGCCGGGGTTCGCTCTTTCGATCATCCCGATTCAGGTAGTCCACCATAGCACTGAACAGGGTCATATTGGCCATCTGGCCGCTTAGCACCCGGGTTTCGACTTCTCGACAGCCCAAGTACCGTCTCAGCTCCTCGACCAGGGCCCGCTCTACCTCATCGATGAAGCCGGTGCCCTGATAGTAGAACACCTCGGCGTCTTTGAATGCCTTGATCTTTCTATGCTCGCCGTAGCGGAAGGAAGGATCCATGATCGACAGCAGCCTGGACAGGGACGAATGGGTCATTTCCGAAGGGATCAGATTGATGCAGCGCTTCTGCCGCCACTGGGTATTGTCAATACTTCTACGCAGCAGGTGTCGTGCCTTGTCAGGATAGCTTAGGGATGGCTCAACCATCTCGGGTACTTCTTCACCCTTTCCCCACAGAACCGGTCGGGCGTAGGGAGGGGCTTCCGTCCGCAGCAGGTACGGAACGGTCAGAGCTTTTAGCCGTTTTCCCCTGACGTCGATCTCGATCTCTGTTTCCGCTTCGACGGTACTATCCAACAGGGCCATGCCGATGGCTCGCCGCTCTCTCTGACCGCTCAGAGTACTGCACAGACCCTCTCCTTCGAAAATCCAATACGGGGCCATGGTTCCGCTGGTTACCCAGCCGACCTGCCGATCTTCCACAAAGACTGCTGCTCCCTGGCGGGCGATCCCCTTGTCCTGAACTTCGAACAGCCGCACAATGCGCGGCAGAGACTGCAGGTTCGAATAATCCCGCTTAACGATTCTCCTATAAACTGCGAATTGATCCTGCAACGGTTGCCTGCCGCGAAACTGTTCCTTCAGAGGGCTGAAGCTCACGGCAAAGCGGGCCAAAGGACAGGCAAAGATCGGGATTTCCTGGTCTTCCGGATCGACACCGAGTTCGTGCCCATAGAGGGGAAGACCGGCCTCGAGGCGCAGCGTATCCCGGGCGCCGAGACCGATCGGCGCCGCTCCAGCTGATAGAAATTCGTCCCACAGCCTGTCTACGGATTCTCCAGGCACGAAGAGCTCGAAACCCAGAGGTTCTCCCGCGTAGCCGGTACGGGCGATGGTAAGGCCTGAGCCCCTGCTTGATATTGCGGTCAGGTTGTTGCGGCCGGGTTCGGGAAGAGCCTCCTCACCAAAACAGGAAATCATAATGTGACGTGAATCAGGACCTTGGAGGGAGATCATAGCCAAATCAGCGGTGCGATCCACCAATTCCAGCCCGGGTAATCCGGAGCGGATCGACTGCAGATGCTCCCAGTCCCTGTCCCGATTGGCCGCGTTTACCACCAGCAGGTACTCCTGCGCACGCAAACAGTACAGGTAGGCGTCATCTATGGCACCGCCCCCCTCATTGGGGATCATCGTGTACTGGGCCTTTCCCGGCTCCAGAGCGGCTGCATTGTTGGTCAGAGCGTGCTGCAGAAAAGGCAAGCTGCCCCACCCGGAAACGAGAAAGCGACCCATGTGGGAGATATCGAACAATCCGGCACCCTTTCGAGTACGGAGGTGCTCCTCCACGATCCCTGTGGGGTACTGCACCGGCATCTCCCAACCGGCAAACTCGACCATTCGGGCACCCAATGACACGTGCTTTTTGTACAGCGGAGTTCGCATCATGGCTGCCCCTCCCTCTCGGAGGATTCCCCGTTCTCCGGATGCCAGCGAACAACCGGTTTACGGGCGGCCAGAACTTCATCGATCCGGCCTACCGGGGTACGGCTGGGCGCCTGTCTGAGGACCTCCGGATTTTCCTTGGCTTCTTGGAGAATCGTCTTCATCACCTCGACAAACCGGTCCAGAACTTCAAGGTTTTCAGTCTCGGTGGGTTCTATCATCAGCGCCTCCGGCACGATCAGTGGAAAGTATATAGTAGGGGGGTGTATGCCGAAGTCGAGCAGACGTTTTGCTACATCGAGAGCGGTGACGCCAAACCGTTCCTTCAGCTGCCGTGCCGAAAGAACGAACTCGTGCTTGCAGGTCCTATCGTATGGAAGGTTGAAGCTCCTCTTCAGTCGCTCCTTGAGGTAATTAGCATTCAATACGGCCAACTCACCCACCCTGGCCAGGCCGTCACTACCCATGGTAAGAAGATAGGCATATGCCTTCACCATTACGGCCACATTTCCGTAGAACCCGGACAGGCGGCCGATCGTGTCGGGCCGGTTATTTTCAAGATGATATCCGTCGGCCCGCTTGACAACATCGGGTACGGGCAGGAAAGGAAGGAGGGTGTCGGAGACCAGCACCGGTCCCGCGCCGGGTCCACCTCCCCCATGGGGTGTGGAAAAGGTCTTATGGAGATTGAGATGCACCACGTCGAAACCCATGTCTCCGGGCCGTACCTTCCCCACGATGGCGTTGAGATTGGCGCCGTCGTAGTATAACAGCCCGCCGGAGCGATGGACGGCTTCGGAAATCTCCAGGATGTCCTCTTCGAACAGCCCGAGGGTGTTGGGGTTGGTCAACATAATACCGGCCAAGGATTCATCGAGATGATCCTTCACGCTTTCCAGGGCGATCAGACCCCTGCTGTCGGAGCGGATCTCCACCACTTCGAAGCCCGCCAGGTGGGCGGAGGCCGGGTTTGTGCCGTGGGCCGAGTCCGGAACCAACACCTTGGTCCGACCTCTCTCTTCCCGCTTCTCAAAGTAGGCCTTGAAGAGCTTCATCCCCGTGAACTCCCCGTGAGCTCCGGCGAACGGCTGCAGGGTACCCCAGGACATCCCGGTGACCTCGCACAGCCCAACGAGCAGCTCGTGCATCAGGGTCAGGATTCCCTGAGCACTCTCTTCCGGCTGCAGGGGATGAAGACGAACAAAGGATTCAAAGGCGGCCACCTGTTCATTGATCTTGGGGTTGTACTTCATAGTGCAGGAGCCCAGGGGATAGAAACCTAGATCCACACCGTAGTTTCGACGGCTCAAGGCCGTGTAGTGGCGAATCACTTCGACCTCGCTCACCTCCGGCAACCGCGGTTCCTGCTCGCGGAGCAGCTGCGACCCCACCAGGGAGGTAAGCTCCCGGCGAGGAACATCCAAGTCGGGCAATCGATAGCCCCGCCGGCCTTGTTTTGACAGCTCGAAGATCAGAGGGTTGTTTTTCCCGTTCACCGGAGCACCTCCTTCAACGCTTCAACGAAAGCGTCCATCTCCTCCCGGGTTCTTCTCTCCGTGACCGCGATTGCCAATGTACCTTCCGGGGTCGACGGATCGAGCCGATTCAGATCCACTCCGGCATAGAATCCCCGTTCCTCCATCCGGGGTAGTACCTCAGCGGCTTTCTTTGCCAGCACAATAGGGAATTCATTGAAGAAGGGCCTGTCAAACAGAGGTTCGGCGGCAGTCTCTTTCACGAGCCGCCCGTAGAGGTAGTGGGCCTTCTGCGTATTCTGTTCGGCGACCTCCCGTATCCCCTGCCTTCCCAACGTTGCCAGGTAGACCGTTGTGGCCAAGGCGGCCAATGCCTGGTTGGAGCAGATATTCGAGGTAGCCCGCTCCCGCTTGATGTGCTGTTCCCGTGCCTGGAGGGTGAGCAGAAAGGCCCGTTTCCCCTCCTGATCGAGGGACTGGCCGACGATACGTCCGGGCATCTTGCGAAGTAGCTTTTCGGTGGCCGTGATATAGCCCACCGAGGGACCACCAAAATAGGAGGGAAGACCCAAGGCTTGAGTATCGCCGATCGCGATATCCGCGCCCCACTCCCCCGCCGGCTTGAGCACTCCGAGGGAAAGGGGATTGGCGGACAGGATGAGAAGGGAACCGTTGTCGTGCAGATCTTGAGCCAGACCGCTCAGATCCTCTACATACCCGAGGTAGTTCGGGCTCTGGAGAATGACTCCGGCCACTCCGGGCCGAAGTTTGGCGACCAAATCCACAAGGTCGGTGGTTCCGTTCTTGGAAGGGATCTCCTCGAGGTGGACCGGCAGATTCGAAAAGTGGGTTCGCAGCACCTGCCGGGTAAAGGGGTGCAACGTGCTTGAATACAGGATGGTCTCGGACCTGCGCACACTGTTCAAGGCCAGAACAGCCGCCTCGCTGGCGGCCGTGTGCCCGTCGTACAGAGAGGCGTTGGCCACCTCCAGGCCGGTAAGCTCGCAGATCATTGTCTGAAATTCAAAAACCGCCTGGAGAAACCCTTGAGATATCTCCGCCTGGTAAGGAGTGTAGGAGGTGTAGAACTCCGATCGGGACAGGATGTGGCTGACCACCGCAGGAATGATATGATCGTAGCTTCCACAGCCGAGAAAGGAAACATTCTGCACCCGATTTCGCTCGGCCAGGACCCGCATTCTCCGGTAAACTTCATGCTCGGGAAGTCCCGCCGGTATCTGAAGAGGTTCTTTGAGGATCAACTCCCGGGGAATATCGGCAAACAGCTGATCGATGCCGGCAACGCCGATGACCTCAAGCATGGCTTCGATGTCCTCATCGGTATGGGGAAGATAGGCAATCACTGAAAAACTCCCTTAATGGCTGTCCTTCTCCTGCTCCACGTGCTTCTCGTAGCTTTGAGCGTCGAGAAGTTCGTCGAACCCGGAAGCATCGGAGAAGCGAATGGCAAAGATGAAGGCTTCGTATGGCTTTTGATTGATCAACTCGGGCGTGCTCTCCAGATCTGAATTGATCTCCTTCACCGTGCCGGTAATCGGGGTGTAGATGGCGGAAGCCGCTTTCACCGATTCGACGGTGGCTACTTCCTCCCCCTTGTCATAGCTGTCCTCCGGGGAGGGCATTTCCACGTACACGATATCCCCCAGTTCTTCCTGGGCATAGTCGCTGATTCCGATGTAGGCCACATCCTCCTCGATCCGCACCCATTCGTGGGTCTTTGCGTATTTGAGATCTTTCGGTATCTCCATTCCTTTACTCCTGTTCTATAGGATATAGGGAACCTTGGTGTTGAATCCCTTGTAAACGACAAAGGTCTCGGCAGAGCTGACCTCTTCGATCCGGTCCACCTGCTGTGTGTAGAACTCGAGCAGCCCGAAATCTTCCCGCAGCAGCACCGTCAAGATGAGGTCGTAGCGGCCGGTGACCACGTTCACCGATACCACCCCTTTCAGACGGCTGAACTCCTCCCCCTTCTTCACCAGGTTCATCGTGTTCAGCTTAATCCCCACCAGTACAACCCGATGCCCGGGGACCTTTTCCGGATCGATCAGTCCGGTGATCGACAGAACCCCCTCCTGAACCATCTGTTGTACCCGGGAGCGCACAGTATTTTCCGTGATCGAGAGATCGTCGGCAATCTCCTTGTAGGACTTCCGGCCGTCCTGCAGATGCTTGATGATGCCGATGTTGGTATGGTCGATCTTCATTGCCCTTGTATATAGAATATATTTAGGTTTTTGTCAATAATTCGATAAATATTTATGATATTATAACTTTTTTATTAAAATATTGAGGTAAACAGCATCGTACTTGCTGGCTTTATGGTAGGCTCGGGGAGGTACTCGACATTTGACCGGGGCGAGCAATAGACGCACCGGGGAGAGATGAATACAATCGCAGAAGTTATGAAGCAGGGACTCGTACAGATCTACACAGGAGACGGCAAGGGTAAGACCACCGCCGCGCTGGGACTGGCTCTTCGGGCCGCCGGCCGGGGTCTGAAGGTATTCATTGGCCAGTTCGCCAAGGGGATGCTCTACGGGGAGTTGGAAGCTCTCAAACGCTTTGAGCCCCAGATTACCCTGCACCAGTACGGACGCAAGTGCTTCATCCGTGATGAACCAACGGAGGAGGATGTGCGGCTGGCCAGAGAGGGTTGGCGGGAAATCCAGGAGATTATGGAGAAAGGTGAATACGACCTGCTGATCGTGGATGAGATGGGGATCGCGCTGTACTATCGCCTGGTCTCCCTCGAAGAGATAACGGATCTGATCC
>Ga0315547_1003022_pt1 | contig 11229 bp, 16 predicted proteins | sample SalMarSW160240MG_2_FD_202542 | JGI IMG/M metagenome (GOLD analysis project Ga0315547, IMG submission 202542) | Salt marsh sediment microbial communities from the Plum Island Ecosystem LTER, Massachusetts, United States - Salt Marsh Sediment SW1601-240 ... | reverse complement strand
GGCCGCCCCGCCGCGTGCACCCCCATCCGGGGGCTCACGGAACGGAATTTTACAGAACCCCTACCCAAGTTACCCACTCATCCCCTCATCTCTCATGCCAATTGGTGGGATTGTGGGTTTATATATTTCGGCACGTGTTTTGCTGTTACGTATTTGGCACAAAACTTGCATGTGTTGATTATTATTTCGTTTGGCACACGAATAGCATACTTGACGGGTGGTCCATACCCTGAGATACTCTTGTCATGTCTGGACGAACCCCCAATAATCCGCTATATACTAACATGCTAGTAAGCGACATTCATGTTGAATGCTTACGTAATCTAGCTGCGAAACCAGGGGGGCCAATTGACATATTACGTATGGAGTTTGTAGGAAAAACATTCTCATCTGACGAATCACACTATGTTGTAGTGTTAGATTTCAATGATATACAATCAGTTATTGATATGCTTCAACGTGCATTATCGTCACGTCCTAAACCAACGGACAACTAGCGATGTATTCAAGTATTATCAGCGGTGAATTCTCACAAGACCAAGTGGCAACATCTATTACGGTAAATCACGAACGATTGCCGGATGGCCAACAAGAGGTATCTGGCGTAGTGCTATTAGTTCACCAACTATCGTATCGTTATGAGTCTGCTGCGATACTAGAACTAAGAATATCAATACCAGAAACAATTGATCTTGCCAAGCGATTATGCCGACTCGCTGGCGTAGAGTTTCCATCTGTCGGCACTTAATCCAAGGGGGTGTTGCAATGGGTTGTATCAATCCAGTTGTGTACGATGGGATTGGCACGTTAGCTGACGTACTATATGCGTTGTGTAATGTGCCAGAAAGCGAAAAGGTTTATGCAAAACGATTGCAAGATATGGCAGACACAATGCAAGTGCTGTTGACTGACGAACGATCATCGGCTGATATGTTCGCGTTGTTTTGTGCTGTTCTAAATGCTGACTTTCGCAAGACCGGATATCTATATTCGGTCGGCGATGGTGGCAAGTTTCGTCATCAGTATTTCATGGGAAATGCAGACCGTGAAATGATTGCAAAACTAGCTGGCATATAGTCTAGCTATCGACGTGCAGTCGTCAATGCGTTTACATTCACTCACAGTCTACTCGAAAGGTATTAAACGATGTCATCAAACGAATCCGAAGATCAAGGCTCTGTTACAGAATCAAGCTTGCCTGCCGTTATGGGATCGCGTGATATGTCGCCATCACGTGCCGTACAACAGGTTTTTGGAGAGTTAGTTGGCCCGGAGTTGCATAACTTTTCTGGAAATCAGATGGAAGTATGGAAACAAATTGCCATTGCATGTGGCCCAAAGGTGAAAGGATTCGACGATCTCCCCGAAGATGGCTTATACGTTTCCAATTTTTTTGTGCACCCCGTACGTATCGACGGCCCGACCCCAGGAGAGTTTACTGACGCATTGCGGTGCGTGCTATTCAACGAGGGTGGTGACGCGTATGCGTTTGTTTCGTCCGTATTGGCAAAAGACTTGGCACGCATGGTTATGACATTCGGTCTGAAAGCATGGTCTCCGCCATTACATATTGGCATTTCCCGCAACAGGGGAAAACAGGGGCACACATTCTACACGATCGTTCCCCTGAGCTAAAAACCTTGGGCGTCACCCGTCCGACGGGTTTCAACAATCCTTTACCGTCGGCGGGTGGCGTTATTCTACTGGTGTATAATGACACGACAAGATAAGCTAACAATGATTGAGCATGCTGCAATCGTTGCACACAATGAAGTATTGATTGCTGGATGCACTGAAGCTCTTGTTAGCCTACGTCTAATACCACGACGTGATAGGAACGCAACTACTGAGGCACAGATTACGTATTGGAAGAATGCAAGATCGGCGTTCAAATGGAGCACACGGATAGCCGACCAACGGCACAAAGGATTAAATGATGTCCACGGCTAGTGGTTTCCGATCATTAGAAGATTTGCTAACAAATGGTGCCGACCAATCGGTAGCACGTGCTTATTTTGATGGTGCAAGCGACGCTGACGTAGGCGACATATTCACACGTCGATTCTCGCCGATAACTGATCCGGTTAGGGAACGAATTCAACTGCTAGGCAAAGCAGAGTTTCTATCTGGATTAACAGCTAACGGAAGTCTAACGTCAGGGCAATTCTCAATTCAAGATGTGCCAGTAAACGAGTTTCTTTTCGGTGACGAATCGGGCGGTAATCGTGTCCGTGTCACCTTTGAGGTACTTGACGATGAGTTTGAACCTATTTTACGGTCTACTGCTAATTTTCCTGACTTACCAGACTTGGCCGATCTATTTGCAGAGCTAGCTGATATCGGCATTGGTATCATTACGAAATACCCTGAAAAGTTTGGACTAACAGCCGATCAAGCAAGTATGCTAGAGAATGTTCGCATTGTTGGCATAACACGAAAGTTTTAATTACATGCAGTATCAAACAACAGGCCGCAAGCTCAAGGGCAACGCGAGTCACGCATTGCCACGATACGTGATTGCATACGATACAGAAACGATACCACAACCACTTGACCAATCAGGCAGGAAGTTTACGCACAAGTTCAGATTAGGTGTTGCGATAACTTCACGGATTGTTGGCACTAAACCAACAGCGGTAACAATACACAGAATAACACATCCCATACACTTTTGGGCAATCCTCGAACACTTCACAAACCACAACTACACGACGTGGGTTGTGGCCCATAATATCCTATTCGATTTGATGGTGTCAGACTTTCAATCACAATTTGATAAGTCGGCGTTTACGATAGAATGGCCACGGCAAAAGCGGATTAAGGAGGATAATAGGGATGATAACGTACACGCTAGCACGTTATGCGTGATAGACTCCCCACCAACGATAATAGCTTGCAGACTTCGTGCAACTGGTGGGAGAGTTGTTTTCGTAGATACTCTCAACTACTTTGCTGCCCCACTTGCTGAGCTAGGTGTTGCGTGCGGAAAGCACAAGTTACCTATGCCTGAATTCTCAGCACCACATGAGGTATGGTTTGACTATTGCGAACGTGATGCTGAGATAGTCCATGAAACGTTTACTGGGCTTCTCGAATGGGTGCGGGAAAATGACTTCGGTATGTTTAGATATACAGCACCAAGTCAAGCTATGGCAGCGTTCCGCCATCGACTTTGCAACCGTGATATTTATTTCCACGATAATATCGAAGTTAAGAAGATTGAACGTCAATCATATTTTGGGGGTAGATCGGAAGTATTTAAGATGGGAACGATAACCGATACTGTCTACCATTATGATTGCAACGCACTATTCCCGTACATAATGGGTCGCAATGTGTTTCCCTGTTGCCTTGATCGTTTCGAGATACGTGACAATTACCTAGAGTTGACACCAGCAATTGACTATCGCAATAGCGTTGCAGAAGTGGAGCTAAAAACATGGAACAATGTATTCCCGTGTCGGACACAGCTAGGCGTGCTGTATCCTATCGGTGAATTCTGTACCACGCTATGCGGAGCGGAACTAGAGTATGCTTACCGTTCTGGGTTTATTCGTAGGGTACGCTCATGGGCAGAATACAGAATGGCACCATTGTTTGAGCTATTCGTTAGGGAAATGTGGCGATTACGTTCACTCTATAAGGCAACTGAAAACAAACTGTACGAAAGTTTTGTCAAAATGCTGTCTAATAGCCTATACGGCAAGTTTGCACAACTATCGACAGAATGGCAAAACGTTAAGGACAAAATAGCTGATCTACCGTGGAGTAGTTGGCACGAAGTAGATATGACCACTGGCGTGAAAACACCTTACCGTTCGTTCGGCTGGCAAGTGCAACGATCAACTACACGCACCGAGTTAGCAAACACGTTTGCAGCTATATCTGCATTTGTCACATCAGAGGCGAGAAGATATATAGACAAGGTACGTGATATCGTTGGTGCAAGAGAGTGTTACTATCAGGGAATAGACGGACTGATAATAACTGCACGTGGTAGGACAAGATTAGAAAATGCCGGACTTGTTAGCGAAACCGACATTGGTAAGTTTAAGTTGCTAATGATGGCAGATAACGGCATAATAAGGGGAGTATCAGACTATAGATTGGGCAATCGTGTTGTACTTGCGGGGAGGTCACAGCTAAGATCGGCTAGTGATAGTGCAAGCGATTTGCAATGCCGTTTCCATACTAAATCGCACTTATTCTCTGGTAGGCACACAGACGGCGTGATTGAGGAGTGGGCAGACTGGCAACGAAAGTCGAACTACTGGAAAGGTACGGTCTGTAACGGCGGGTGGATATCACCTATCGTGTTCGACAATAAAATACTAAGTGATACAGCAACGCACCAGCACCAAACGCAAACCAATATGGCAGAAACGGCAACCGCTGGAACCACTGAGATACAATCGCACTGATAGTTGCATCCCTACCCCACACAAACAATAATAACAAGTCAATCGCCGCAATTGTGGCAACCAGCAAAGCAGCAGCAACGCGGTAGTAATATCCTGAATTATCATCCATTGTCTAACCGTGTTGTTGTTGACCGTTTGTTTGCACTAGTCCAACTAGCTCGCTGCCATTTAGTGCGGTGTCTACTTCTGCTTGTGCAATCGTGTCAATGATTTGTGGAAGATCAGCTAACGATTGTCCAGAAACAAACTCATCAGCAGCTAATAGCAATACCTTTAGTGTCTGATCGGTTGACAGTGCATATTGCGTTTTGATGCGTTTAGTTTGTTCCTTAGCTAGATTGATAGCGTCAGCAAGTAGACATTTGCACTTAGCAGTCAACTTCTCGACCGCTGAATAGAGTTGTCTTTCACGTGCAACAAGTGCCCTTGCTGCCTTTTGCTTGTTTGATTCAAGTCGCCGCAATAATGCTGCCTCTTGTCTCGCTTGTTGAGCTAGCAGACGAGCTATTCTCCGTTGTTCTACAACTTGCTGGTGTGCTTGTCGTTTTGCATCAGCTAACTGCTTTGCAGACACCTTTATCAGACAATCTTCGAGCATAATCGCCGCGTCAGATTCGCTAAAACCAATTTTGACTAACCGTTTGGTAAAATCGGGAGCGGTGATCGCTCCACGTGCAAGCCACTCGCACAATGTGTTAGCTGATACGTGTTTTTCACCTGCCTTTAGCTCACAATCCCACCAATCAACCATTTTAGTAGCTCGCGTTCCAGTTGTGCCGCGGCTAGTTAGCTCGTTTTGTGCTTGCTCCTTTTCTAGCTCGCCAGTTAAGTACCTCCGTCTAATGCCCTGTTGACATTGCCTGACAAAATTCCTTTCTATCTCGCGGTCTATTTCTGTTATAAACCGGCTGGCAGTTTCACGCGGGAACCCATCGGACACAAGTTGATTTTCCGCTGAGTCACGTTCAATCAACCCGACAGCGTAATCTTTCATCGACGGATGATTTGTTCGCTTAACCGACAGTAGATCAAATATCGTTTGTATCTTGTCGAGTTTCACTCCGTGATCGTCAAGAATGTGCGTAAAGTCGTCGCGTGCTAAGTCACCACGTGAATACGCAAGACCATAGGACGATTTAGCAAATCGCACGGATATATCGTCTAGGGATTGCTCAACAGCATCTTTAGGGAATCCCTTCTTAGTCAATCGCTCAACACATTCATTGCGTTTGATTGCAAAGTCTAACCATAGCTTAACTTCACGTCTGGTCGGTATTGCCTCATCTCTGAGGCGTTTGGCAAACTCTGCAAGGTGTTTAGCATTCTCGTCAGAATATCCTAGCTGTGAATATGCTTCAACAACTTCATCATCCGTTAATGCGGCAATGTTGTAAGCACGTCTAACGTCAATTCTATTCATCGGCCGAAACGAAACGGCAAGAAATGATTTGTGCCAGCGAGGCAAGATATCCTGTTGAATAAGTGCTTGCTTGATATCTGCTAATGCTCCATGCTCCGTCCACATTTCCGGCTTGTTTCGTAAACGCCTATAGAATTCAAACAACTGCCCTGGCGATGGTATCGACCAATGTGCACGCCAATAGTATTTTGCAAACTCAAGAGGAATGCCCTGATCTTCCCCCCACTTCCGTAGCTGTTGCTGATACTTTTGCTCAAATAATGCGTCGGAGTCTGCCCAATCCGGTATCGTTGGATCGTCTGCATCCCTAATCATTAACCGCATTAAATCAGAGATTCCGGGCACTTGATACGTAACATTATATAATAGCTCACGTGTATCAGGTTCAAGAAAGCCGATTTCTCGCATTCTCCTATGGTATTCCGTTGCGTCAATTAGTTTGCGATGCCGCATAACCGCCAATGGCAACATAGGTGGCTTGGACTTACTGCCTTGAATAAATGCGCACACAGCATCAGGGCACAATCCGTATATTCCTAATTGTGCGTCAAGGTGTTGCGGGGTGAGCCCATTCGCTAGATAGGCACCCATTGCCTCATTGGGCCCAAGCCACTTTTGACGACACGCCGCGTTCATCGCATAACGATACGGTGCTGTAAATTCCGACAAGTCTACACCAGCTAGTTGTTGTGCGATACCAACTGCGGCTAGCACTTGAGCCGATGCGGTAAACGTACTATTGTTGCAGCCTAATAGCTTGGCAACTTGTGGTATATACTCCTCAGACACCAAAAACGGTTGGTCGGTTATGATCCGCATTGCACCACGAACCATATCCTGGACGGCACCAAGATTTAACCCCTCTAAACCAAGTGCCCGCCAACGTGCAACAAATTGTGACCCCGCTTGCAGCGTTGCAGCACCAGCCCCAAGTTGTGCGATATGCTGCAATGCTCGCTCACTAGCGTAGGCATCGAGGTCACAATGAATTGATGGATATGGTATCTCAATTGACTGTACGTTTGGTATTGTGATTGGATGTGTTATATCTACTTTATCACATATTGCCTGAGCCTCTTGCAAGGCAACAATTTCAGTTTCAGCAAAAGCAACTTGCGAAAAGTCAACACCCGGTGACGCTGCCCCCTGTCGCGTCACAATTACTATTTTAGTTATCGGATTGCACCATCCGACAAATGGTTTTTTCTGTTGTTCCTCTGTACCACATGGTGAACAAACACCATCTTTACAACAGCACGGAGACTTACCGCATGTCTTGCAGCACTTTCCCTCAGTCCCAGGGTCCCCAAGTGAACAAATCGTATCACACTCAGCACACGTTTGATTAGCACACCTAACGGCATACTCAATAGTTCCCGCAAGCCCATTAGCTGCCATCTGTTGACATTGTTCACACGAATACAACGGTCCTTCAATCTTCTTCTTGATCTTGTCAAGAATCTCATCAATACACTGGTCGATATTATCGCAGGCTTTGCCAAGTCTCTCCTCAAGTATCTGTGCGATATATGCAACAGATGTGGCGATTGACTCAAGGGAACATCCTAGACAATCGCATACGTTTTGTTCGTTGCCGACACCGCCACACCCGAAACCGGGACTATCACCAAGCGACATGATATCAACCCCTATTTGCTACCGCCCCCATAGAACTGTAACAGTTTCTCGATTTTCTTAGCAGCATCATCACGGACCGCATGTGGAGTTGTGCAATCAACTCCACACTGTTCTAACTGGTCAATTTCGGTCAACACGTCATTTAGTTCACGTTGCCGTTGTCGTAACTCTGCAATCTTCTCGGGTGGTAGTTGTATCTTGTTGGTTGCCATTGTCTAAAAAACTCCAGGATATTGTCTTTTGAATTCCTCCAAAACAGCCCCGATAACATTACGGGGGAGAAAATACTCAATAAGTAAACCGGCATATGCTGCTACACTAGCTCCGGTAAGAATCCATTGTCTCATCGGCAAATCGCCATCGCTCTGCAATGTTGCCTTGTATTGCGTTTGTGCCGTACTTGAACCAATTGAAAATGTGCCGACACCATCAATCGTTATAGACAATTGATTTGAACCGCTTTGTACATTAGACATAATTGCAACACCCACACGTTCGCTATTCTTTCCTAGTGTCAGAGTTTGGGCATTAGTCAAACTCAATGATCTGGGCACAGAGCGAATAATCGACCCTAAACGCCAATCGCCGACGCACATGATTAACACCTAGTTATAAGGTAAATTTCTGTAACTGCAATAACGATAGCAAAGCCGCTAATATGAGAACACCATATCTCACCCTGAATTGTCGGCCCATAGTCTCTAAACGGTAGTTCTCTCCCACGTGTTGAGTCAACATATACAAACACACCACCAGAATCCGACCCTCCCCTAAATCCGACACGAACAACTGTCGTCGCATCACCGGATACAATTAGTCCCACTCGCCTACTGTTACCGCCAAGGAACTGTGCCCTTTCCGTACCAGCACCAATTGACTGACTCGACACAGTGTATCCGTAAATCGACATCGTAACTAAATGAATACCTCAAATGCAAATATATTCACATTTGATACGCCAAGACCAATCCACCTAATGCTATCTTGAATCATAGGACCATCATCTGCCAACGTAAGGATACTCAACAACCCGCTAGAATCTTTGAACCAAATTGCAGTATTGCCAGTTCCGCCGAATTCCACTCTAACATTATTGCCAGCAGATACCCTCATTCCAAACATAACCCGCCTTGCGTTTGCTGGCAGCAAATCAGTTAACACATTGCCAACTAACCGTGATGACTGAAAAATTCGAGAGTATAACCGAAAGCATCTATACTCTTGTGGAATCTTAGTTGACATTGGATTGTCCACCGTTATCTCTGCCCAAGCAATCCTAGCACCAACGCTTGCATTAACTTGTACCTTACGATGAATCATAGGTCCCCACTGATTATAGTGCAATTGGAAACCGGAAAAGTCGGTTGAGGTATAAACTGGATAATGATCTATCTCGGCCGTCACTGTGGGGGGAATTGGAAAGGTTGACCAATACCCAAACTGTGCATCACTAAAATCTGGACCTGCCGAGTCCTGCCCGAGCGATAAAACAAGCCGACGCGGATTCTCTGGCAGTAAATCAACCACTCCGCCGGGTGCTGGCACAGTAAACACACCGGCAAAGTGGTTGTAACCGCAGAATCGATCCATTATCCAACCCTAATAAAGTCTAAATAGACTGTTTGGGCTGTATCGGCGGCATTGCAGAGAAACTCTACATTCGGCATTCTGTTAGCATTAAACCTGCCCCAAACGCCAAGACCACCTTTTCTAAACAATGGTGGACCATTACCGCTGACAAGGGATTGACCAAGACCACCCGGTCTATCCCATTGCTCCTCAAAAATCAACCGGCCGGCAACGCAAGTTGTGCCAATGAATTCGCACCCTACACACGCATAGGTCCCATTCGGCAGCGTGTCTTGCCACGTTATAGGACACGTTGTCCACGCACCCGCAGTTGCCGTTGTTGTTCCCGTCCCCCTCATTGTGATAATATCACCTTGTGGTGATGGCCCAGGAATTACACCAGTGATGCCAGCAACACCAACAACAACAGCAGCCCCGCCAGTAGTCTGAAATGCCTCAAACGCTAACTCCTCAAGTGCCCTGATACGTAAAGGATACTTGGAATAATCCGCCATGTTTGGCTCGTCAACTGGCACAATCGCCAGATTAACTGGCCTAATCCACGGAGTGGACAACTGCCGAAATGATGGTGTAACGAAACGGGCACGTGTTGCACCCGCCGCACCAAAATATCCATACAGAATAAACTTGTCAGTCTGCGGGACAAAATGAGAATTCTGTATAAGCATCAGTGTATCGGACACTGGCGTTACATCGACTAAGGTAATATCAGCGATGCTTGCTCGCCACGCTATGGTATGGTGCATAACAAATCTCTCCATTTGGATAAGTGATTATCTGTGCATTGCACACGCTACAAAACGTGTGCCAGTGTGTCGATTCCCACAAATCAAACAAACACCCCCGTACAATTACGCAACTGTACGGGGGTGCCAAACGAAAACCGCAAACCGGACAAGCAACTACTCTGGCGTTCCAAGGTATTTCCCAAGTTGCCCTTGGAGCACCGAACATGCTTGTAAAACCTCACCCGATGGCATTTGCCCGCCGTCGATTGACTCACGAATGTACGTACAAGCATTCTTTGCACCTTGCACAATTTGCATAGCAATTTTCTGCGACTTTGTGAGTGGCGGTAAACCGCGAGCCTCACGTGTTGGACGAGACTTTCTCCCCCTTCCCGTTGTCGCATTGCTCGCACTCGCTGACGAACGGCCAGACTTTTCGGATACACTGGACATTGTAAACCCTCCCTTAGTGGGGTGTTGCAAAGTAGGTGTCGCGTGACACCACTAAGGGGATTTTCCGCTAAGGGAGGGATAGAAACAATAACCCCAACGGGGGATTTTTGGAATTATCCAGCACTTCGGCGGAATTGGGCCATATACTGCACCCAAGCATTCATCCTGGCCACATTTTGCCCCAAGTCACCTCTAGGCGTTGACGAGTTGAGCTGATTCAACCCAGATGACACATAAGGCAATAGTTGCCCCATGAACGCTGCCATTTTTGGCTTTGCGGCCGTTGCACCCGTTCCCACGCGAGTTAGGCCCTTGTCGAGCATTTGCGATCGCCAATCTTCAAGAGAGACACGACGCAAACCGGCTGCAATACGACCGTCAGCCGCAGCCCGTTGAATTCCCTCAACCATACGTGGTATAGCTGCTGCCGCACGTTCGGTTGGGGCTACCGTAACATTCATTACACCTTGACGAATTCTCTCCGTTGCGTTCTGCATACCACGGGCCCAATTGTCGGCGGCCTGTTGTGGATTAACCATTGCCATAATTTTCTCTCCGAGACAGAAAAGGGTATTGACAAGCCCGAAAACGTCGATACAATGAGGGGAGAAACGAAAACTTACATAAGGGGAAACGAAATGACACAGCACGAACACGAAGTTGTCGAGAGATTGGAATCTGAAAACAGGGAGTTGAAAAGGAAATTTAGGACGTTAGCGGAATCGCTCTGTCGGGTGTATGACGAATCGAAGCCTGATTACAGCAACCCGACGAGTATTGCTGAAAGCCTTGGGAATCTCAGGGGAGCACTTAGCTATTGGATCGAATACATCACAGGTGAGAAACACTTGCTCGACTTCGAGCGACCAACCAAATCCTAACCGACCGGGGCGGGGGTGTCAAGAGCAAAAACTGTGCCAAGACACCCCCCACCCCACCCAAGCAATTTGCGTGCCATTTGTAGCACGCAAGTTTCGTA
>Ga0315547_1003021_pt1 | contig 11230 bp, 5 predicted proteins | sample SalMarSW160240MG_2_FD_202542 | JGI IMG/M metagenome (GOLD analysis project Ga0315547, IMG submission 202542) | Salt marsh sediment microbial communities from the Plum Island Ecosystem LTER, Massachusetts, United States - Salt Marsh Sediment SW1601-240 ... | reverse complement strand
CACCGCTTCAATGATGCTGAAATGGGATACCGTTCGAATGACCCTCTTAAGTTTGAAACCGGAGCGTCCCAGGATCTCTTCAAATTCACTGCGCGTCCGCTCTTTACCCCCTGGAGCACCAATCAACATTTGAAGGTCAAAAATTTTCCCAAAGGATGGAGCGTTGTCTTCGCTGATAACCACTTCAACGATAAGCAGTTTTCCCGGGTCAGTCATGGCATGATAAATATTTTTCAATAGGGCCACGCATTGATCATCATCAAAGGCATGAATGATGCTTTTCAGGACGTAGGTATCTCCTCCTTGCGGAACGGTTTCAAAAAAATCTCCGGGAATAATGGTAACGCGATCCTCCACGCCCAGTTTTTCAATGATTTTTCTTGCTCCGTCAACAACGTGGGGAAGATCGAAAAGAACACCTTCCAGTTTTGGATATTCATGAAGAATGATGGATAGCAGGTATCCGTGTCCTCCACCGATGTCAACCAGTTTCTTCCGCCTGGAAAAATTGTAGGCAGAAAGAACCGTTGCACTTACTATTTCAGACGTTTCAGTCATTGCAAGGTTATACAGCCTGTTTTTTTCCGGATATTTCTTTAAATGTTCAAAAATATCCATTCCCAGTATCTTTACCGCCGCATCCTTACCGGTTTTAATACAGTAATTCATTTCACCAACCATTTGCCAGTTAACCGGAGTCTGCTGGTGGGAAATCATGTTTTTCATCGAGCCAACACCCTCTTTCAATCCCCTGGCAAGGGGTGTCATTTGGAATGTTTTATTTGGTTTCTCACGAAAGATACCATAGCTGGCAAGAGCCCGTAAAAGCCGGTAGAGATTTTCAGGATTGGTCTTTGTGAGATCAGCCAGTTCTGTTACTGTTTTTGGTCCGTCAGACAAGCTATCGGCCAGCTCCAGTTCAACGGCTACACCAATTGCACGGGCGATCCAAATAGATTGACTAAGTTCAAATATCGCCATACTGTTTGGCCCTATTCTTCTTGCCGTTTTCAACAGACAGTTCTTGATCCTGTCGATACACTTAACCAGTAATGCTGGTGGAAACCGCGGGATATTAACCTCTTCTTTCATTCCGGATTGATATAGCGTAGTTCATTAAATAGCCCCCTGTTTTGATGTTAAATTAAGGAAAAATTGTGTGGGAATCATCATGGACCCTGAGGATTTCTTATCTTTTCCCGGGAATGGCTTAACTTTTCAACGACGTCTCTTCTTTCCTTTAATGTAACGACTTCTTTTTCAAGAGATTGAGCATAATACCGTTCAGCCTGTAGATATTCTTTCCGTGCCATATGGAGATCACCAACTAGTGAATAGACCTGGTAAAAATCGGGATTCGAGCGGATAAAAATTTCTGTCTTTTCCAAATTCCAGTTTCCCTTTCCTTTCCTGCGGATGATTTGGTTAATCTCTTTTCGCATGCTCTGAAATATCAAATAATTCTGATATTCCTGGCTGAACAGAAAGGTATCAGCAGAAAGTGTCAGGTTGGTATCGATAATTACCCTGTTTTCTGTAAGTGGTGCAAATTTAGTAAATACATCATCCAGATCATATGCAAGGTATTGGCCCAGTTGGTATGGGTTGGCAGAAATCCAAACCTTCCTTTCTTCCGGTTTAAAAATGATGGAATGATGTGCGATCAACTGGTTAATCGCTTTTTCATTTCCCAGACCGATTTTTTTATCATGAATACCATTCCGGTCTCTTAAAATATCTGCCATCTTCTGTGGGGAGATTCGTTGATATCGATCAATCAGTTCCATTAGCCTCATGGACCGGTATTGAGATGAACTCTCCTCAATGTTTTGAAGATTTAAACTGTCGGTTTTAAAAAAATCGCTTTGGAAGTGGTTGGCACAGGTAATAAAATTCGTATCGGGAAGGTACAGTGCATATTTATCTGGTGTTTTCTCGATAATGGCTGTTTTGTTGTCTTCGGCGGATCCGATCATGATGGATTCAGAAACAAAGATCTCAGTCGTGCTGGCTATATTAAAAGCTTCCTCAATGTTTTTAGCATATTGAAGGATCTCACGGGTTAAGATGGTTATGGGTGTTTTGGCTTTTTCAGGGATGGTAGATTTTGCAGCATTGATGGTGACCGACAATCCTTTTTCATTCATACCAGAGACTGCGCCGATCATACCCCCCCAGGTTACCGTCATAAACCGGTATCCCTGGTCGGGATTGGTAAATGAGATAATCTTGTTTTTAGCAAAATCATCTCCAAAATAGAAATCAAAATTCCTGCCATGGATGAGCGATGAGTCTGAGGATTTCCCATTCCATACAGAAAAGGAGGTGCATTCGACAAGCTGGAAATCCTGTAATGCATGACCCATATCATGTGCTGCATGATAATTCAGGATCCGCTGGTAGGCATTGCCGATATAATCAAACTCATGGGAAGCTGAAAGCGAAACACCATAGATTTCATTCAAAAATTCAGGCTTTATATATTTGTCCAGGTCCCTGTTAAACCAGCTGATAAAAATTTTGAGGAACCGGAGATATAGTTTTGAGGGAACGATGTGTTCAATTTGCTGAATGAAATATTGTTCCTGTTCATGGATCAGTTCACGCGTAAGTTTTCCGTTAAACACCCCTCTTTCGAATGCACTGCCTTCGGTATAGAGTTCATAGATCCCCGCACTGTTTTTCTTTAACCAGTTGTTCTTAATTCTGAATACCCCGTCAACGGATTGTGTTATATCCAATTCAGTAATGCCTGTATCGGCGGGAGAGGGACAGGGAAGAGTTGTAACTTTCTGCAGGATGAATAGTCCGACAATCATTACGATCAGTATCGTCCCCAGGGTAGCTCCTATCCATTTAATAATGCGTTTCATCACGTTCAGGAGTTTAGTATTTTGTCAATCAGTGAGGGTGATTTCATAAACTCGGAGCAGGTCAGAATAGAGCTGATGGTAACCCCAAGGATACCGTGCAGGTCAAGATTTTGTCCGGCCAGGAAAAGGTTTGGAATTTTTGTTCGGGGTGAAATGTATGTTTGCAGTGGGTTTCTGCAGTCTTTCATGACACCATATATTGATCCATCTTTTGTTCCCAGGTAATCCCGAAATGTTAAGGGGGAAGAGGTGGTAAAAGAAACGACATTATCCGATAGTCCGGGAATAATCTCTTCCGCGGCTTTGATTAGTTTTAATCCCTTCTGCTGTTTGAATTCGAGATAATCTTTGCCTCTGTCACCAGGCCTGGATACCGTATTAAATGTATTGCTCCACCTGTTTACATCTGAAAAATTCATATAGCTCATGAGGGTAATCCCCTCAGCAAACCCATCAGGCCCTCTGTTGGGTGACATAAAAACAACCACTACCATGGGCCAGTTGTCTTCCCGGTAGCGATGGCAATTCCACACATCATTCTGCCGGTAATGATACCGGTTGTAATTCCAGAATTCGAGGAAACTTTTTTTCAGGATTGCATTAACGATAAATACTGAAGTCGTATTTTGCAGGGATTTGATCCGTTTTTTATATGATTTTCTGATCATCCCCGGATCGATCATTTCCATGGTTTCGGCAGGGTGAATATTGGATATGAATTGATCAGCCTTAAGTTGCTGCTCATTTTCGAGAACGACAGACTCGATCATTCCGTTTTTTACCACGAACTTTTCAACAGCTGTATTCAAATAAAAGACTCCCCGGTTTTGTTTTATCAGTTTCATCAGATGAGTGGCAATTTGTGAGCCCCCACCTTCACATCTCCATGCACTTTCAATATACGAATTGTTAATCAGAGCATGCAAATAGAAAGGAGCCGTCTCGGGTTCTCCGGCATACAAAGGATTGGTCGCTGCCAGTACCATCTGTAATTTTTGATTGGAGGTGATTGAATCAATATACTTCTTTGCATTCAGCTCTTCAAATGTGGCTCCAAGTTCTTTTTTTCTTCTATTGGTCAGATTGTATAATGGGAAATAACCACACATCTCATGCAATTTGTCAATATACCGGGTTAATGCCCTCTTTTCACCCGGGAAAAAGGGGAGAAGATTATGGATGAAACGGTTGTGACCCTGGGAAAGGGGGTATTCATTCTGATCACCGGAAAAGGTTATCCGGTCAAATCCGTTCTCATCCAGCCTGCTAACCTTTAGATTGTCATGTATTTCTACATATTTGAAAAGCTGGTAAAGGTTTTGCCCGGGTGCAAAGCCTCCAAAATAGTGTACCCCGACGTCAAACCTGACACCATCCCTGACATAGGTTTGTAATGCCCCCCCGATTTTGTCATTCTTTTCAACCAGGCACACCCTATACCCTTCCTTACTCAGAATGGCACCGCATAGCAAACCTCCCAGACCGCTTCCAACAACTATTACATCATACTTTTTCATTTTAGGCTCTTTCCACTATAGTAAGAATTTTCTGATTTCCAATCAATTGTGTTATCTTTTTAACGGATAACCGGTTAAAATGCGTTCCTAATATAATGAATTCAGATCAATTAATTTTTCCGGTTATCTGTGAAAAACCGGTGATAAGATTATTTTTGTAGCATGGAAGTGAACAGGAAATATCAGAATCTCTTCAGGGAAAAGAAGTGCTGTGTGATCATTCCCACATACAATAATTCTGATACCCTTCCGGACCTCATTGAAGAAGTTAGCCGGTACACGCGTCAGGTCATTGTGGTAAATGACGGATCGACGGATAAAACGCAAACGCTGCTGGAAAATGGCTTAAACAAAAAGGTTGATGTCGTTGATTACCCGAGGAACAGAGGGAAGGGGTATGCCATAAAAAAAGGATTTTTACGGGCGATGGACCTGGGATATGAGTATGCCATTACCATAGATTCTGATGGACAGCACCTCCCTGCTGACTTGCCACACTTTATAAACCGCCTTTCCCAAAATGGAAGTTCCATTGTGGTTGGTGAGCGAAGAATGCCGGGAAAGAACGTTCCAGCCAAGAATACATTTGCCAATAAATTCTCGAACTTTTGGTTCCGGCTTTATACAGGTAAGAAAATCCCTGATACTCAATGTGGATACAGGCTTTATCCTTTGAAGTATTTACAGGATATAACGTTTTATTCCACAAAATATGAGTTTGAGGTGGAAATATTGGTCCGTTCATCCTGGAATGGGATTGGAATAGACTCGGTTCCTGTCGATGTTTACTATCCTCCGCAAGAAAAACGGGTCACACATTTTCGGCCCATACGGGATTTTTTGCGGATCAGTGTGCTGAATACAATCCTGTTTTTTGTTGCATTTTTTTACATAAAACCATTCAAATTTGTCCGGGAATTTAAACGAAAGGGATTTAAGCGCTCAATGCAGGAACTGTTTCTTACTCCAAGTGATTCGAATTTAAAACTCTCACTGTCTGTAACCCTCGGTATATTTTGTGGAATACTGCCCATCTGGGGATGGCAGCTTGCCATTGCCATCTTTCTTGCATATCTCTTCAAAATGAATAAACCGATCGTTATTACCACTGCAAATATCAGTATCCCCCCCATGATCCCTATTGTCCTGTATTTCAGTTATAAAACAGGTGGAATAATTCTTGGCAATGGATCCGCAGCGATAAAATTCAGCGGACATATTGATTTTGATGTAGTATTGGCCAATATTTTTCAATATGTAATTGGGAGTCTTGTTTTTGGTGCGTTACTGGCTTTGTTTCTGGGAGGAATTACCTTCTTGAGCCTCTCTTTTTTCAGGAGGAATAGAAGGAATCCGAATGAATTGAAGCAAGTCCATGGATAATCGAGTGTTGCTGGTTGCCAACTAAAGATCTATACAGACGATGATATGGGTAATTTCATGACCCGGTTTTTTATTAATTTTTTTCATTTTTTCAGGAACAGGAAGATCTTTCTGAGCATGATCTTTCTGATCCTGTTTGTTGTTTCCGGTTTCTTCATTTTCGGGCTCTCTTTTGAAGAGGATATCACCCGGATTATGCCCAAAGATAAACAACTGGATCAGGTTGGTAAGGTATACCGTAAGTTTGACTTCATCGACAAGCTTGTCATTACCGTATCGCCAGCCGATTCGGGAAGGAATATTGATCCGGATCGTTTAATAGAATATGCCGATATGCTGGCGGATTCTATAAAACAAACACTCTATCCTGATTATACCACAGAGGTATTGGTATCGGCCGGTGAAGAACAGGTTTTGGAAATCTACGATTTCATACACAAACACTTGCCGCTATTTCTGGATGAAGGGGATTATCTGGTGATCGACAGCCTGATCCGGGAGGAATCAATCCATCAGGGTGTAAAAAAAAATTACCGGATGCTCGTCTCCCCGGCGAGTTCAATATTTAAGAAATTTATTGTGCTCGATCCGCTGAATTTTACACCCCTGGCACTTGCCAAATTGGAAGAATTTCAGGTTGCAGAGAATTTCGTAATGCATGAGGATCATTTTTTTACCAGCAACCTGAAACACCTGTTTATTTTTATCACTCCGGCACATCCATCCAGCGAATCAAAAATGAATAACCATTTGATTCAGGCCATTGATGAGCATATTGGTCTGCTGGAAGATAAAATGGGAGATGTGACAGCTGAATATTATGGTGGTGTTGCCGTTGCTGTATGCAATGCCAACCGAATAAAAAAGGACATAGCGGTAACCATTAGCATTGCTGTCATCTTAATCCTGTTAATGATTGGTCTTTTTTTCCGGCGATTTGTACTCTTTTTTGTTATTTTTTTTCCGGCAATCTTTGGAGCAATCCTCTCGCTTTCTATCCTTTCCTTTGTCTCGCATGGTGTTTCAGCGATCTCTCTGGCAATCGGATCAGTATTGCTTGGAATAACCATTGATTATGGCCTGCACTTCTTTACCCATTACAAACACGTTCGATCGGTTGAAAAAGTGCTTGATGATATCGCTTCACCCGTGCTGATGAGCAGTATAACCACCGGATCTGCATTTCTTTGCCTCTTGTTGATTGCATCCGATGTACTTAAGGATCTTGGACTTTTTGCAGCATTTAGTGTATTTATCGCTTCCCTGTTTTCTTTACTGGTACTGCCTCACTTCATTAAAAAAGAATCCGGAAATGATAGTAAACTCCACATGGGGCTGATTCACAAAATATCCGCAATACCATTTGATAAAAACGGGTATGTCATCGGTGCGGTTTTTATCATTTCATTCCTTTCTCTCTTTTTCTTTCGGAAGGTCGGATTTGAGGGGAATATGTATGCAATGAACTATATGTCTGATGAATTAACAACAGCTGAAGCCAATTTAAGTCAACTTACCGACTTGACCCTGAATTCAACCTATATTGTGACAAGAGGAAAAGATTTCAATGAAGCATTGTGCAGCAATGAAAAACTATTGCCTGAATTAGAGAAGTTAAAAGAGGAGAATCTAATAAGTAATTACCTCTCTCTAAGTTCATTTTTTGTCTCCGACTCGATACAGGAAGAGAGGATTGAAAGGTGGAAACAATACTGGTCTGGGGGCAAGAAGGAAACATTGTTGTCTAATCTGGTTTCTGCCGGATCTCAATACCATTTTAAAGAGAGTGCTTTTGATGGTGTCAGGAGCTTGATCGATCGGGAATACCGGCCCATTTCCGGGAAAGAGTTTTTGAAACTCGATCTTGCGGTTTTTGAGAATTGGATCTCCGAATCTGAAGATGAAGTTTACATTGCCAACCAGGTTAAGATTGACAGGGAACAGCGACATCTAATTTATTCCCGGTTCGGGGATGATGAAGTCATTATTTTTGATAAATCCTTTATAACAGACAAGCTGATTGAGGTGCTGAAATCGAATTTTAAGTTACTTCTTATCGTTTCAATGAGTTTGGTGTTCTCTTTCCTTCTTCTCTATTTTGGCAGGATAGAGTTAGCTACAATCGGTTTTATACCCATCCTGTTAAGCTGGTTATGGACACTGGGTATCATGGGTATGATGGGCATTCAGTTTACCATCTTTAACATCATCATTTCAACCTTTATTTTTGGTCTTGGAATAGATTACTCCCTCTTCATTATGCGTGGGTTGTTGCAGGAGTTTAAATTCGGTTATCAAAATTTCAATTCCTATAAAACATCCATTCTTCTATCTGCAACAACAACTGTCATTGGGATCGGGGTTTTACTGTTTGCAAAACATCCTGCTTTGAAATCCATAGCTGCTGTATCTGTCGTGGGGATCATCAGCGTTATTATCATCTCATTTACCGTTCAACCCATCTTGTTTCGGTGGCTTCTATCCCGCAGAAGTGCCGAAAAATTATACCCGATTACATTTGTGGAAGCGATTGTATCATTTTACAGAATACTGATATTGACCCTGTTCCATGTTGTTTTTGTTTTACTGGTTATCCCGATCTATGTTCTACCTGTAGGCAGGAATAGACGATACAGGTTTTTAGTTGAGATGATCCATTATTGTTCGAAAGGAATACTTTTTTCCGTAGGATTCTCAAGAAGAAAGAACCTTCTCTTTTCAGGTTTACCGTTGACTCCCGGCATTTACGCATTCACTGCTGAACCGGTTTGGAGTCAACTGGTTCTTCACGCGCTGAAGAGAAGGGTGGTAATCTATGAGCCGGAAAACCAACAGGGAGAAAAGCGGCTTGATCTGTTTTTCGGAATCCCGAGGAGGTTATTTAACCATTTCTTTCCGGACGGGAATCCCGATAACGAAAACAATAACGCCATATCTATCGTGTATGCTGTTCCATTACCTGGTCATTCAACTGACCCTTATCCACGGGTTGATGCAAAACTGATACATCTTGCCAGGTTGACCGGGATGAGTGTTATTCCCATGTTTTTTTTCAGGGCCAGTGCCTGTTTTGATGGAAGAGCTTCCTTCCTGTTACCGGATACAATCAGAATAACCCATGCAGAACCCATATCACTGGCGGAAAAAAACAGGAATGCTCTGGTTTCAGTGGAGATCGGGGAGATCAATGAACGAATAGGAATCCAGTTTGAACAGTTCACAGGCAGATTGAGAACCCCTGATATTCTCAGGAGGGGCCTCATAAAAAATTATATTTTTAAAGGACCTGTGCTTGAATGGTATATGAAAGTTAAGATTCGCCTGGAGAAAAATTATACCCTGTTTCATGAATTGCTGCCGGGAGAAGGTGCCATAACTGATATCGGATGTGGTTATGGGTCCATGACCTACATGTTGAGTATCCTTACACCCGGTCGTACATTAACAGGCATTGATTATGACGAGGAAAAAATTGCTGTTGCCAATCATTGTCAGGCAAAAAGCAACCGGATTGTATTTACTCATGGAAACATTAATGAGATAGATCTACCGGAAAGCAACGCCTTTATTCTGAGCGATGTGTTGCACTATATGCCCTTTGATATGCAGGAAAAACTGATCCATCGGTGTGCCGAAAAGCTTGCACCCGAAGGCAGGGTTATCATACGGGAAGGTGATGCGGAATTGAAATCAAGACATTTTTTAACCAGGCTATCTGAATTTTTTTCCACCCGGTTGGCATTTAATAAGACCCTGGATGAGAAACGAGACCTGTTCTTTCCTACAAGAACCGGGCTGATCAACATTTTAGCGAAACAGAAATTCACAGTTGAAGTGATCGATAATACACGGTATACATCCAATTTGATCTATATCGCAAAACGAACAACATCATGAATTCGGGATTGAAAAAGATACTGTATACCCTGTCCTGGATTGTGATACCCGGACTGATGTTTTTTCTCTTCTATCTGATCAGCCAGGAAAGCTTATGTTTTTTTATCATGGGTACAAGTCCCGGAACGGTATCCATCGTTGTTGCTCTTGCTGTGTTGATTGTTCTCTACCTTATTTTCAGGAATTTTGAACTGACGATCATAGCATTTCTAAGCACCCTCCTTGCGTTTATCGTTACTGCGGGTATCGGTTTCTTTTTTGGGATTGGAAGAGATGTATCCGTCCCCTGGATCTCGATATACGGATTTAATTTGTTCCTGGGAACAAGTGTATTGTATACCTTTCATCATGGAGGGAGAGGAATGAAATGGTCTTCAGCTGCTGGTTTTCAGCTCACCTGCCTGGTTCTCCTGGTTACCGGATTTTTGCTCCTTTCAATCACAGATAACAGGGCAGGTAAATTCATCGGTCTTGCCTTAACAGGTGTCGCCAACACCCTTTTTTATACTGTTTATTTTCAACGGATTGCTTATGAGCAACTTTTTAGTAAACGGATTGAAAGAGGGGCGAAGCCGTTGACTTTCCTTCAGATCATTCAAACCTTATGGACCTATTTTATCCTGGTGCTGGGAAGCGGATTGCTGGGATTATTCGGATTACTGGTGTACGCGCTCCTGTTTTTGGATATTGAACGCCGGAAAGTGATTTTTCACTATATGGTGATGTATTACTCACGGTTTTTCATATGGATTATCCCCATGAGGGCTAAGCTAATCAATCAAACGCAAGAAAAATTTAAAAAGCCGGCTGTACTTATTTCTAATCATCAATCCCTGATCGATACAACGCTTATGTTTCGATTATGCCCAAGGGCAATTATCCTGACGAATGATTGGGTTTACAACTCCCCAATTTTTGGCCACATTTCCAAGCTTGCTGATTTCTACAATGTTTCTGCTGGCATTGACCGGGTTTTTGAAAAGCTCAGGGGAAGGGTTGAAGAGGGATATTCCATCATCGTTTTTCCGGAGGGGACCCGCTCCAGGTCTAAAAAAATCCAGCGTTTTCACCGGGGTGCTTTTTATATAGCCGAAAAACTGGAAATGGATATTGTCCCTATCCTTTTTTGTGGAACGGATGAAGTACTTAAAAAGGATGAATTTTGGGGAAAAGGCTATGCTATTATTCAGAAAATATTCCCCCGGATAAAAATCACAGACACTAATTTTGGTGAGAACTATTCCAAACGGGCAAAACAGGTGAGGCAATATCTAGCGAAGGAATATGAGCAAGTGAAAGAGGAGTGTTATTCATCCTCTTTTCAGAGGTGATGGATGAATGCCGGAATCCAATGGTAGTGTACATAGAGGATCGCCTGATTGCGTACCGTGAAAAATTAACCCGAATTATTCATGCATTCAGCATGAATAATGACGATACATAATTGTAATCTATTGATTATCAATTATGTATGTCAGGGTTAACCCTGATAAAAGTCAAATTCAATACCCTCAAGTTTGGGTATAAAATTTTCATCAGTTTTGAAGATAACTGTTGAGT
>Ga0315547_1003018_pt1 | contig 11252 bp, 10 predicted proteins | sample SalMarSW160240MG_2_FD_202542 | JGI IMG/M metagenome (GOLD analysis project Ga0315547, IMG submission 202542) | Salt marsh sediment microbial communities from the Plum Island Ecosystem LTER, Massachusetts, United States - Salt Marsh Sediment SW1601-240 ... | reverse complement strand
TCAAGTAAGCCGCTTCGCGGCCGGCAGCACTCACGCCTGATTATACCCGTTCAAAGATTCTCTTGCCACGCTTTTTTGTGTGAACTCAAGACCTTCTTCGACATACACTTTCTTAAAATCATATTTAAAAGGAGAAAGCGTATGCAAAAGAGCGAAACCTTATGGCACGACCAAATGGTCAGGAAACTTCAGATCAACGGAAAGAGCGAACGAACTCAGGCAGCCTACACCCGTGCCGTGCACCAACTAAAGACTCATTACAAAAAAGATCCATCGCTCATCAACGAAGAGGAGCTCGAGGAGTACTTCCTCTATCGAAGAAACGAAAGCGAATGGGCACCAAAAACTCTCGGGCTATGCTATTACGGGATCAGGTTCTACTACCAATTTGTTCTCATGGAATCTTTTCTCGATTCTGAAAGCCCAGAAAGAGGAACGGCTTCCCGAGATACCGACAAAAGAAACGATCCACAAAGTCCTTTCCCGCGTCACCACGTTTCATAACTTCGTGTTCTTCTCCACCGTCTATTCCTGCGGTCTGAGATTACAAGAGGCTCTCAACCTGCAGGTCTCCGATATCGACAGCGGCAGGATGATGGTGTACGTCCACCGGGGGAAGGGTGCCAAAGATCGTTATGTCCCGCTTCCAAAAGAAACACTGAACCTTCTGCGACGGTACTGGAAAAAGCATCGAAATACGAAACTCGTTTTCCCCGCCGTGGGACGGGGTCATACCAACGGCCCGACCTCAACATTTCCGATGAACCGTTCCAGTGTCCAGGGCGCTCTCGGCCGTGCGGTTAAGAAAGCGGGAATTACCAAGAAGCTCTCCGTCCATACCCTAAGACACGCCTACGCAACACACCTGCTCGAACAGGGCGTCAACATCAGAGTCATTCAGCGCTACATGGGACACAAGAGCTTGGAGACAACCATGCGCTATCTTCACCTGACCAGAAAGGGAGCCGAAGATGCCTATCAGATCATCGACGCGTTTATGACTGGATTCTCCATTGACCGTGCGTGATGTGTTCCTTACCCACGGCAAAGCATATCTGGATGCCTTTGGCCAACGAATGCTTAGCTCTCACAAGAAGGTGATACAGGCAATCATCCAGTGCAGGACACCTGATCTTGGGACCATCGTATGCGCCTGTGAAGACTGCGCGAATACCTATTTGATTTTCAGATCGTGCGGTAACCGCCATTGTCCGACCTGTCAGGGCGAGAAGGCAACCCAATGGCTCAATACCCGGATAGATCAGTTGATGCCCGTTCACCACTTCATGATCACTTGTACAGTTCCCGCCGCCTTCAGGGATTTCTTCCGGTCTCATCAACGTTTTGCGTATGCGGCCTTGTTTCATGCAACTTCGAGGACGATGAGCGCACTCGCCGCAGAGTCTACCTATTTCTTAGGCGACACTCCCGGATTCTTTGGCATCCTCCATACCTGGGGCAGGCAGATGCAGTATCATCCTCACATTCATTATGTCGTTCCTGGAGGAGCGTTCTCTTCATCAGACCACAGTTGGCACTCATCCTCCGATGCGTTCTATCTGCCGATTCGCATCATGTCGGCGAAAATAAAATCGCGCTTCTTCAAGCTGATGAAAAAATCCGATTTGCTGCACCTGGTGCCTGCCGACGCATGGGCAAAAAGCTGGAATGTCAACTCGCAACCGGTCGGCAATGGCGCCCGTTCTATCCGCTACCTCTCGTCATACGTATTCCGTACCGCCATCTCCAATCATCGTGTCATCACCTTGGGAAACGACCGGGTGCTTTTCCGATACACCGATACGAAAAGCGGTGCGAACAAAACCATGAGTCTTTCGGCATTCGAATTCATCCGAAGGTTTCTCCAGCACGTGTTGCCCACCGGGTTTATGAAAATCAGGTATTACGGTTTCATGCACCCATCAACGAAAATACCGGTAAAACTGGCCGTAGCGTTGCTGGAAGCCCTGTTCGCTGTCCGTCCGGAAAAGAGGAAACCCACATCCGCTATCCCGTGCTGTGAACATTGTAATGGAATCGTCAGATTCGTGCGATATATCCGGCCGAAAGATACCATTCTCGCCGGAGGATTTACCTAAAGCACATCTGAAAAGAAGACAGGAGGACGCTCGTAACATGATATATTGCTCATACCCGCCCGTTGTGACAGGTCCGTTCATCACGCACATCCCGGGCAAAAAACTTTGCATTGGCGCCGGTACATTTTGTTTTCGAGCTTCTCCAGTTACCTTTCTCAAACCCGGAAACCGAAAGCGCCGGCGCAATTTATCCCCTCATCAATTCATCTGCCACCTGTAACTTTTCACGATCTCTAGAAAAAACCGAGCATTTCCCATAAATAGCACAACGGTTCACCTCAGGGCTTCTTGAACATAGGATTGAATCGACCGTAAAGGTCGACTCAATCCTTGAGGTTGGCAATATGATTTGCGCCAAAGCACATGTCCGCAATTCTGACTATTCTCAAAGTGTAACATCGATGTTACAAAACTATCTCAATGATTTCGTCTTCTTGACTACCAAGTCTTCAATTTCACCAACTGACATTTTGATATCGACCGAGAATACTAATTCTTCTATCTTGGTAGTTCGTATCTCAGGTGACAAAGCGCTGTTTTCTATACGGTTTATGCCTACAATCAGCTTATCCATTTTTGCTGAACCGATTCGTGTAACAAAGGATTCGTCGAATAACCTGGGGTACTTCCCAAGTATTTCGTCTATTCGTAGGTAGAGATATACTGTTTTTCTAGTGAGACCCAACACATCTTTGCAGAATATGTCGAAAGTTGTGTATCCGATTTCCTTGTAGTATCTTTTTTCCTTGATTTTTTCCGCAGCATGAGCAATCTTTAGAAATCCTGTGGCAACATCTTTCATTCCCTGAAAGATCTGAATCAGATTATCTTTAAATTCTTTCCTGTTTTGTTCCCCGTCGATGAGCTTAATCTTGTCCAGCAATTGTTCTTTTTGCAGCAAGACATGCCTCCCATTTCATTGTGACATCAATGTTACATAAAACAATGCACTAACAATAATAACAGGCAATTTGTTATCCTTGATTCTATCGCTTCAGACAATCTAACATTGAGTTAAGCTGTTTGCAGGCTTGTCCTGCAAATCAGCTTGAACTCGTTGTTAGACATTTGATTTACTTTTTTATGTTTTTCTATTTTTTAACTTTCGGTACCGTCATTACTATAGAAATCAGAACCGGAATTATCGGAGCAATCATTACATAGAGTAGATTAGCGGAACCAAGAATAAACGCCTGATACAAGCCAAGAGAGCAAGCTGAAAGCACATACATGGCTGCATTCTTTGGTAGCCACCAACGACCACCGCTTACCAGTATGATCGCAAAAGTAATGACTAGCGGTCCTATAAACTGACCAATAAGCTTCATATCTGCTCCGCCCTGCTGTATGCCAATTCCTGCGGCAAAGGCAAAAATCAGGGAAATCACTGTATAGCCAATGAAAGACATGCAGGTAAGCACCAGAGCCTGAAGCATTGTTTGAATAACCTTGGGCAAGGGATGATCTTTAGACCTCAAATTACGGTGAACCAAAAAGCTGAAGACAAGGGTCTGTAAGCCGATTTCTGGCAAACCGATTAAATGGAACCAGAGGGGAAGTTTCGAATAAATGACCCCCTCCATCGATGCCGGTGCTGCCGCCGGGGTTCCCAGGATACCGATACCAATAAAAAGCAACCAAAGCCAAAGCCAACCTAGAGCCTGCGCTTTCAGAAAACCCCGTAATGGCAATAGCACTAGACCGAAGAGCATGCCCCGCACGAGCTGTAGCAACGGCCCTATATAGATTTCTACCGAACCAAAAGGCCGGTAATAGTCCTTGATCACCGGCAGAAGAAAGATGTTCTGGTAATCCAATAGCGATGAAGCTACAAAGCCGGCCGCAAAATAGGTAACTACCTGGTAAATGGTTACTGAAAGAATAAACAGCAAAGCTGTTTTGGTTTTTTCTCGCTCCATGATCTTTTCCTCCTATTAATTTCATCCCACATTTCAACAATCCGCGACAAATCTATTCTTCTTTGTTCACAAAATGAGTCTAACGACCTTTTGAGTTGCGCCCTCGCAGGAGCGAAGCGACGAGAAGGCGTCAACTCAAAAAGACATGTTAAATGGCCTTTTTCCTAATTAGTTATTGTCGAAGAAACCCCCAATATTTTTCTCTATTTTCTGGGTCGAAAAAACATCTTGTTTACTCTAGGCATTTCTTTTGCATGTTCTGTGAAAGATTCAATGATTTTCTTATATCTAACAGTCCTTTCTTCGATTAACGCCATTTTTTCTTTGGAATCTTGATACCAAACACTATTTGAGTATTCATGAACCACAATACTAAAATAGTAATATGCCTTAGGAAAAAGCTTAACCAAATTTCTGACTTTATCTTTGATCTTTTCCAGTTCTTCCTCTTTTAACGGGCTAGGTTTTTCAAGTATTTGTTTGGTTTCCACACTCCATTGTGAAGGATGTATCTTCATAAAATGAGTCATCGCGGTTTTATAGAAAACATATGCTGGATCTTCGTGTTGAACAACAGCATCATTATCATATGAACTGCTGCTCGAAGTCTCATCAACAAGCGTGTCTTGATTTCTCAATTGGCCAATAAGACGTTGATAGGCTCTATTTATTTGTATAAACAACAAATGATTCTTAATCAAATCAGCTTCGTTTGAAACGTCCGGATGTATTTCCTTTACGATTTTTCTATAAGTTTTTCGGATTACAGAGATGTCTTGTGTTTCAGAAATATGCAAAATATCATAGTCCGTCAGCATGGAATACTCCTAAAACCCAAGTGTCAACAAAACTACAATTGCATGCAAATATCCATATAGGGCACGCTCATAAAACGACTAACAATATAGTCTCTTCATGCCTTCCAACGATAAGCTGAGCAGTCGCGCCGAATAAATTTCCAAATAACGATACGGTATTTTAGTAACACTTAAAAACATACTTTTCGCGATCTGCTCCAGCGCTATGTTGGGTGTCCCCAATTCTTATGGAGCGTCCTGGCTCATGCGGCTGGTTATGTCGCGAGGAGCCTGCCTGTGCGCTGCGGCGCTCATGGCGTGAAGGTAACGAAGGGCCTGCAATTCCGCTTGCACATCAACTGGATGAGTTGCCGACCGGAAAGCGCCGCCATCACGGTGCCGGAGAACGGCACGGTCCACTGCCCGGCCATGTGGAAGCCTGACAGACCCGGCAAGCTCCGTAGCGGGGTCTGTTTCATCATATTCTCCGGTGTCATGTACCAGCCGTCTGGCGATCCTTGCCAGTTTCCGGTGTAGCGGACATATGTTGCGGGCGTCGGTACATCCACCACCTCGATCTGAGATGCAAAACCTGGCCAGCGCTTGTCTAGCTCGGCGATGGTGAAATCGGCGATGCGCTTCTTTTCCTCTTCGTACCGGACACGGTCACGCGCCAGTTCCTCCCAGTAGTCGTAGCGGGTCGCATACAAGACTTCAGCCGCCGATTTGCCTGGAGGCGCCATACTCGAATCGAAGCAGTGATGCAAGAAGCACAGCCAGCGGTGTTCCTCTCCAGCGATGTTGATTGGCTTCTCTAGCTCGAAGACAATGCGAGGTGGCTCTTTGGATAGATCTCGACCGACACCAAGCATCACGTGTATGAGCGGCAGAACAGGGACCCATTCGTTGTACATGCTCCGGACCTCATCGTCGAGGTAGCGGCCACCGAGGATGTCAAAGATGACCGTGTGACCATCGCCCGCCCAGACCACGATATCTGCCCGGTGCTCGGTGCCGTCCTCCAGACGCACGCCGACCGCCTGATCGTTCTCGATGATCACATCCTTGACCCGGCTCTTGTAATGAATCTCGCCGCCGAGTTTCTGATAGTATTCGGCCATCCGGAAGATGACGCCCTGCGATCCTCCCAGGGGAACGCCAGCCTCAAGCACCGCAAATTTCAGGAGACCGGCAAGGCCGACCATCGGAAACCGCAGCATTGGCCAGCCCGGCGAGTCGATGACGAACCGGACGGCGTCGCGCAAGAAGGAGTTCTGGAAGCGCTGGGCGAATTCTTGGATCGTTAGCTTTCCATACTTGCGAAAAGTCCCCAAAAGCGGTAAAACAGCCGCCAGCATCTTCAGAGTGTCAAAGGGTCCGGCCATCTCTGCCGGCTTGAGCGACATCGCACCCGTCATGTTCCTGCCGGAGAACAGGCGTACTAACTCTTTCGTCAGCTTGGCGTCGCCCGGCGACAGCTCAAGCATCTGCTCCTCCAGCCGACGAGGGTCGGTGCAAATGCTCAGGCTTTTTCCACCGCTCTCGATGCGCACCACCTCGTCGTGGTAGAAGAATGTCTGGTCTTTAACCACGCCGAGCTCCTGCCACATCTGCCGTACTGGCCCAGCCTTTGAACCAGTGAGCATGTGCATGCTGATGTCAAACGTGTATCCCTTCCGTGTCCAAGCGGTGCACAGGCCGCCCGGAATGTTGTGCATTTCGAAGATGGTCGTTTTGTAGCCGTTCATGTGGGCGTAGCAGCCGGTCGAAAGCCCCGCGATGCCAGCACCGACTATGACAATGCTTTTTCCCATGATCTTTCTCCTATTCTTGATAAGTTATGCGCGTCGCACGGCTATGTCCACCCAACGATCTTTTGAGCAGCTTCGCCGAATTAAGGGGCAGTGACAGTTTATCTGTACAGAGCCACTGTTACCGATATCAGTCTCGAAGTCTGCTCCAAAAGCCATGTTAGGTGCTTCTATATTCATTTTCTCTTGTTATTTTTCTTCGCAGACTTAATGAACTTTCCGAACTGCCTATCTTTTTTTCTTTTTTCGAAGTGAGACATCTCATGGAATTCGGACTCCTTCATCAGCTTCAAATAACTGTGGTATCGATCTTCGGTCACTTTACTCTTCGCAATTGCAGATAGAATCGCGCATCCGATTTCCGCAGTGTGCGTACAATTGGTGAAACGACATCTCTTCGATAGCCTTATCATGTCTATAAAGCTTTCTTCTATTCCGGTGTTGACACCGATTATTCCGAGTTCCCTCATTCCGGGGGTGTCAATGAACATTGCTCCGTTATCAAGGACGATCAATTGGCGACGTGAAGTTGTATGTCTTCCCTTTCCATCTTTCTCGCGAGTTGTGTTTGTCTCTAGTACGTCTTGGCCGAGAAGTTGATTCAATAGTGTGGTTTTACCGACACCGGATGATCCAAGCAAGCAATACGTTTTTCCTCTTTCCAGTACCCGTTGGAAACTATCTATTCCAATACCAGTCTTGTTGCTGAGTGCAAAGATTCGAATGCTGACATTGTTTTGCCTGATCTGTGAAATTCTCTGCTCTGTCTCATCTGGACTGATTAGGTCACACTTGCTCAAAGTGTAATTTCACAGATTATATAGAATCGAAACCAGGCTAATTTATCACCTTCCCCTGGACAACAACTAAATATTCTCAGATTATATTGACCAGAAAAAACAGGGGTAACCAAGCAGTAGTCCAACCCAACTCAGTTACCCCAGAAAGAAACTACTCCACTGGTACTACATCTACCAATAGATTTCAAGCACCTAGAAGAGAAAGGCAAAGAGTACCCCTGGCCGAGGCTGTTTCGATGCCCGACCTGTAAGGGCATTCGTGTCTGGGGTCATGGGTATGTCATGCGGTTCTTCGACGGCTGTAGGGAAACTCTTTGGATTAAGCGCTACCGCTGTCCTGACTGTAGAGCGGTGCATACAGTTCGGCCGGACAGTCACTGGAGGGGCTTCTGGGCTCCCTGGAGGCTGATCCTGATCTGCCTGGTACGGAAACTGAAAAAGGGTCGATGGATAAAAAGCCTTACCCGTCAAAGGCAGCAGTACTGGTGGAAAGGGTTTTTGCAACACCTTGCCCGGGAAGGCATCTCAGAGCGCCCTTCGCTTGAGTTGCTTCGAAGCTTTGTTCAGCGGCCAATCATCGTAGCCACACATTCGCTGAAATACTATGAGATCATCTCCTTCCGGGCAAGAACCTACCTGATTTTTGCGGTGACACCGGCTAGCGGGTATGGCTAAATTGTGTTCATCAGATCAAAGAGGAGAAGTAATGATGGACCAAGAACAAAAAGACCAGATTGCCCTGTTCCGCTTCGGGGTCATCTCCGAGCTGATTGGGCGAAGAGATCTACGACGTGGGGAGCGGGAGTCGTTGATCCGGGATCTGACCGACAGACAGTGGGAGATACCCGGATCGGGGCGCACACGGGTGAGCCGCTCAACGATCCGAGAGTGGCTGCGGAGGTACGAAGAAAGCGGGAGGAAACTTGAAAGCCTGGTCCCCAAAGGCCGAGGCGACATGGGAATCTCACGAAGCATTGATGCTGAAACCGAAATGGCTTTAGTAAATCTGAAACGAGAATACCCTAAAGCCTCACTCCCGGTAATTCTTAAGAAAGCGCGACAGCAAAAGATACTGCCGGCGGACTTTCGCACATCACATCAGAGTATTTACCGGATATACAAGCGATATGGGGTAACAAAGCAGGATCGGTTCCCTGAAGACCGCCGGCGTTTCGAGGTAGAGTTTCCGAATGAACTGTGGCAGTCGGACTGTATGCATGGACCGAAGGTAACCGCGGACGGGAAACTGCGCAAAAGCTATCTGTTTGGAATTATCGACGATCACTCCCGCCTGATCCCGCATGGACAGTTTTACCTGCGGGAAAACATCGAGAGCTTTCAAGATTGTCTCATACAGGCTTTAGAGAAGCGGGGTTTGCCACGTAAATTATATGTCGATCAAGGGCCCTGCTTTCGATCCCAGAAACTGAAGTACGCCTGCGCATCATTAGGAATTGCGTTGGTGTATGCGACCCCGTACACCCCGGCCGGGAAAGGAAAAATTGAACGTCTGTGGAAAACGATCCGTATGCAGGTTCTGCCCCTTCTTCCTGAGGTGATTACCCTTGAGCAGTTGAATGAAAGTCTATGGGAGTGGATCGATAAAGAATACCACCTGCGGGTCCATGGTTCTACCCGACAACAGCCTCTGAAGCGCTACCTTCAATACATCGAGATGATCCGCCCTGCACCCAAAGGCTTACGGGAATACTTCAGGAAGTCTACGTTGCGCAAAGTGGACAAAGACCGCACGGTCAGCCTGAACGGAAGGCTGTATGAGGCGCCTCTGGGATTGATTGACAAAAGGGTGAGGTTGCTTTACGACGAGCAGGACCCTCAGCGGATCGAGGTAGTGTACGAGGAGCAATCCTATGGATTTCTTATGCCACTGAATCTACAGGTTAACAGCCGGGTGCGGAGGGCCAGCGGTAGGGAAACAGAATTGGTCCCCCCACCAAGTGCTGCCGAAGGCCAAGAAAAAGCTCAACCCACAAAGGATCGCTACCGGGGAGGAAAACTGTTCGAACAAGGAGGATCGGTATGACTAATCTACAGAATTTCTTCGGCTTTCGCAGAGAGCCTTTTGGCCCAGATCTCAAAGTGGAAGAGCTTTATCAAATCCCAGGGCTCAAATCTCTTGTTGAGCGATTTGATTACGCCGTGCGTCTTGCCTCGGTCACGGTCATTATCGGTGATGTGGGCAGCGGGAAGTCTACTTCCTTACGTTACGCAGTCAGTCGGCTTCACCCTTCGGAATATCGAATCTTGAGCCTGGTGGCCACTTCGGGAGGTCTCCTGGAGCTGTATCGTCAGATCTGCATGGCCTTTGGTATGGAGAACCGTTCTTTCTCCGCTGCCTATCTAACAAAAACCCTACGGGACCTATTCAGCGATATTGTAGCCAAAAAGCAGACCCCTGTGCTCATAGTGGACGAAGCTCACCTCCTGCGCCTGGATGTGTTCAAGCAACTGCATACCCTGGCTCAAGTGGACTTTGACTCCAAGGCCCTGTTGCCGGTGATCTTGAGCGGCCAGAGCCTGCTCATCGACAAGCTGTTGTACCACACATCCCGACCTTTCGCCTCCCGAGTGTTGGGACGTAGTCACCTGGAATCTCTTAACCGGGGTGACATGGAGGGATATCTGAATCATCACCTGGAGGCCGCCGGCATGAACGAAAGACTTTTCTGTGAAGAAGCGGTCACTGCGATCCATCAAGGCTCAGGGGGACTGTTACGGCGGGCCAACAACCTAGCCAAAGGGGGGCTTCTAGCTGCTGCCAGCGAAGAATGTCATGTCGTTACTGCCGAACATATCCGGCTGGCCTCTACAGAAATCTTATAGGAGTAATTTAGGCTATGAATGAAGTAGATCATTATTGGCTATTGAATCCAGAGGAACAGGAGCAGGAACAGACCATGAAACAGGTTCTTCTCCGGGAGGCCCAACGATGTGGACCGGCTGTCGCTCGTGTTGTGGGAAACATCTGGTCAAGTAGCCTCAAAGAGGCCGACCATGATGCACGGAAATTGATTCGTTTTTCTGCACACTATACTCCTGAAAGAGTTGAGGCAGCTTGCAAGAGGGCCATTTACTACCGTCAGGACAAGAACAGTTATATCATCAGCTGGCTGTTAGAAAAAAACTACGATCGGCTGTCTTTGAGCCCCTATACAGATATCAAGGGACAGTTTGTCTTTAGCTTCGAACCTCTTATACAGGAAAATCAAAATAATGTGGAGTCCAGTTTAATGTAGAAAAATCTGGCAGATTAATGTGAGAGGTTACAGCATCTGTACCATTACTGGATCGATCCTGTGTTCGGGTTTATGAGCGCTCGTATCCAAACCTGGTTCCCCTTTCCCATTCAACTCTGTCTAAACGGCCGGGAATGGCTCTCCCGACAGATGGATCGAACGGGTATGAGGTATAAGCGAGAGGAGAACTGCTTCCCCTGGCTGGAGGATTTCCAGGAAGCTCAGAGCTTGATGGATGAGCAGCTACGTTTTGCCTGGACTCAAGCCTTGGAGCTCATCGCTTCAAAGATCAATCCTGTTCACCCGGATATCTTTCATAAGTATCCGGTGGACTACTATTGGAGCGTACATCAAAGCGAATGGGCCACAGATGTCCTGTTCACATCCTCCCGAGCTCTTTCGGAGATCTATCCTCAGTTGGTACGGGCAGGGATTGCCACCTTCTCCAGTCCCGATGTCATGCGCTTTCTGGGAAAGAAGTTGCACGGCAATTTTACTGGAGAATTGGTAAGCGATTACAAAAGCCGTCCGGAGGGTATCCGAGTGAAACACCGGGCAGGAGCTAATTC
>Ga0315547_1003014_pt1 | contig 11257 bp, 13 predicted proteins | sample SalMarSW160240MG_2_FD_202542 | JGI IMG/M metagenome (GOLD analysis project Ga0315547, IMG submission 202542) | Salt marsh sediment microbial communities from the Plum Island Ecosystem LTER, Massachusetts, United States - Salt Marsh Sediment SW1601-240 ... | reverse complement strand
TATAATAAGTGGTTAATGGTATATAGCGCTTCTTCTGTCATAAGCAGGAAGGTGAGGTGTGCCTGAACTCCTTCATGGTCCCATTTTACATCCCTGGATTTGGGGTATTTTCTGATCCCTGTCAATACCCAGATTCAACATTTTTTAAGAACAAGCTAAATACGGTCACTCTTCACGACGGATCAAGTTCCGATTTCATAGAGAGATTGTATGCAGACTTGGAGGGTCAATCTTGGGATTCGCTAGACGTAATACGATCAACCGATCATCAAAGCAGCATCAATCTGCAAGATAAAATGAACTTGTTCCTTTTTCTTTCGTTTCTGCATTGGAGATTACCGGCCAATATTGCTCAAGCTGAAGAGCTATCAAGACGCTTCTTCGGAAATGATAAAAAATACTACTATTTGAAATTAATGAAATCTGATGAGGGAGTTGCCTCTGAGGAAATCATAGAGCAAATTAGAAGCTCTTCAGCTTGGAAGAAAGCAGCAAGAACTGCAATTCCTTTTGCACCGTTTTTCCATGGCAGTTCTTGGGCGCATGACGTGGCTGCCTGGAAATTCCTATATACAGGGGATAACGAGTCTTGGTACATAGTGGGAGATAATCCCATTATTACTTCGGGTGAGAATGATCACGATCCATTAACCTGTTTAAAGCAATTCATATTCCCAGTTTCGGGCAATATCCTTCTAATTAGTTATCGGGCTGAGATTGAAAAGATTATCGAACCCGGATTTGCTGTGGAATATGGTGCGGCCATTTTAGAAAGATCTAAAAGGTTTGTTGCTTGTCACCGAAAGGATTTTCTGGAATCATTGGTAAAATTTTATAAAATGCATGTTTCATTTGGAAAAACCTCAATAATTATTCCTGAGCTCTTTAGGGCATTAGGAACTGAGCTATATGAGGAAGGAACCTAACCCATGCTTTCACAGCGACGGCAAAAAGCCGCCGCGCGTGAAGCACCCGTTCTCGGGCGCGCAGCGCCCGGAGAACATAGCCTTGGGAGAGCCAAAGGGATCAGCAGAAACAGACTGATACAATGAAGACGGCGCGCCCGAGAATGGGCGGCCTGAGCTTCGCTCATCGCCCTGTGCTCTCGGCGCTGCGCGCCTCGAGAACACAGGGCTCGAGCTGCGTACTCACCTGCCAACCAACCCCTTCGGGGTCGTTGGCAGGTTGCGCCGCGCTCAGCCCGCCCATTACGTGCATGCAGGGAATATGAAATACATAGCGCTATTGACCATGTTGCTAATTGCAAGTACCAGTGCCAGCGCTTCAAGTCTGTATCTTGTAGGTGAAGATGGCGAACTGATGGGATGCGTGTCATGTAATGAATTTGGTGGCAACTCGATTTGGAACGAGTTTTCAACTTATGGAAATGAGTTCAATGCCAATTCAATTTGGAATGAGTTCGGCAAGTATGGGAATGAATTTAAATCGGTATCCCCATGGAATGAATATGGGCAGGGGATGAAAATCGTAGACTTGGAAGGAAACTACTACGGTCGCTTCACGACAAACCCAAGTGCAGAACAAACAGACGTCCCCCTCTTGAAGTCCATTCTGGATGCTTATAGTTCGGGTAAGTGGAAATCTCTAGAGGCTTTTAGAGACTGGGTGGCCCCCCAGATTCCATAGCGGGAGTTTGAATTTTTTGTGAGCACCTCACCAGTACTTCCACCTGACAACCGCGCCAGTTGCGCTTGCTGGTGAAGCAAAACGTTAGAATCTATAAGATACCAACGTGAAGGTTTTGGATGGAAGGTTTTCTCGCAAGACTTAAAAATATCAATGATGACGAAGAAATTTTAAACTTTTGCCGAAAGTCAGTATTGCATGGTACCCCATGGATATTTAAAGAAAAAGACGATGATTATTACGAATTTCGAAATCGTATTGCAAAAAAGTTTAACATTAGCTTTCATGAAATCTATATTACAGGTTCTGCAAAACTTGGATTCAGCCCCTATAAAAAAACTGAATTCAGCTACGATTCAGATGTCGATGTAGCGATAGTTTCGTCGCAGCTATTTGATGAAATAATGGAATCTATTCGCGAATATCAAATGCAGTTGAGGGAATCAAGATTAGCAGTATCGGAGTGGGAAATTAGAAAATACCATAAATTTCTAGAGTACGGAGCCATTGGTTGGATGCGACCTGATCACCTGCCGCACTCGTTTCTTGTTAAAAGGCTAAAAGATGATTGGTTTGATTTTTTTACTTCGATTTCATATGGGAAATCGGAGGTTGGGAATTATAAAGTGAATGCAGGCGTTTTTAAGACTTATAAACATTTAGAACAATATACTTTAAGTGGAATAAGAGCCCTTAAAATAGCATTAAGTTTAGAGGAATATTATGACTGAGCAAATAAAACCATCTGTAACAAATCCCACAGTAGCAGACATTTACCAAATGATTGATCAAGGCAAGTTAATTCTTCGTCCTGATTTTCAGCGTAAATTTGTTTGGACACACGAACATCAAGAAGAATTCATCGATACGCTGTTGTCAGGACTTCCCTTTCCAGAGATTTATGTTTGTGAGGGTGAAATTGATATACAAAAAATGAAAACCACTAGAAATGTTATAGATGGGCAACAGCGCTTAACTACCATTAGAAACTATATTGAAGGGAAGCATAAAAAGCCGCTTATGAAAATACCAACTTACCAATCACTAAGCGATCCCCAAAAACAACAATTTCTTAGTTATCAGATAGTAATGAGAGACATCGGGAAGGTCGATGAAAAGACAATACGAGAAATATTTAGGCGAATAAATCTAACAAAATTCAAACTGGATGACGTCGAAATTCAAAATGCAATTTATGATGGGGATTTTATTCAAGCTGCTAAAATTATTTTAGACAATATTTCACTGGAAAAATATGGAGTATTAAAAGAGTCAGAATTCACACGTATGGCTGATTTACACTTTATATTACTTGTTATGTCAACCATTGAGAAGGGTGGATACTTCGCACAAGATAGAGAAGTGGAACCAATGGTTGCGAGTTACAATGAAGACTACCCAAAAAAGGAACACATGATTGCGTTAATGATTAAAACCTTCGTAACAATTAATGACATAGATTTACCGCCTGATTCTATGTGGTTTAGGAAATCAAATTTTTTTACATTAGTTGTAGAGGTTGCAAACAATATTAGTGTTTTACCCCAAGACTTTAAAGATAGGTTGCTTTCGCTTGAGGAAAAAGTGATGGAAGCTAAGCAGAAGCCAGAATCACCTTATGCTGAATATTATTCTTATATGTATCAAGCCACTCACGGAAGAAAAGCTAGAATTGTACGGTCTGAATTTTTCCAGAAGGATTGTATATAGCAGATTCTAACCAATCATTTCAGCGGATCGCTAACACGCCCGCTGAATTCATCGTTGGGCGTAAGATGGAATTACAAATCATGGAATGGGTGTCGATAATATCAGCTGTTGCTGCATGCTTTGCCGTTTGGTATGCCGCGCGTAGTAATAGAATTGCAAAACAGGCTTATGGCCTTGCATTAGAACAAGATAGACGGTACCATCCATCTTTGGAACTCTACCTTGTAGACTCCTATATCGAACGCATGGGAGAAACAGATGAAAGGCTTTTTGTTTTCCGTTTGATGATAAGCAACAAATCAGCTTCCAGAAACTCAATTAAAGATATTCATCTTTGGATTGAATATCAAAGAGGAGAGGGACCACCTTCTAATGTTTCTATACCTCATAATTCAAGCCTGATAAATAGACTTAAAGAAAAAGAAAACCCACTAAAGCTTCCTTTAATTATAGATTCATATTCGGTTGTTGGAGGTTCAGCGGTTTTCAACCTGCCAAACGAAATGTTTCGAGGTTCATCGGTTGAAACCTATAAAGTGACAATAATTGATAATAGTGGCCAGGCGACAGAGTTAGAAACAATCCTGCTCCAGGAAAAAGATAATGACAAAATGGAAAAAAGGGGAAATCCAGATAAGAAATAGGGCTGAGAAAAAACCAGTACCTATTGTGTCTGATGCCGCGGTCGCAACGAGAGGTACTGCAGATGGGCGGATTATTCCTGTTTTAATTATTGACACATCGTTGCGTCCTGACATTGAAGATATGGTTCGGGCTCACAGGCATATAGGAGCCGGAGATGCTAAAAGTGCCTGGTCAATTACATCAAGATTCAATATCGATAGGATTTCTCTTATACTGACAATCGTTAAGCCAAGTCGATGCGTTCTCATAGTTGAATTTGACATAGTTAGACAAGGTGGCGTTGTGGATCAAATTATTCATGCTCAAGGAGTCTATATCCAGCCAGGTAAAGAAGGTGATCGCCTTGGTACAACAATGGATCATGATCGTATATTGGTAGAAGTGCCATCAAGACATTTCAGAAAAGAGTGGGATGGGATATTTTATAAAGCTTTGTCAAAAGATTTTAAAAAAAAGGGCCTTTCAAGAAACGACTCTAAGAATGCAGCAAGAAGTTTTATTAAAGAATGGAGGGAGTTTGGATCAAAACGATTTTTGCCGTTATGACAAACTGCAGGGCGTAAACGCCCAACCATGCTCTTTCAGCGGATCGCAAAAAAACGCGCCCGCTGAAGAGCCCCGTTCTGCGGAGACATGAATGCCAAATTTAAAAAAGATGACTAACGAAGACTTCTTGAAAAATGATCCACTCAGGGAATTTCACGTATGGTGGGATGACATCTCCGACCAAGAAGTCACAGAATTAGAAACCATCTTAGAATCTGCTTACAGGGAAGAACAACTTCAGCAAGTCTTAACAAGAATCCCCGTCCTTCTAGTTCAAAACATGAAAGGTGGTCATGGCCGCTGGGTTATCCCTAAAAAGAAATTAGGTTCAGAGTATGTAACAGACTTTGTTATTGGGGAAAGGCACTCGTTCGGATTTGATTGGGTTGCTGTGGAGTTGGAAAGTCCAAAGTCCAGAATGTTCACTAAGGAAGGTAATCCCACAAAGCAACTTACGCATGCCATTAAACAAATACAAGATTGGCGCGCATGGCTTAAGAGAAATCAGGACTATGCAGCAAGAGAACTGGTCAAGGGTGGCTTAGGATTAACTGATATCGACTCAAATATTCCGGGCATAATTCTGATTGGTAGAAGAAATGCAGACGATTCCACAGATGAGTTACGGAGGCAAATGGTTCAGGATTTGAAAATAAAAATTCATTCCTATGACTCATTGGTTGAATGGGGTCGTTCAAGGGCGAGGCATAGAAGAAAATAACTAAAACGCAGAACATGGCGCTAAAGCCGATCGCAGCCCGATGGGCTGCTCCGGCTTAGCTTTTCGGCTGGAGAATACATTTTTTGCGAGTTTGCGAATGATTGAGATAGTACCGCACAGCGATTCTTTTAGAGGAAGCTACCATGTGTCATTTGCTGTAGACACGGTGGTATATTTACACATATACAATAAAGTATTTGTTGAGGAGTGGAATCAATATGTTGAGAAAATGAAGGCGGGGGCTTACTTCCTCAAATCGAAATGGTTCCCGGAGGAATCTGAGCCTGCTAACGGTGTATCTCTTGAAACTGTAAAGGAAGCCGCAAAGAAATTGGCGCGTAAACTGGAATCTGGTGTGCCTCTTGAAACTCTTTCTCGCGAAGAAATAGAACTGGTAGAGGATGCCAAGGAATTTTCCGAATTCACCAGCTATAGACGAGGCCAAAAAGGCCGATATTTCGAAAAATTGGTAAATGATTTTGATAAAGAAAGAAATCTAATTGTCTGTCACAATTCTAAATTCTACGTCTACGAAATTGAAACTAAATTTGCGGATCATATTTCAGTTTATCTGATCGAAGAAGACGAAATAACAGATATTCTTAACTACCTCTACCTGGGATTAAAGAAAAGAAATCGTGTCGTTACGAGAAAACAGCTAATAGGTAATTTTGAAATAAATGATGAGGATTAAATCTTTCCTTTCTGCAATGGCAAGAGTTGGGGCGCTGACTTGGCTGAAAGCCAGTATCAGTGTGATTGCCTTCTTCCTTCTTCTGCTGCGTATTTTATGGCCTGACTTGAAGGTTGACTCGGTCACTCTTGGTTTATTTATAGTGGGCATATTGCCTTGGCTCTCGAATCTCATTGAGAGTGCGAAGTTTCCAGGAGGTTGGGAAGTAAAATTTCGCGACTTAGAGAATGCTGGAAGGGAAATTACCGGCACCATCCCTCCTTCAACACTTGCACCAACAACAGCGCCTCCTGAGGAACCAAGTCCCTCATACTTGAAAATTGCAAGCGACGACCCTAATTTGGCTCTTGTTGGTCTCAGAATAGAGATTGAAACCAGACTCAGAGAACTGGCAGAAACCTATGGTATAAGCGAAAACATGCCGGTTAGTCGGATTCTCAGAGAGATCAGACCACATAATACAATGATTCAGGAAATAGAAAAGGGCCTCTATCAACTGATTCAAGCTGGGAATCGGGCAGCGCATGGTGCACGTGTCGATAGAGACGCCTCAGCTTGGGCTATAGATTCTGGGCCAGAAATTCTGGCCGTTCTTGATCGAATTATTGAAGAGCACCGAACAATCGGTTGAAGAAGGATTGGCAAATCCGCTACGCTTCTTTGCCAACCTCTTAACCGAAGCGGTTGGGCAATACGGAAAGGAGAATATGAGATGCCAGTTCCCATCGAGGATCGTTAGAAGGTTGTTTTCGAGCACCACCGTTTCGTGTCTGAATACCGCTTGTCGATTCTCAAGATATGGGGAGCACTTTATGTCGCCTTGGCAGCTCCTCAATCAACATGCCAACGCCGTATAATCAATTCACCTACAGCTTAAAAACCTTAGCCCATTTCCTTCAATAGTATACAGGAAATTGTCGCCGAATGAGTTTCATTTTGATCTCATTTCAACTAAAAACAAGATGCGACAAATTTCCCTAAAAATATTTGTTAAAAGCTCCTAACCCTTTAATTTCCCTAATAATCCCGCCTTGTCGCAGAATGTATTACTCCCTACACTCTGTCCGGTTCGCTGTCTTTGGCTCGCCATCTTGATAGTTAGTCCCTGATCGTTTTTTTCAGATTCGGATAGGTTTCGGGTCTATCTCGGTGCATTACCTTGCTTTCTTCGTCTCGCGCGGTCACATTTTCGTATACACCGTCATCTCTTCTCACCAGCTTGGTGAAACCCATGTCTCTCAATTCGCTGTTGGTCTTAGGAGTGCTGATGTTGATTCTCGAAATAAGTTTCCGCACTGGCTGCCCGCAAAAGGGGCACCTGGTCAAGGGCTCATCATGGATAGGCTGTTCAACCTCAATGACCTGCCCTCTCGGACATCTTCCTTTCAGATGCAGATACTCGTATATGGGCATGACTGCTCCTTACAATAAAGGGAATCAATGGCTGATCTATTTTATAACTAACTGCTATTATTGATTTAAATCGTAACTACTCAGGTAGATAGGTTGTAGGCTGAAGACTATTAGGGGAAAACTGGGATACGGCGCATTCCTAAGTCTTGTTTGATGCGAGAAGCTACTGTTTCTTCAACAAAGTATCGCAATAGTGCTCTTCTGATAACTTTAAGCCTTCGGTCTAAACAGCTTCAGCCTGACTACCTGAGTAGTCACTTTAAATCTAACTCTAAAATCTATGATGATCTTTGAAACAATGTCAAGATCTATACTTTTCATCCTCCCGGGGAAGGCATTTGATTGGTGGGTGAATACCGCCCCGTTCTCGACTTCTTAAGGAAAATGATTATAAAGGATTTCGATCAGAACAGAATGTTCTTTCTTGCTATGCTGTTTCATGTCCTCGATTTTCTTGAAAGACCCACCCTCCCTGAGATAGATCAAAACCCGTGCCATGACGTACCAAAGGATCGTTTAAAACCTGTTTTATTCCCAATGCAGCAAGGCATTTCAAGCCGGATTGCTCTGTTTCTTATGGAGGCTCCAAAAGTGCTGAAAAACGGTTGATGTTCCGCGCAGCATGTGTCATGTATGTGAAGGTGTAATTGGACGCGGTGAAACGCTGATGCCGGCTCTGCGCGGCCGACCATGCGAATCGGCCCTTCTAGCTCAACCGGCGCTCTTCCAATCCTATAGACACCTCAACGGATATTCTTGTCGGGTGAGAGGCATGAAAAAGTTATTTCTGGACTGGATGAAGAAATACCTATCCGATCCACAGGTGATCATCCTTGGATTACTGCTCATCCTGGGGTTCGTCATAATATTGCTCCTCGGGAAGATGCTGCTTCCGGTCCTCGCCGGTATGGTGATCGCCTTCTTGCTTGACAGCTTCGTGTCTTTTTTGATGCGCATACACATCCCACGGAGAATTTCAGTGGTGGTGGTGTTCGTGGTGTTCCTTGTCTGCCTGTTCGTGTTGCTGGTAGTCTTCCTCCCTTTGCTGTCAGGACAACTTCGCCAGCTTTTTCAGCAACTGCCTTCTATGATTGGCGGGATACAGAAGGCATTGATGCTTCTGCCGGAGCGGTACCCGGATTTCATTTCCGAGGCACAGATCAGAAACGTCATAATCTTCCTGAGTTCTGAGCTCACCAGCGCTGGTCAGCGCCTGCTCTCACTGTCTCTGGCATCAGTACGCGGTATAATTTCCGTTATTGTCTATCTGATTCTCGTACCCTTTCTGGTGTTCTTTTTCCTGAAAGATAAGACAGCCATCCTGCACTGGTTTAGCGGTTTTTTGCCAGAGAATCGGGGCCTGGCAACGGAGGTGTGGCACGACGTGAACCAGCAAATTGGAAACTACGTTCGCGGCAAGATCTGGGAAATCATAATCATCTGGGCGGTCACATATATCACTTTCCTGGCCTTGAAGCTTGAGTTTTCCATGCTGCTCGCCTTTCTTGTCGGACTCTCGGTTCTTATCCCTTATATCGGCGCTGCCGCCATGTATCTGCCGGTGGCACTGGTAGCCTACTTCCAGTGGGGCCTGTCCGCCGAGTTTGTTTACGCCCTGATTGCATACAGCATTATCCAGTTGCTGGACGGAAATCTGCTGGCCCCTCTACTGCTTTCCGGGGTGGTGAATTTGCACCCGGTAGCTATCATCTCTGCAGTGCTGGTGTTCGGAGGATTATGGGGGTTTTGGGGATTGATCTTTGCCGTGCCCCTTGCTACGCTGGTGCATGCTGTTATTAAGGCTTTCTTTGCCAGAAAAGAGGCCCGCGAGCAGGAGGCCGGGACTTAACCTTTATTAACCGCTTGCATCTTATCAGGAGTTAGCGATCTTCTTTTGTTGTCCTGTTCCATTCACGCCTCCTCCATCGAACAGCTCGAGATTATTCGTGGCCGCTCCAAACATCCCGCGCACCGGAGGTTCTGATCTCCGGTTGGATCTCGCTGTCGGGCCGCTTCAACTCCGGTTTTACCGATATCCTATTCTCTACCTGTACCACCCCCCTGACGCTTTGAGCTATCCTCTCACAGAGCTTCTTTTCCTGAAAGGAGTCCACGGTTTCGGACACATCCACCAGAGGCATTCATTCGCCTTCTGCAAAGTCAGCCTCCGACGGATACAGGTCAAAGAACCGGTTGAAGAGCCTGTCCAGCTCACCCCTGAAGCGATTCATCTCCCTTCGTGTTAACTATCCGTAATCTTTACTCAAAAAGATAATCGACTCTTTCCGGTTGTCAAGAGGTCCACGGGAATTTCTTGAGGCTCCCTCTGTCTCATAATTGAATGCACAGCTCCTTCGGGATTGAGCATGTTCGCCGTGAGAATTACCTCTTGACAAGGGTTGGCATGAAACGCCGAGAAAATGCCTCCGGATATTTGATCTCATGATTCTATCCTCAAATCGATGTTCTGTTTTCACTTGGCCATAAAAATGGGTCTATCTAGCCGTCTATATACGCTAATATCTTAGAATTTTTGTTGAGTTTTTGTTATTGATTGAGGATGGTATGAAAAGCCAAATGGCAAAAGCAGCACGGAATATGTTTTAATCCAGGTATTACTCTTCGGTTTGAGGAGAAGTCCTGCTGGTTTTGGCTGTATTAGGACCTTTTATTTCTCACATTCATGAACGGGTAGGAGAAAGAGGGCTGCATGAAAAGGCTTTTCGTGGAAGAGGTCCCAAAGGAAGATGGGCTGATCTACCTCACCGGTAAGGAGGTCAACCATATACGAAATGTGCTGAGGATGAAACGGGGCGATACTCTGAGCGTTATGGATGGGAAAGGACACCTTTTTGAGGCAATTATTGAAGCAATCCAGCGCAAAGCTGTTACGCTCAAGAGCATCAAGCTCCTGCAATCTTCTGCCCCTTCTCCGGTAGAGATCCATCTAGCCCAAGCACTCATCAAGTCCCGCACTATGGACTTGCTTATCCAGAAGGCGACGGAACTTGGGGTAAGCTCAATCACCCCTTTCTTCTCCGAAAGAGCGGCCTTCATGATGAGAGGTGAACACCTGTCCCGTAAGATGGCCCATTGGGAGGGGATCATGAAGGCTGCCTGTAAACAAAGTGGAAGACCCAACCTTCCCGCCTTGCACCCTCCACTGGCCTTTGAAGCGCTCATCGCGAAAGCTCCGCACCAAGAAAGCCTGAAGGTATTGCTTTGGGAGGCTGAAAAAAAAGCAGACCTTAAGGGCATCCTGAGGGCCACAGGCAAACACCTCCATATTCTGGCAATGGTAGGTCCTGAAGGCGGTTTCACGCCTAGGGAAATCCGCCTTGCTCAAGATGCCGGGTTTCATATCGTCTCCTTGGGATCCAGGATCCTACGCTCTGAGACGGCGGCCATCACCCTTGTATCGATCATCCAATACGAGTGGGGAGATTTGAGCCTGGAGAACTCGCAATGAAACCGCTTACATACGGTCTTTTCATCACCTACTCGAATACTCCTCACTATTGATAGTACACATGGAGCCCCACGGGGAAACCCGCAGTACCTCATAAAATACCCGTCTTCGCCTTCGGCTACGACGCGGTTATCCGCCGCAGCTTGCGGGTGACATCGCGCCGTAGCACAACCAGCACGTGCTCATTCAGCCGTGGGCCTGTGCGCCGTACTTGTGGCGGGCAAGCCCACGGTCTTCTGCGAAGGCGGATAAAAAAGCCCCTCGCTCTCCATAGAGCGAGGGGCACCAAAAAAGGTTTCGGCGGCGACCTACTCTCCCACGCAGTCTCCCACGCAGTACCATCGGCGCTGAAAAGCTTAACTTCCGTGTTCGGGATGGGAACGGGTGGTTCCTCTTCGCTATTGCCACCGAA
>Ga0315547_1003013_pt1 | contig 11262 bp, 9 predicted proteins | sample SalMarSW160240MG_2_FD_202542 | JGI IMG/M metagenome (GOLD analysis project Ga0315547, IMG submission 202542) | Salt marsh sediment microbial communities from the Plum Island Ecosystem LTER, Massachusetts, United States - Salt Marsh Sediment SW1601-240 ... | reverse complement strand
CTTTACAGCAGCCTCGCCCGCGGGATGGCGCTCCCCGGTTATTCGCCACAGACGTTCACCCAGATTCTGGAACAGTTGTGGTGGCGGCTGGATAAGGCCCTGGACGCAGAAATGGTCCGTGTAAGCGCTCTTGTAGGAGCGATGGAAGCGGCCCGCTGCGGGGTAACAACACTGATCGACCATCATGCAAGCCCGCATGCCATCCCAGGAAGCCTCACCTCGCTACGCCAAGCGGTCTGCGAGAAGGTAGGGTTGCGCGGCGCGTTCTGCTACGAGCTCTCCGACCGCGACGGGACTGCAATCCGCGATGAGGGGATCGAGGAGAACCTGGAGTTCCTTTCCCGTGATGATCCGAAGGACACCATGAGCGGAGCCCTGTTCGGCCTGCACGCTTCGTTCACCCTCTCCGATGATAGTCTGGCTAAGGTAGCAGAGCGCATCCCCAAGGGTGCTGGTGCGCACATCCACGTAGCAGAGGGGCCAGAGGACGAGGACCAGTGCCAGACTGAGCACGGGGTGCGGATCGTCGAGCGCCTGCGCAGGTTCAATCTCCTGCGCGAGAGATCTGTTCTTGCCCACTGCTTGCACATCAATGAGGAGGAGAAGGACATGGTCGCCGACAGCAAGGCGATCGTCGTGCACAATCCTAGATCGAACATGAATAACGCCGTTGGGGTCTTCGACATGGATGGCTTCCTTGATCGCGGGATTACCGTTGGCTTAGGGACGGACGGTCTGGGGGCGAACATGCTGACCGAGCTGTTCACCGCGGGAATCCTGCAGAAGGTGTCAACGGGCAACTCCCTCACCGCCGGGTTTGGTGACCTGCAGAAGATCATGTTCGATAACAACCCGCAGATCGCCTCGCGGCTCTTGGGCGCGCAGGTGGGGCGGATAGCTCCGGGATATGAAGCAGACATTGCCCTCTTCGACTACAATCCCCCCACGCCGATCGATGCGGCAAACGTCCTCGGGCACCTGCTGTTCGGGATCGCTGGCCACGACATGCGTGTCTCCGACCTCATCGTTTCTGGGCGTTCGGTGATCAAGGATGGCCACTTCACCAACCTCGATGAGGACGCGCTCTACGCGCATGCACGCGAGCAGGCGGCGGCACTATGGGCGCGGATTTCGTAGAAGGGAAAAGGAATGTCTGATAAGTTGAGGGTTCAATCGTTCTCCGAGGTGCTTTCATCGATCTTGCAGGAGTATGAGCAAAGTGAGAGTATCTTTGGGATTCATCGCTCCATGTTCTATGTGCCAAAGAAGGAAAGCCCGTATGCGACGGAGATGTTCGGATTTAATCTAGCCACCCCTATTGGCCCGGCTGCCGGACCGCACACACAGCTTGCCAGGAACATCATATCTGCGTGGCTCTCTGGCGGCCGGTTCATGGAGCTGAAAACCGTGCAGATCATGGATGAGCTAGAGATTCCGCGCCCGTGCATCGATGTGGAGGACGAGGGGTACAACGTCGAGTGGTCACAGGAACTGAAGCTCGATGAGTCGGTGCACGAGTACATCAACGCCTGGGTCGTGATTCACATTCTCCGTCGAGTGCTCGGGTTCGAGGGCGAGACACCTTTCGGGACGATCTTCAACATGAGCGTCGGCTACAACCTGGAGGGGATAAAGAAGCCGCGGATGGTCAAGTTCATGGACACGATGGTGGATGCATCAAAAGAGATCTCGTCGATCAAAAAGACACTCGCCGAGAAGTGGCCGGAGTTTGCCGATATCGACATTCCAACCAGGCTGACAAACAGCGTCACCCTATCCACGATGCACGGGTGTCCCCCCGACGAGATAGAACAGATAGCACGCTATCTGATCGAGGAGCGCGGCCTCCACACGATCATCAAGCTCAACCCAACCTTGCTCGGGAAGGACGAGATCCTGCACATCCTGCACGATGAGCTTGGATTTGCGGATATTGAGATTCCAGATGGTGTCTTCGATCACGACCTGCAGTACGACCGGGCGGTGTGCCTGATCAGCGACATGAAGGAGACGGCGACGCGGCATGGCCTGTTCTTTGGGGTGAAGCTCAGTAACACCCTGGCGATGGCCAATCACCGCGACGTCCTTCCCGGCGAGGAGATGTACATGTCGGGGCGTGCCCTCTACCCGATCACCATCAACCTGTTTTACAAACTGGTACACCAGTTCGATGGCGACTTGAACGTCTCTTACTCGGGTGGGGCGGACGCGCTCAATGTGACCACCATCCTGGCAGCCGGTGCCCGGCCGGTCACAGCCGCCTCTGACCTGCTCAAACCGGGAGGCTATTCCAGGCTCCTGCAGTATCTGGAGAACCTAGAAGGTGAGATGCGCGCACGCGGCGTATCGAGCTTGGACGAACTTGCGCGCGATCGCCTCGCCAATCTGGAACGGGCGGCCGCTGATACACTGAAAGATCGCCGCTACAAGAAGAGCTACCATCCCTATGGCCTGCCTAAGGTTGAATCGGGGCTAGAACTGTTCGACTGCATCGCCGCGCCGTGTGTGGAGCAGTGCGCAGTACTCCAGGATGTGCCCGAATATGCCTGGCTGATCGCCAAAGGGGAATACGACCGCGCGCTTGCGGTAATTCTCGCCCACAACCCCTTACCCGGGGTGACCGGCTACGTCTGCACTCACCACTGCCAGAGCCGTTGCACCCGCAACAACTACGACGAGCCGGTAGCGATCCGCGCACTCAAGCGATTTGCTACCACGATAGGCAAAGCCGATCAAATCGTAAATCGTAAATCGCAAATCGTAAATCGCAGGGTGGCGGTCATCGGCAGCGGTCCCTCGGGGCTGGCTGCAGCCTACTACCTTGCTCTAAACGGCGTTTTGGTGACGATCTACGAGGCCAAGGACGTGGCAGGCGGGATGCTCGCCATCGCTCCCACATTTCGGCTTCCTCCAACTGTCGTGCAAGAAGATATCCACCGGATCACTGGGATGGGCGTCGACATCAAGCTTTCTCATCCTATCAACGCACCGCCGGAGGAACTGACAAGCGAAGGCTTTAATGCGGTTTACGTAGCGTGTGGATTCCAAAAGGATGCGAAGCTTTCGATCGAAGGGATAGAGGGCGAAGGCGTCTTCACCGCCCTTGATTTCTTGGAGCGGGTAGCGCGGGGTGAAAAACCGAACTTGGGTTCCAGGGTGCTTGTGATCGGTGGCGGAAATACAGCGATCGATGCAGCGCGAACAGCAAAGCGACTCACAGGCGGGCCGGTCACTGTCCTCTACCGACGGACTCAACACGAGATGCCCGCTGAAGAGGAAGAGCTGTGGGATCTTTTCGAAGAAGGTAACTGCCTAGAAGAGCTCGTATCTCCCAAGAGTGTCACCCTGCAAGACGGCGCGGTGACCGCACTTCAGTGCGTGCGGAACAAGCTCGGTGATCCGGGAGCAGATGGGCGAAGAAAGCCAATCCCAATTGAGGGAAGCGAGTTTGAGATTGCGGCAGATTCCATCATTGTTGCGATCGGCCAAGCTCCAGACATCGCCTTCCTCAACGGTAGCATTGTCTCTCTGCGGGCGGACGGGACGATTGCAGTCGACCCTGACACCGGAGCCGTGGGCACAAGTCGTGTGTACGCGGGGGGGGATGCGGCGCGAGGGCCGGCGACCATCATCCAGGCATGCGCCGATGGCCGACGGGCAGCAGAAGCGATCTGCGCGAAACTTAATATCCAGTTTGAGCAATTGGCCTACAGCCCGACAGTGCTCCCCAAAGAAGAGATCCTGCAAGTAAAACAGGCTCGAGCTAGGAAAGAGGCGAAGCACTCGCCAAAGATGCTCCCGGTTGCTAAACGCAGTGGCTTTGACCTCATCGAGCAGACCCTAACAGAGGAGGAGGCGCGTGGGGAGGCCGCCCGCTGTCTGCAGTGCTCCACCTTGTGCGACAAGTGCGTCGAGGTCTGTCCCAACCGGGCCAATTACACCTACTTCGTCACACCGGTAAGCCTGACGCTTCCCCAACTCTCCTTTAAAAATGACAGGCTAGCAGTCACAGGAGAAGAGACCTTTGAGGTCAAGCAAAAACGGCAGATTATCCACATAGACGATTTCTGCAACGAGTGCGGCAACTGCGCCACGTTCTGCGTCCACAACGGCAAACCCTACCTGGAAAAACCTCGGCTCTTCTTAAAGGAAGCCGATTTTCGATTAGAAGACGACAACGCCTTCTACATCGTGGAGGACACCATCAGGCGGCGGGAAGGCGGGAGGGAGTCGCGGCTTTCTGTGGAAGAGGACATGATAACTTTTGAGAACGCGCACGTTCGCATTGACCTCTCGCCCGATTTCAAAATCAAAAAGATGACGCTGAAAGAGGCTTTTGCGGGGACGTTCTCACTAAGAGGAGCGGCCGAGATGACACTGATACTTGATGGGGTCACCACCTCTCTACCTTTTTTACTTTAAGGCGAACAATGGGAAAGATTAACGCGCTACGTTGTATCTCCTGCAAGAAAGAATTCTCACCTGATGAGATTGAATACACCTGCCCTAGTTGCGGACCCCGGAGAGGGACGCTTGAGGTCCTCTACGATTACGATGCGTTGAAGCGGACGCTGACACACGATTACTTCCGATCGATCGAGGAGCGCACGATGTGGCGATACCTTCCACTCCTTCCGATCGAGAACCGTCGGTTCATCCAGCCGCTTCGCGTCGGGTTCACCCCTATCTACTCCTTCCCCGATCTTGCTAGTGAGTACGGCCTCAAGAAACTATTAATCAAAGACGATGGTCAAAACCCAACCGCCTCCTACAAAGATAGGGCAAGCGCGGTAGTGGTGATCAAGGCACAGGAGAAAGGAAAGTCTGTCATCACCTGCGCCTCAACCGGGAACGCAGCGAGCTCGCTCGCTGGCTTCTCCGCTGCAACCGACCTTCAGACAATTATCTTTGTCCCGCGGACCGCACCAGAGGCAAAGATCTCCCAACTCCTCATCTATGGAGCAAAGGTCTTCCTCGTCAATGGCTCCTACGACGTCGCTTACGACTTGACAGCAGAGGCGGCTGAGGCCTTCGGCTGGTACAACCGCTCGGCTGCGGTCAACCCTTACCTCGTCGAGGGGAAGAAGACCGGCGCCCTCGAACTCGCCGAGCAGCTTGACTGGAAGGTCCCGGATGTGGTCCTGGTTGGGGTGGGAGACGGCTCGGTGATAAGCGGAATCTGCAAGGGGTTCGATGAGTTGCTGCGCCTTGACCTGATCGAGCGAGTCCCGCATGTGATCGGGGTACAGGCGCAGGGTTCGTCCCCGATCGCAACGGCGTTCGAGCGCTACAATGGCAACGAAGTTGTGATCGAGGATATCCATGCGCATACCGTTGCTGACAGCATCTGTGTGGGGAAGCCGCGCGACATAGTAAAGGCGGTAACCTACGTAGCGAGAAACGGCGGACACTTCGTCAGAGTGAGCGATGAAGAGATCGAAGAAGCGATCTTAACTATGGCCAAGCAAACCGGGGTCTTTGCCGAGCCGGCCGGAGCCGCCCCGTTCGCCGGCTTGGTCAAGCTTGCTGCCAAAGGAGAGCTGTCAGGAAAGAGTGCGGCGGTGATGGTAACGGGAAGCGGCCTCAAAGACGTTGCTGCCGTGCGCAAGATTGTGCAGGCCCCGATCGAGATTGAACCATTGCTCGACGCCGTGAGGGAGCACCTATGAGGATTCAATTTATCGTTAACGGGAGACAGGTAGAGCGCGAGACCAACGCAGAGACACGCCTACTCGACCTGCTGCGTGAAGACCTTCACCTTACTGGAACAAAGGAGGGGTGTGGCGAGGGGGAGTGCGGAGCGTGCACCGTGCTCCTCGACGGGCGGGCGGTCAACTCCTGTCTCGTGCTTGCCCCCCAAGTCGATGGGAAAGAGGTGCTTACGATAGAAGGGCTCGCTCCGTTGAGTAAGTCCAATTCTCGTAACCCCACGGGGCAAGCCAAGGGTGGCAAGCTACACCCGATTCAGCAGGCGTTTGTGGAGAAAGGAGCGGTGCAATGCGGCTTCTGCACCCCTGGGTTTATCATGTCAACCTACGCCCTTCTAGAAGAAAATCCATCTCCAAATGATGAAGAAATACTTTCCGCTTTGGAGGGAAACCTCTGCCGCTGCACCGGCTACACCAAGATCATCGAGGCAGTGCGCTACGCAGCTAAGCTGATGCGGGAGGAGCGATGATCGAAGCGATCGTCCTCGCTGCTGGCAAAGGGGAACGCCTGGGAGTCATCAAGCCACTGATTATGATCGACGGCGAGACAGCTCTGGCACGGGTGATCCGCACTCTGAAGAAAGCACAGATCGAACGGATCGCAGTTGTGCTCGGTTACGCTGCTAAAACAGTCTTACGCGATGTAAACCTCACTGGGTGCAAGGTCGTGATAAACTCAAACTACAAAATGGGAATGGCAAGTTCGCTTGCCCTGGGGATCGAGTCGCTCTCGACAAAGGCGCAGGGCTTCCTCATTCTGCACGCTGATATGCCCTACCTCAAAGAAGAAACGATCCGCGCGGTGCTCACCAAAGCAAACAATGGGGCACAAATCGCGGCTCCAACCTACCACGGACAACGAGGGTTCCCGGTCTATCTAAGCTGCTCCTGCATCGTGGACCTTCTACCGACCCTGGTGGGAGAGATCGGGGCGCGGCAGTACATCGCCCAGCACCAGCATAAGCTCGCCCTGGTAAAGGTGGATGACCCGGGCGCGATTCGGGACATCGACCGGCTGGAAGATCTCAAGATGGTGGAGGAGAAGCGTGGGCCAACAATACTTGAAGGTTAACTCAATCGAAGAGCTTCTCGCAAACTTAGATAAACCCGGAGCGATGGTTCTCTGTGGGGGAACCGACCTTGTCGTAAAGATGCGCAGCGGACTCCTTTCCCCAGAACTCCTTTTAGATATCTCCGATCTTCCGGAGCTGCGTGAGATCAGAAATATCGGTTCAAAAATCGAAATTGGCGCTGCGGTGACCCAGAGCGAGCTTCTCGCCTCGGAGATAGTAAGAGAACGCCTCCCCCTTCTAATAACGGTCCTTTCCCAGCTTGGCTGCGTTCAAATCCGAAACCGTGGAACCCTAGGAGGAAACTTAGTCAATGCCTCACCAGCAGCGGATAGCGCTGTCCCTCTCCTCCTGTTCGACGCCGAGGTGATCCTCACAGGTTCGCAAGGCGAGCGCCAGCTGGCAGTCAAAGATTTCTTCCGCGGCCCAGGAAAGACCGCTCTTTCAAATGGAGAGTTCCTCCGTGCGGTCTTGATCCCTCTCCCCAACCCTAAGCTTTCCCCGTTCTTCCACAAGATTGGACGGCGCAAAGCACTCACCATCGCCATCGCCTCCCTGGGAGCACTGCTTCATGTTGAGGGCGACCTGATCCAAGAAGTGCGATTGGCCGCCGGTTCGGTCGCCCCAACACCGATTCGCCTGCGGCGGGTGGAGGAGAGGGCAAATGGGAAACGAGTAACTGCTTCCCTGATTGAAGAAGCGAGAAAACTCGCACGACAATCGGTCTCACCGATTGACGACATTCGGGCGAGCGCTGACTACCGACGGACTGTTATTGCCGATCTCGTCGCCCATCTATTTGAAGGGGTTCTTCATGTTTGACCTCGTGATCAAAGGCGGAACGGTCGTTACTCCTGAGGGAGCAAGCAAGGTTAACGTGGGGATCGAGGGAGAAAAAATCGTCACCATGGGCCAAGGCCTCTCCGGCCGCCGCGAGGTCGATGCGACCGGTTTAATCGTTCTCCCCGGTGCGATCGACGCCCACACCCACATGGAGCTTCCCGTGAGAGGAGATCGTTCCAGCGACGACTTCCTCTCCGGGACGATCGCCGCCGCCTGTGGGGGAGTAACGACGATCTCGGACTTCTCTGTCGGATCTGCCGAAACCTCACTCCCCGAGGAGATCGAGGCACGCAAGCAGGCGGCAAAAAAAGCGGTAATCGATTACACCATGCATGGAGAGGTAATCGGTTGGCACCCGGGGCGCGAGTCGGAGTTTGCCGAGGCGATCGGCCTTGGCGTGAGCACGTTCAAGTTCTATCTCGCCTACTCCCGCTCAGGAAGGATGAGCGATGATGGCGTCCTCTATCGCGCATTCACGGCCCTGGCGCATTACGGTGGAAGAGCGATGGTACACGCTGAAAATGACGCTATCATCAACGCCCTTACCGATGCCTTAGAAACGAACGGGGAGCTTGGCATTCTCTTTCTCCCTCGTTCGCGACCCGCCCTCTGCGAGGAGGAGGCAATCACCCGCGCCGCTACTATCGCCCGCCACACAGGGATCACGCTGCGCATCGCTCATATCTCCTCCGAGCTCGGACTGAACGCGGCCAGTGCAGCCCGCACTGCCGGCGCGAGGATCATTGCGGAGACCTGTCCACAGTACCTCCTGCTCGATGAACGCGTCTATGCCGAGAGCAACGGCCACCTGTTCGCAGCTACGCCACCGCTTCGCACCGAAGTCGACCGCCGCGCCCTATGGAAAGGGATCACCTCCGGTGCAATCAACCTCGTCGCTACCGACCACTGTCCGTTCACCCGCGAGCAGAAGCACTGGACAGGGTCGTTCCTCGACCTCCCCTACGGCCTTCCCGGCGTGGAGACGCTCCTTCCCCTGTTGTATAGTAAGGGGGTAGGAAAAGGGCGATTCTCCCTCGAGCGACTGGTCGAACTTATAAGTTCCGGTCCGGCCAAGGCGCTTGGGATTTATCCGCACAAGGGGGCGATCATGGCCGGCTCTGATGCCGACCTAGTTCTAATAGACCCAAAGCGTGAATTCACAATCACCGCTGAAAAGTTACACATGCACACCGATTTCAATCCCTATGAGGGTTACCGTGTCGTTGGTTACCCCGTGATGACCCTCTCCCGCGGGCGTATCGTGTTCGAGAACGAACGATTCTGCGGAGAAGAGGGTTGGGGAAGGTTCATTCCTCAGTCCGGTTAGACTCGACAGCCTGCTCGATCCATGCTATGGTAGGACGAGGAGGTGTTCCGATGAAAAAGGTACGAGGAATTGGTCTTGGCTTGATTATCTTAGGAGCATTGGCTGTAGGAGGATGTTCCCTATTCATTAATCGTCCACCGGTAGCAGAGTTTACTATTGTCTACAACCCCTTCCCTGATGAGCCGCTCGTGGTCACGCTGGATGCATCGATGTCGTCCGACGAAGACAATGACCAGATTGTAGACTACATGTGGACTTTTCCCGACGAGGAAGTTGATTTCATCTACCCACTTGCCTATTCATCAAGAACCGTACACGAGCCGACCATCATCATCAGATTCCCGGTTGAAGGGGAATACACAGTCACCCTTATGGTAAGAGACGAAAGAGGAAAGTCCTCCGAGGTCCCAGATATCAACGAGGTTATTGTCCCCAACGAAGAAGTGGAACCAACCGAGTAAGAGGAACAAAAGGATCAGCAAAAACCTTGCGTTGCAAAAAGGAGGATCAGCATGAAAAGGATGCTGTGGATTGTAGTGGTCGCCTCGCTTTTTATCGGTCTCCTGTTTGCTGGGTTGGCAAACGACGACTCAGAGAGGCAGATAACCGGGTTTGGCTTCGGAGGGCCGATGATCGGCCTGTTCACCTTGGATCTGGCTGAGATAAACGAGGTACTTAAAAACAATGACTATGCCCCGCTCGCCGAGCAGCTTATCACGTTTGGTGGTGGTGGAGGCGCAGGGGTGATCGGCGGATTCTCGTTTGGAGGAACAGGATGGGGCGGATCGCTCAATTCTCACCAGGAGGGCAAGAAGGCGGAACTCTCACTTGGATTTGGCGGGATGGACGTCGCTTACGTAGTTGGCGGGAATGAGCGGTCGCTTCTGTCGATCGGTGTAGTCCTCGGCGGTGGTGAAGTTGACCTGAAGCTGCGTGATCATTTTCCGGTAAGTTTCGAGGATGCGGTGGCCAACCCGACCACTACAACGCTCAGTCGCGGCTTCCTTTCCGCTGAGCCTTACATCCGCTTCCAGGTGCAGCCGCTTATGTGGCTGGGGTTAAAGCTCCACCTCGGATACGTGTTTACCCTCCCCGGGGGTTGGGAAGAGGGAGGTCAGGAGATCTCTGGTCCATCCCTTAACCTGACCGGCCCATTCGTGGGCATCTCCATCACCTTTGGGGGAATCGGAACCGCCGAGGTGAAGGAGATGGTGGAGGACGTCCTGAAAGAAGCCCTGGGCGAGACGGAGTTCGACGAGGCCACCTGTGCCGCCATCAAGGCGTTCTACGAAAAACGTTGCGGCAGTGAGCTTAAACCAAGCGCCGAAGAGGAGACCAACGCCGCACTTGTACAGGACACCTTGTTGGCAATGAGCGTTGGGGATCTCGATACCCTCGAGCCACTCCTTGCAGAGGACATCTCCTGGGTTTCCCCGGAGGGACTCCTCCCCTGGAGCGGAACATGGGTAGGAAAGGACGCTTTTCTTGCTGGGCTGGCCGCTGCAAGTGAGGCGGAAGCTTCACTAAATATCGATCGTGTCTTCACCTCTGAAGATGAAGTCAGTGTGAAATGGCACCTTAGTCCTGCAGAGGAAGGTGGAGAAATCGTTTACGGGGTGACTGTCTTTCGCATAGACGAGGGGAAGATCCTCTCCGGACGAGATTACGGAAACTGAGCGGCTAGCGATTATAGCTGTCAGCAGTCAGCCATCAGCAGATAGCTGTAGGAATTGCTGATCGCTGAGAGCTGATGGCTAAGAGCTGAGTGCTATCAGCGTAAGGACTATATCTCCTTTCTCAGGAAGATCTGCGCCCCGAGCCTCTTGAACCCGAGGCGCCTGTACAGACTGAGGGCAGGGTTGTCTTCGGCGACGTCGAGGAGGAGTCCCGTTCTTCCCCACTTTCGCGCTAGCTCCTCAGACGCGTGGATGAGGGCTCGGGCGATCCCCTGTCCTCGAAAGGCTTCGTCTACTGCCAGGTAGAGGAGGTAGAGTGTCTCCCGCGCCTGCGGGAAGACGAACCCCCTCGGGTCCTTTTCCATATCTTTGCAAAGGGCGAATCCCACGACCTCGGACTCGACCTCAGCGACGAACCCCGCCCAGCCCTGAAGACTAATATGCTCCCTTACCCAGACGGTCACATCTTCGGCTTCAATCCCGCGAAAGATAGTGGTCGAGACTGGCTCAAACAGTCGGCAAAGCTGTGCCACTGTCTCCACGTCGGAAGGCGTCATCTCTCGGATTTGGTAGCGGCCCTTCATTATGTGCTTTGCAACCTCCTAAAGCCTCTACCGGCCCAAGGCCCATCCCATTAA
>Ga0315547_1003012_pt1 | contig 11265 bp, 10 predicted proteins | sample SalMarSW160240MG_2_FD_202542 | JGI IMG/M metagenome (GOLD analysis project Ga0315547, IMG submission 202542) | Salt marsh sediment microbial communities from the Plum Island Ecosystem LTER, Massachusetts, United States - Salt Marsh Sediment SW1601-240 ... | reverse complement strand
TCATACAATGAATTAAAATTTCCAAGGAAAATTCTTTTGTGTTCTTCAGGTAAAAAAGGACACTCTTCATGGTGGATCATATTATATCCACCCGTTCCCGGCTTAATGCTGATAAAATATTTTTTACACATATCAATTAATTATGACAAATCACATTTTAGGGTTTTATCAGTTTTCTTGTTAAATTGTTACCTGGAATTTTAATTTTTTCCGGCGCAGGCAGGGGAAAATTTCGAAAAATACCCGGAAAAAATATTTTTTTTGATTTTTGTAATCATTTGTTTTACAATGCATTAAAATTCAACAAATGATTGTTTTGCATATTTTTTAATTTTTTTTCAGGTAACAATTTACCGTCAATCAATATTAAACGGCAAAAACCAAATTTAAACTTAGAAATCATGGAAAAAAAAATCAGAACAGAAATGGCAAAAAAAGATTTTGATGAATTAATTTCTAAATTATCCGAAAATGAAATACTTAATCCCAGCGCAATGCGCTGCGTGAGAGGCGGCTATGGGGAAGGCGGAGGCGATATTATCCTCATTCCTCCTGAAGAATAATAAGGAATTGGTTTCAGCACAGATAATCTCCCTTTTTTAGAGCATCCGGTCAGCAACGGGTGCTCTTTTTTTTTTAAATATTGATTTTTTTTCTGAAATTGTGCCTTGCCGTTATCAGATTGTAAAATTTGTATATGAAAAGGATTCTGCCGGTTTCAATTTTATTGGCCATTCTATCCGTTAATTTATTAAGATCCCAAGAAAAAGATCTCTATTATTTATTCCCGGAGTTCATAACGCTTTATAGTTCTGGAGACTTTTTAGCGGCGGAGAATTGCATGCTTGCTATTCTTGATCCTGAGAACAATTCGCCAACACGTTGGCAGATTGCTGCATATAATAATCTTGGCCTGGTTAAAAAGAGTATCGGCCTCTACTCAGAAGCCTTGGAGTACTATGATAAAGCAGAAAGTCTGTCAGTTGGTTCCAAAAATAACTTATTGAATCTTGCAGGAATTTATATCAATAAATCAAGGATATACACTTTTAGAAAAACATTTTCAACAGCAACGGAATTCCTTGAGAAAGCTATCAGAGTTTATCAAAAGATTGAAATACAAGATAATACTTTACAATCAAGAATTTCAACTGCATATCTAAATCTAGGAATAGTATATTATGAATCAGCTAATTACAATAAAGCCCTGGAAAACCTGGAAGAAAGCCTTCGTCTAAAAATAAGATATAAGTTACCTGAGATAGAGTTGACATATTTAAATCTGGCAAAAACTTTTGCAAAAATTGGGGACTTTAAAAAAGCTGACGATTATTTTACGATGAGTATAAACAGCATGAAAAGTCAGTTTGGGGAGGATTACTTCAAAATGGCTGAAATATTTTTCGATTACGGTCTTTTTTTGAGAACAACAGGTAATTATGATGAATCTATTAAAATAAATCATAAAGCTCTATCTATCTGCAGAAAAAACTATGGAGAAAAACACCCGTATATTTCTCTATCACTAAGAAATCTTGGTGATTATTACCTTTATATAAGTAACTATGATTCAGCGCTATATTATTTCCAGAGGTCTTTAATATCAATAGTCAACGGTTTCTCTGAAACCAATATCAATAAAAATCCATCATTAGACTCAGTAATATTGAATGTTGAATTACTTATAACGTTAAGAAAAAAATCTGAAACTCTGGATTTGTTAGCCGACCAACAGTCAGAATCAAAAATAAAAATATCAACGCTTAATAACAGCCTCCAGACTATTGACCTGGCCCTGCAGCTTATCGACAGGATCAGGAATGATTATCTCACCGAGGAGAGCCGTATGTACCTGGCAGAGAATGAGAAAGAAACATATCTTTCTGCCGTTCATGTCGCAGGTTCGCTGTACAAGATGACTGGCGAGAGCTCATATATCGGGCGAATGTACGGGATCACCTGCAAAGCCAAAGCGGCAGTGCTCCGTGATGAGATAACCGAAAACGAGCTTCTTTCCGCTTCAGGTATTCCTGATTCTATCAATGAGAAACAAACCAGCCTTTCAGCTAACATTGCAGCCTATAATAACCTCATCCTTGAGGAGTCACAAAAGACAAATCCCGACAGCAGCAAGCTCTCACTATGGAAAGATGCCCTCTTTGATATGAACCGTGAAATGGAAAATGTCAGCGAGGAAATAAACAGTAAGTATCCTGCAATCAGGGAACTTCTTCAGAAAACCGAACCGCTCACTCTTGATGATATACAAAAACATTTGCATAGTAATGAGACCATCGTCGATTACCTTCTTTCAAACCAGTACAGGGAAGGCAAAAGGGCGCTCTATACGTTCATTATAAGCGGGAAGAGTATAGATTTCCGCCTGTCTTTCATCGACTCTCTTTTCATGCAAAATGCAGAAATAATCAGGGATCATGGCATGCCTCATCACCATGAAGATGAATTCAGGAAATATACCGGGGCTCTTGACTTTATGTATAAAAACCTTATTGTGCCTGTTGAAGAAACCTTTGCAGGAAACAGGCTTATCATCATACCTGATGAGGAGATCGCCTGGCTTCCCTTTGAGGCATTCGTGAAAGATGTACCGGCTCGGGATCAGGCTGATTATGAACAACTTCAGTATCTTATCCGGGATTATACCTTCTCATATTCTTATTCATCGTCCCTTGCATTCAGCAGGAGTAAAAGACCAGGGAGAGGAGTGAAGGTATTTGCATTTTTACCGGATTACGGAAGCAATAATATATCTGCAGATGTAAGCGGAGAATTACCCGGTGCAGAAAAAGAGATCGGATCAATATCCGGAAGATTCAGAGGGAAATGTTACTCAGGGGGAGAGGCAACAGAAGCAAATTTCAGGATTGCCGTGAGGGAGCCTGCCATCTTTCACCTTGCCATGCATTCCGTAGCCGACACTGTCAATTCAAAATACTCCTGGCTCGCGTTTGATACTGGAACCGATACCCTTGAGGACGGCAGACTCTACAATTATGAAATAAGTCTTATGAGGATAAAATCACCGATGGTAGTGCTCAGTGCCTGCAATTCGGGCACAGGGACTCTGTATCACGGCGAAGGGCTGATGAGCATTGCACGCAGCTTTATCCTTGCAGGGGCATCATCGGTGGTCAGGACATCGTGGGAGATCAACGATGAGACAAGTGCAAAGATCATTACAGGTTTCTATAATAATCTCTCCCGCGGTATGCATAAGAACGAAGCTCTTCGCAGGGCAAAGCTTGATTACCTGGCAAATTCTTCCCCTTCCTTGTCAGATCCATGGTATTGGGCCGCATACGAGGTTCTTGGCGACAATACACCCGTAGCCGGTAATAAGAAATGGATGATAATTCTTATTGTAACAATACTCGCAGTGGTGATTATATTCACAAATTATTTCAGGCGGCGAAGTATCTTTTCCGATCGTTCGCTGTAAAAACCAGGCGATTGTACCAGGTTCTCAAAACATTCCGCAGCTCCCGTTATATTGCCCGCTTTTAAATATGCAAGTCCCAGGTACCATCGTGCCTCTTTTGAATATTCCCCCTGTTCTCCGGCTACTGCTTCAAGCAGTGTAGCAGCTTTATCATATTCACCCAGTCCAAGGTGAGTCATACCCATAAAGAACCTGGGTGCCGCTGATGAAGGATCCATTTCAGTCAGGTCGGAGAATCCGGTTGATGCAGTCTGGTAATTTCCATCATTATAGTTCCTGACTGCTGATGCCCAGATGTCTGCTTCATTATTACCCAGACCCCGTGTTACAGGCGATATCGCCTCTATGGGTCCATAATACCTGTTAAATAACCTGCCGGGATCATCCGTTGGCAGGAGAACCTTCAATATAATGACTGCGCCTGCTATAACAGCAGCTGCAAGTGAAATATACCGTATAAAAAACAATCTGCCTGATCGTATTTTTCTCCTGTGACCGTTTTTCTGCGATGTAAAATTCAATTCCTGTTTAAGCGAGCCGGTTATGAATTCCTTAATCTCCTTCTTCCGTGCTTCCCTTTCTACGTTGCCCTGCTTCTTTATGTGCCATTCCCTTACCCATTCAGATGATATCCTGTCAAGATTACTTCGGTTTATCTCTTCACGTATCTCTTTGACCTCCTCTTCCTCCTTCATCTTCATCTCGTAATTTCTGCCGGAAAGAGCCTCCCTGATGAATTTTTCATTCTCTTTGTTATGCATATTATGCCGGTAATCAAACAACATTTGTTTTACTGCATTGTCGGCAGCAGCATATCCATGATCATTTTTTATCTCTTCTATCTCAAGCTCACCCTTCAGGTAATTACCGATCTTTTCGAACAGAGCATTATTCTCCTCCGAAAACGAAGCATCCTTCCAATCTTCTCTTTGTCTGGCCTTCTCGCTCATATTTTCATTATTACCACCCATCACCCTTGAACCTTTACTTTTTACTTTTTACTTTTTACTTTTTACTTTTTACCGGAATCTAATATATCACTCTTTTAGCCATCTCATCCGATTCCATCATCTTCCTGTAATCCGGATGACTCTTCACCTTTTCAATAAGTTCCGCCTGGGATTCACTTTTTTTCTTCCGTACATAGCCGTAGCTGTAATTCAGTTTTTCGGCTATCTCCTGAGGGGAGTAGCCTTTCCAGTACAGTTTCAGTATTTTTCTGCCTGACTTATCCAGTTTTTTAAATGACTTCATAAAAATCTCTCTGGACAGATCATCATCGACCTGTTCAGAGAAATCGGTATCTTCTTCGGTATCGATTTGTCGCTGAAGATAATTAACTGTACTCTGTCTCTTTATGAGTACCGATTTCCAAAGGTTTTCGCAGATACAATAAAGAAATGTTTTGAATTTGCAGGTAAGCGCAAACTCCCTGCTGTCGATTTTCTCGAGGATAATCATAAGACCTTCCTGAAAAATATCCTTAGCATCCTCTGAGTTGCCTCCCATATGAGTAACCATGTTTTTGATCATGGGAAGGTACTGGTCAGACAGATAAAGTACCACGTAGCTTTGACGGTTACGCAGACATTCGATGATTTCGCTGTCGGTGTACTCTTTCACAAAAGCTTATATTTCTTGCGGGGGCAAAAAACAGCATCCCAAATTTAGGTTTTTTTTCCTTTCAAACAAAAATAAATTGTTTTTTCAGGGTAACAATTTCATGCCAATCGAGATTAAACTATGTTTTTACTTATGGAGGCAGGAATATGTATTTACATGTATCTGATATAGAGTATTTTACTGTTTTCATGAAAATGGGAGGGGTAAGGCATTTATATATTTCCTGGCAAAAAAAATATAAGAGAATAAAAAAAAAATAGCTGAAATGACGATTACAAAGTCACAATACGATCATGGTTATCACTTCAGCGGGAGTGAAAAGGGAAAAATCAGCGATACCGGAACATTTGACTTCCTCGTAAGTGAAAATGCTGATGGAGTACCTTTTCAGTTAATCTTCGGGCAACAGATCGGAGAAGGAATTTATCTCAATACGGGGGCTGGGGTAAAACAGCTTCTCGGCATCTCGCCCGAAGATTTTACTGAAAAAATCTTCCATGATATGATAGAGGAAATCGTTCCTCTTTCCGATGATATACCGGCTGATCCTATAATGACACGCAGGAAATTTATCAATGGTGAGATAAAGAATTACAGGGCTGAAATTCTTGTAAAGCTCCCGGGGGGAGGTAAGAAGTGGATCCTTGATACATCGGTTCCGATGATCGATGATGAGACTGGCACAGTCACAGGCACCATGGGTATTTTATATGATGACACCACAAGAAAGAATATACTTGAGAAGCTTGTAGAAGCCCGCAAAAGAACTGATGACAGTGAAAATCTGAAGGCTGCCTTTCTTCATAATATTTCACATGAAATAAGAACTCCTTTGAATGCCATTGTCGGATTTTCCACACTGCTGGAGGAGTATCCCGAAAGTCGTGAAAAGAGGAGGGAGTATCTCGATATAATATCCAGGAGCTCCGATCATTTGCTTGAAATCATTGACAACATAGTGGAGATTTCAAAAATTGAGGCAAAGACGGTAAAGATCAGCAGGGAGCAGGTTAATCTTTATAAGGTTATCCGGACTGTTTATGACCAATTCAGTTGCATTGCCTCAGAGAAAGCAATTGTGTTCAATTATATTGTGCCCGGTGAGAGTGATCCATGCATTTATACCGATAATTTCAAGGTTACGCAGATACTCAGAAATCTGGTCAGTAATGCCCTCAAGTTTACAATGGAGGGCAGGATAGAATTCGGATACACACTAAAGGATAAGTATATTGAATTCCATGTGTCCGACACCGGAATAGGCATTTCCTCTGAACAGCAGGCAAATATATTCACCAGGTTTTACCAGGGCGACAATACTTCAAAACGAAGCTATGGAGGAACCGGTCTGGGGCTTGCAATCTCCAAAGCCTATGTAGAGCTCCTTGGTGGCAATATCTGGTTCACCTCACACAATGGTGAAGGCTCAACATTCAGGTTTACACTTCCTAAAGAGATAGCTGTTAAATAAAGAATAATCCTCAGTATTCTGTTTTCACTTACAGCTTGTTGTACTGCAAGTTGTACATTTAGCACAGGAAACTCCCCGGCAATGGTGTGTGCATATAAGGGATATCATCTCTGTTTGCTTTTGATATTCAAAACAATATCCATGCATTATGGCTATAAAGATTAAAAAGAATTTTTTTATTAAATTGCATTGAAAAATCCTATGAAACATTAAATTTTTAGTAATGAAAACAAAACATATCTTTATTCTTTTCTTTACCTTGTCGCTACTCATAATCAACTCCTGTGCGCCGGCTTATGTACCTAATGTCATTAATGCGCCTATGCTTACCAACAAGGGAGAAATACAGGCAGCTATTCATTTTGGCACTTCCGGATTTAATCCCCAGTTTGCGTATGCATTGACAAATCATTTGGGAATAATGCTTAACGCAAGCTTCCTGGATATGACATCCGATACATCCTCTGCTTCCGATTTTTACCATAAGCATAATTTTTTCGAATTCGGCCCGGGTTTTTATACCAATTTTGGATCGTCAAGATTTAAATTTGGTACATACGGAGGTGTTGGCTTTGGAAAAATAAATGCTGAATATGAAAATGAAATATGGACTTCCAAGGTCGATGTCAAATGTACCAGGCTTTTTCTTCAACCGACAATCGGTATCACTTCAAAGATTTTTGATTTGGGTATCTCAACACGGTTTGTAGTGGTTACTTTTAACCAGGATTCAGAAAAAGATACAGGTGTAATGTTTGAACCGGCCCTGACAGCAAAGCTGGGTTGGGACCATATAAAGGCAGTTGGACAGATAGGATTATCCTATCCCCTTAATTCCGATAATATCCATTTCGTTTATCAGCCGGGACTTGTGTCGCTGGGCATTCAGGGTAATTTTGGCAAAATTTTTAAATGACCCTGATCAGGAATCAGCAGGATAAGCATTTATTTCATGATTTCGCCTGTCCGCGCCGCGAGAGATATCGGGCCCTTGCCTCTTCAGGATCTGCATCCGGGGCAATATAAATTTTGGTTCTGTGGTCAATAATAACTACCTGCATCTTATTGAGGTCAGGAGATTTTAATACTAACTGTTTTTTATCGTAAATACTGTTATTCTTCATCTCATTGATAATTGATAATTGATTTTTGGATCCCGTGAGTGTTATTGTCAGTTACACCCTTGTATTGATCTGATAACTCTCTGATTGATTTTGTTCTGTAAAACATGCATTTCAAAAAAAAAGTCCCGCTTCTGGCGGGACCAAAAATCTTAAATGATTAATATAGATAAACTAAGCAAGTTTAACATTTACTGCATTTAATCCTTTTTTTCCCTGTTCAACGTCAAAGGTTACCTCATCATTTTCTGAAATGATATCCTTTAATCCTGAAGAGTGTACAAAATACTCTTTAGTAGAATTCTCCTCTTTAATGAATCCGAATCCTCTTGATTCATTAAAAAATTTTACTGTTCCTTTACTCATAATTTATTTTTATAATTTGGGCGCAAGGTACGCTTTCTTTTCAATATATCATATTTATTTACAATAAATTAAATATTTCAGTACTTTATGCCATATCAAACACGTAAAAAGAGGGGGTGAATTCATTTCTAAAAAGCATCGTTTCACTCGGTTCTGATTGAGCTGGCCGGATTCATGATTGCTGCCTGGTATGCCTTGTAGCTGATTGTAATAAATGTAATGACAACTGTCAGCAATGCTGCCAGTATCAGAAGCATTACACCTATCTTCGTTCTGTATACATAGTTCTGTAGCCAGTTATTCATGAAATAATATGCTACCGGAAGCGCAATAACAATTGAAATAGATACTAGTATCAGGAAATCCTTTGAGATCAGTCTTATTATAACACTTTCATCAGCGCCGAAAACCTTTCTTATGCCGATCTCCTTTGTCCTTTGCTCAACCATGTATGAGGCAAGGCCGAATAATCCCAGGCAGGCAATAAATATAGCCAGTATGGTGAACATTGTAAATATAAGTCCCCTTTTCTCATCTGTCTCAAACTGCCTGTTAAATCTCTCTTTAAGAAATGTATATGAAAAAGGCTGATCTGGGAATACTTCATTCCATTTTGATTCAATGAAACTGATTGTTTGCCCGGTGTTATTACCGCTGAGTTTGACATATATTATATTACCAAGTTCACGGTATACAAGCATTAAGGATTCTATCTCGTTATACATGCCTGTTTGGTGATAATCGGCCATCATCCCGATGACACTTGCCCGTAACGTATTTTCATCACCCAGTTCCACTTTCTTACCTATGGGATCCTGCCACCCCAGCCTGTTTGCCAGAGTTTCATTTACAACTACAGCCAGAAGTGTATCTGAAGGCATATCCTGCTGAAAATCACGACCTTCAATCATCCTTATGCCCAGCGCATCTATAAAATCATGGTCGACAACCGCAAAGTTTACTCCCCTCTGGACCATTCCCTGGTCTGTTTCAACATTGAAAATTACCTTTCCCGAACCTTCTCCAACAGGAGTATTCGTGGAGGTGACATACCTTATATTTTCATTCTCAAGAAGAGCCTGCCTCAGCACCGGGTATTTACGTACCATGCCTCTGTTAAACTGCAGCGTCAGCACATTATCCTGGTTAAATCCCTGATCCATTGTCTTCAGGTAGTTAAGCTGCCTGAAGACGATAAGGGTACACACTATCATAACCACAGATATTGTAAACTGTATTACTACAAGTATCTTTCTGAACAGGCTACCTGCAGAACCTTTTGTAATCTCACCCTTCAGAACGGTTACAGGACTGAATCTGGATAGAAAAAATGCGGGATAACTACCACCGATGATACCGGCCACAATTATAACACCTATGAAGGATATCACAACAACCGGACTGTATAGTATTGAAAGGCTGAATGATTTCCCTGCCAGCATGTTAAACTTAGGAAGAAGTATTATAAGGAGTATAATGCTTAATATCAAAGATATAATTGTCAGTACCACTGATTCGGACAAAAACTGTGCTATCAGTGTTGACCTCCTTGATCCTACAACTTTACGCATACCTACCTCACGTGCTCGTCCTGCTGAACGTGCAGTTGCAAGGTTCATATAATTCATTGCTGCTATTAAGACAAGGAACAGCGCTATAATACCAAAGATGTAAACATATGTTATACTGCCAGTAGGTTCCGGTTCGCCGGCATTAGTTGAATAAAGATGTATCCTGGTGATAGGTTCCATGATATATTCTATTGTTATATGTAATGGCTCGAATATTGTCTTCATATGCGCATCATACATACCCTGCATCTTTGTTTCAAAAGCGTCTACATCAACTCCCTCAGGCATAAGTAGATATGTAAAGACACCGAAATTACCCCAGCTCCCGATCTGTTTCGGAAGGTTATTCCTTGCAGCAACAGCGTCAAACCGGAAATGTGAATTGAAGGGTATATCCTCGATAACACCTGTAACCTCATAGGCATCCTCGCCAGCAGTAAAAGTTTTCCCTATTGGATCATCATCCCCGAAATACCTGGAGGCTACAGTCTCTGTAAGGACTATTTTATCCGGATCCTTAATAGCAGATCTTACTTCACCCTTTAGTACTTTATAACTAAAAATATCGAACAGGGTGGAATCGACAAAATAGAAGTTCTCTTCTATAAATTCCTTATCTTCATATTTATACAATGCTCTCGGCATATTGATAAATCGTACGAAAGACTGCACTTCAGGATAATCCTGGACAACCTGCGGTCCGAAAGGAATCTGTGCGACATTCCATGTGAACTGGTCATCAGTTTCTGTGATTTTCGATGAAACACGATATATCCTGTTGGAATTTTCATGATACCTGTCGTAGCTTATCTCATCAGAAACATAAATAATAAGAAACAAGGCACTTGTAATTCCCAGTGTAAGTCCCAGTATATTCAGAATACTGTAACCGTAATGTTTTCGTATATGACGGGTGACTGACTTTAATAGGTTCTTAATCATAAATTCAAGTTATTAATAGTTGGGAATCTAAAATTATAATCAATTTTAAGTTAAACTTATACTATTTCGAAACATTAACAGTACTTTAACATTCTATTGACCTTTTGGTGATCAATAACTTATTATGGTTACTCCAAAGACGTAATAAATATTCTAATGCAACAGAATAGCAATAAAAACGTCTTTATAATGATTGAAAACATATTATGATAAGAAAATTCCTCCGCCTGTCCTTACGTAATATCCTGAAACATAAGGGTTTTGCTTTTATTAATATAGCCGGTCTGGCAATCGGTCTTACTGCATCATTACTGATCCTTCTTTGGATACAGGATGAACTGAGTTATGAAAAATTCAACCTTAATGGTGAAAACATTTACAGGGTTGAAGAGGATCAGTTTTATTCGGGTGAGAGATATCATGTAACAGTGACGCCTCATCCGAGCGGACCGGTATGGAAAGAAAAGATCCCGGAGATAAGGGAACAGACACGGTACAACAGGCTTCCCAGGATACTTTTCCGTCTGGATGAAACAGTATTCTTTGAATCTTCCATTATTGCTGCAGATTCCGGTTTGTTTAAAATCTTCACTTTGCCTTTTTTAATGGGTGATCCTGAAACTGCATTACGCTCACCGAACACAATTGTTCTTACAGAAAAACTTGCCGCGAAATATTTTGGGGAGACAAATCCAATTGGAAAAACACTGA
>Ga0315547_1003009_pt1 | contig 11270 bp, 12 predicted proteins | sample SalMarSW160240MG_2_FD_202542 | JGI IMG/M metagenome (GOLD analysis project Ga0315547, IMG submission 202542) | Salt marsh sediment microbial communities from the Plum Island Ecosystem LTER, Massachusetts, United States - Salt Marsh Sediment SW1601-240 ... | reverse complement strand
GGTAAAAGCATCCGAGAAGTCCATGAATCCTGATCTCGACGAAAAGGAGATAGAAACACGGGCCCGGCAGAGGATGACGGCAGATACGTGATGCTCAAGGTATTATTGCTGTCCAGGGCCCCAAGCTTGATGTGCAATATATTGAGAGATGGGCCAGAGAAATGGGCATAGAAGAGGAAATGAAAACCCTATTGGCCGGCGGAGATCTACCCAACCTCACATAATGTAAAAAAATACTATGCGTATGAATCTATAAAAAACTAAACAGAAAGGAGGGAGGTCAATGAAAACACTCAGTTTTGACGTCGAAGGCTTGACCGAGGAGCAGATAGAGCTTGCCAGGGAGTTTGTCGAATTAATGAAGAAATCCGGGGAGCGCAAAGAGGCGCTCCAAGAGGTGAGAAGGCTTATCCAAAAGGGTATTCAAGGAGGGGATGAGATGTCCGAAGAAGAAGCTTCGAGAATTGCTTTTGAAGCTGTTGCTTTTGCAAGAGAAAGGCGATGAAAAGGGCTGTCCTGGATACCAATACGATTATCAGCGGTCTCCTTAGCCAAAAAGCCCGCCCGGCAAGATTCTTGATGCCAGATCATTTTTAGAAGAATTGACCTGAACAGAGAGCCAGGTTAAAAAGGTTGGCTTTTTTATTTCCTCAGCCTCTTAACCTCCCTCACTATCGGCCGTTTACTCTTCTTTATCGAAACGATTACCTTGAAGACGATTGTTTCATGGACCCCCGCTGATTCTATCTCAAGCTCGCCAAAATCGAAGATCCCTTTATAAATATGGCACGAATTGTCGCCAGTAGTGGTTCTGGGTTTCCCCACCACATAAACTAACGTGGAAATCGTCGGCAGGGAGCAGACCAAAAGAGAAGTAGAAATGGGTATGGTCTCTCTGTATTCGCGGCGCCTCAAAGATCCTGAGCTTATTGGAGGGCGAAAAGCACAATAGCCTTATAATCAACAGGACTTCTTAAACCTTGGATTGAGTTCGGCCTTTGAGGTCTTCTCAACCCTTAAGGGCTATATAGTTTAGGCAGATTCAACATCTTAGCCTGGGCTGCCTCCAGTATAGAGTCGCGAATAAAGGAACTTGCCTCCAGAATCTCTATACCGATTAATTCGCCTTTCTCATTTAGCTCGGCCGTAACATTCGGACTTAACTCGACACTGCCTGCTTCTTTTTCATCGGAAATGAGGAGATGCAAGATATCTTCTTCTTTAAAATAGTTCATCCTTGGCTTATTCATGCTCAAACCTCCCCGCCTTGAGACGGAAATTTATTTGTTGCCGAGTAGTTGCATGAACAGTGATGGGTATTATTTCATTGCCCTTTTTCTCGTAAGGAACCAGAGCCAATCTTTCATCATGCCTCCCCACTGCAATCGACCTTAGTGTTGCTGTGTCGAAGTACCTTTCTTCTGAATACCGAAGTATATTCTCGATCTTCGTGAGCTCAAAACCTCTCAAGCCAGCCCTATACCTCATATAATCAGTCCAGACAATGGAAAACTTTTCCGGAGTTTCCAAATCCGCCTCCGACTTTCATGCTGAATCTTCAAACCCCATTTATTATAGCATAATAAAATACTACCAGAAAAGTGTAGCATTTATCCTGCATCTCAAATTCAGACACTGTGATATTGCTCAGTAGCTGCAAGACCCATTCACCGCAGAGTCGCGAAGAACGCAAAGATAGTTTTTTGCCTTCCGCTGAGACCCGCCTGCCTCGCCTGAAGGCGAAGCCTATGGCGGGCAGGGGGCGGAAGGCAAAAAGGAATCGTGCTATTTGAAGAGCAGGTGACGCGATTTATTTGGAGGCTAACGCTTGATGTTGTTGCCCGGAGGGCTGAGCTACTTTTCACTTGCCGTCCTCTCAACGGCAAGTGAAAAAAAGACTTCTCTCAGCGTCCTCTGCGTCTCCGCGGTGAAATAAATATGTCTTTCATCAACTGGAGATTTAGAGCTTGAACAGAAGATCCTGCATTCCAGGCAGAAGGCTTTTGAGCTAAATTCATTGTGTATATTATATCTGCCACAGACTAGGCCCTCGATCCATAAATTCTATGACGTATTTATTCATGCGGGACATAGTGCTGAGTGAGCTTTTCGCCCCGAGCCTTTCGGTTTCGAGCTCAAGCTCTAGAGACTCAGGGTCGGAGACAAACGATAGGTTCATATTCATGAAAATACATTATGGCATTTGCAAATCGAAACATTAAAGAGATTAGAAGACCTTGTTGCTGAAAGGTATCCAGATGTGCCCGCTCTTTATGGCCATATCATGAAGATGATAAAAGAGAATGAAGGGAGGCTAAATTTTCATGATGCTCTAATATCCCTGTTCATGAGGGAGCAAGGCCTCAAGCATATAGTAAGTTTTGATACAGACTTTGATCAAGTAGAAGAGATAATGCGAACAGGAAATGATGAACAAATAAAATAGTATATTCTGAAGCTCCTTACCCCATTCATGATCATAGACCTACCTGCGCTTCACCTTATTTAAGAAAAACGTAACTACTCAGCACATGACCCCGGTGCTTCGCTTCAGGGTTATACATGAAAGAAACTTGCTCGAGTTTCTTAGGAGGTAGATAGGCCGAAGGCTTTAGGGATAAACTATGCGCGATCATACAAAACTGAGGGCATTTCAGCTTGCTGATGAGCTTGCAGTATTAGTTTATCGTGTGACCGCAGGCTTTCCGAGAGAAGAGTTGTATGGGCTGACCTCTCAAATGCGGCGAGCAGCTATTTCGGTTGCTTCTAACATCGTGGAAGGTTGAGCGCGTGATAGCCAGGCAGATTACCTTCGATTCCTCCATATGGCCTTCGGGTCGTTAAGGGAACTGCACTATCAGGTCAGTTTGGATAAGCGCTTAGGTTACTTGTCCGACCAGGATTCATCCGTTATTGAACCGAAGATCGTCGAAGCCGAGAAGGTCTTGAATAGCTTGATTTGATCGTTGCAAACTACGTAACCTTCAGTCTTCAGTCTAACAACCTGAATAATTATGAAAAACATTTAATACGGATATGCTGAAATCCGTCTAATTCATATCCAGCCTAATTGAATTAGTGTAATACGTAGTTTTATAGGGGGCAGAATAAATATTATTCAAAAAAAGTCCTTGACATATGCACTTTTTTGTGAAAATCGTTACATTCTAATCTATTTGTCGTTAACCTTCTGGAGATCAATCATGCCCGTAAATTTCCAGGAGCTTCATTTCAAGCCTTCATCAGAGCTAAAAGTTCGTCTCTGATCGAGGGCTTTTTTATTCTAAAGAAATTTTATAAAAATTTGGTCCTTCGGAGTTTTATGTGGGCCCTCAAGTATAATTCCCGATTGGTTTGAAGGAATACCCTTCATGGAACCTTTGATTTTATTGATCTGGCCGCTATCGCCTTTTGGTACGGTGATAGTGATAGCCTACTTTGTACTATTAACTACAAATAAAAGGAGAATGATATCATGAAAAAAGCAAGAAATGGGTTTATCAGGAACCTACATTACCTTTGCCTGGTAGGTGTGATTGCACTTGGATTGATTACTATCGTTGGTACTGGCGGAGGTGGAGGAGGTGGTGGTGGAGCTCCCACTCCTACAGGAATTAATTACACAGGTCTTACAACGCAGGCTACGATAGATGAAAATAATGCTGAAGATCTTGCTAGCGGAGCATATGAAGGTAGCCACACAGGTGGTGCAGCAGGCGGGATAGGTGCAATTCAGCCTGGAGGGAGTGTACATGTTGATCGCCCCCGTATGTTAAAAGTATCACAGGTTTTGGAGGGCTCACTTCGGCATGTGGACTTGATGTCCAGATCGAGTGGCACCTTCATTGGTGCCATTTACACGGAGAGTGGCACGATTTATGGTGATTGCGGAGGCAGTGCTTCTTATACCATTAGTGTTGATGATCAAACTGGGGATTTCAATGGTAGTTTGAACTTTAACAGTTACTGTGATGATGGAGTTACCATCTCCGGTGGGGTGAGTTTTTCTGGACAGGCTGATGTAAATACTGGTGACTTATTAAGATTCACTTTTTCCTTCAATAACCTTACCGGAACCTCTGGAAGCGATTCCTTCACACTTAACGGCAATATTTCGTGCGATGTCACTGTCTCTCCTGCTACCATTACTATGACCATGTTTGTCCAGGACAATAGCACCGCGAAAGTCTATTGGGCTAAGGACTACACTATGACTGTAACCGAAGGAGCGAACTATGTAGACATTGAATTATCAGGCAGATATTACGATCCTGACTATGGCTATATAAATATCACCACCACTACTCCCTTTCGCATCTATGACGTTGATGACTACCCATCCGATGGTGTCTTAGTTGTTACAGGCAATACGGGTATTGGAGGAGGCAGTACGATGGCTCGGCTAACAGCACTCTCTTCAACTACCTATCAGGTTGAGGCAGATACAAATGGCGATGGTTCTTACGACTGGGATTCTGGAGTCTTGAATTGGTAAGATCTTTAACATGTAACGACAAGGGTGATCTTAAGAATTGGAGACAGAGGAAATGGCCCGATTTTAATCTGCATTGTTAGTTTTAGAAAACACTGAGAACTATTTTCTCCAAGGCACGTTTGATTATCTTGATATTGCTGCTATCGCACTTGGTACGGTAGTAGCCTGCTTTGTACTACTGACTACAAGCAAAAGCAAAAGGAGGGAAATATCATGAAGAAAGTAAGAAATGGGTTTATTAGAAATCTACATTACCTTTGCCTGGTAGGTGTCATTGCCCTGGGATTGATTACTATCGTTGGTACTGGCGGAGGTGGAGGAGGTGGCAGTGGTACCACCGATGGAGGTGACACAACCTATCAAGAGCCGGATCCAATGTCAGCTCCTATTACAAAGCACCAGGATATCGATGTTTCTTTGCCCCAGGGTTCGAGCCTTAACAATGAAACATTAAAGATTTTTAGCTTTTACGGCACATCTCAGGTTGCTCCCAAGGCGCAAAGACTTTATAAAACTATTCCTGTTACTATTACTGACACGGATAAGGGCCAGATTGTAATTCTTGTTGACTCGGATGATAATCCCTTGTTTTTCTTTTACCTTGAAGCATCTGGAAATACCGTAACTATATCGAGTGAGGGCATAGCAAAGGGTCTTATATGGATGAACCCTTATGTGATGGTTTTGCCTGCGGATCAGAAAAAGCAGTTCATGGAAGAGGCTGTGAAAAGTATTCTATTCCCTCAACTTAAAGATAAGATTGATAATCTGCTAGTAACTGACCCCAAAAACCTACTTGATCCCGACAATCACCCTGAGATCGTTAAAACAGCATTTGCTATAGTTAAGGAGACTTTTGAGACATTAGGTGCACAACAACCAAAGACTTACAAAGATATAGGTGCATCGGGTGACTTACGAGTGCTTGATAAAGATGGAAATGATATTGGCTTTGAGAATCCAAAAATGACAGCTTATGGTATTGAAGCTATAGATATATCAGGCCAAAAAACAAATATATTTATGGAAGGTAAACAAGGGCTTGTAACTTTTCAGTGGGGATGGCCCCCTATAGTGATTACTCCACCACGAGAAGAGGTTCATAATTTTGATGACGGTACTTATGACGTTAAGTTTTACAAGGGTTTTAATACAGAGGTGGATAACTGGTGGTTGCCCTATATTCCTGGAAGTCCTGTGCAGTTCTCCTCAGATGCTACTATTATTGGGACTGCGACATGGCACAATACCTTTACAACTATTGACATTGTTATTGATACAATCACAGGAACCAGTATCGCTTGTCATATAGGGGACATAATTGGTAGGGTTGTTAAGGTCGCCGATGCTAAGCATTTTGCTAACCTTGTAACTGCCTTGAATAGTGGAGACGCTATAAAACTTTTAGGGTCTATTGTGGAATTTATAAAGGACCATTGGGATGATATTGCTTATTCAATATGGCAAGACTCTCCCGGATTGAATACCGCAGTTTTTCTGGATAAAGCAGAAATGTTAGTTAAGAATATGGCACAGGTTTTAAAATTAGTTGACTGGGCTAATCATCATACCCCATTTTTGTGGGATTTGGCATTTGCCCCCTGGAAGGTAGAATATTGCGTGGAGCAGACAAGCGGTATTCTTGGCGAATGTTCCACCTTTGTCCCTCTTATTCCACCTACAGCCGACCTTTCAGTTTCACCAACAAATCCTTATGTTGGAGATAATATTAACTTCGATGCATCAGGTTCAACGGATGATAGAACTACATATCTAGAATATCGATTTGATTTTGACGGCGATGGAAACTGGGATACAAGCTGGTCTTACAACACCACCGAGACTTATTCATTTCCAACCAAAGGTACCTATAACGCAAGGGTAGAAGTTATGGATGAGGACGGATTGACATCATTAGCCAATTATTATGTAACAGTTTATGAAAGAAGTCAGGGCGTGTCTACTGCTATTGTAATAGATAGAAGCGGAAGCATGAGTTGGGACTCTCCGCCCGCTATAGATGATGCTAAAGATGCAGCAAAAACATATATTGGGTATATGGGTTCTGCCGACAGGGCTGCGCTTATCAGTTTCAGTAGTGATGTTACTGTTGATCAGCCATTTACCGATAATTTGAACCTCCTTATTGCAGCAATTGATGCACTACAAGCAACTGGAGGCACTCATTTCTACGATGGCACTTATACTGCTATTAGCGAAACTAAGAATGAAGAATCGAGCAGAAGAAGGGCTATAATCGCCCTTACAGATGGATGGACTTATGGTGATCTTTACAAACAAAGTATAGAGAAATTCCAAGATGTTGTGGATTATGCTGTACAGAAGGGAATTCCTGTATATACAATTGGCCTTGGCAGTAGCATTGACGAATTAATGCTTCAGGATCTTGCAACACAAACCAACGGGCTTTACTTTAAGGCACCAGACAGTAGCAAGCTTAAGAGTATCTATGATACTATAGCTGGTATCCAGTAAATTCTGATTAGAAGGAGCAGGGTTGTAATTCCTCCTTCTAACAATTCCTTTACAGAAGATAAATACATGCCAGGGTCAACGAGATATATTGTTATTATCATTCTTGCTTCTTTACTTGGTATTGGCGCCTATTTTAGGTACTATGTAGATCTTATTCGAATTGGGACTATTGTAGAAATTAGAAAAGATGCTATACTTGTTCAAGGTGCAGGACCTCATGATCCAGCCCAAGTTCTTTATCTTGGAAAAAAATCACGATTTCATGACAGCAAAGATGATGAGACTACTCTATCAGCACTTAAAGTTGGTGACCGTGTAAAGGTAAAGTTATTTCCAAGGTCATATGGTGGTATAATTCATGTCAGAAAGTATAAGACAGTAAGATGGGTAAAGGTTTTGCCAAAGAGGTGATTTTTTCGCTATTTATTCTGCTATCCTCATGTGCATCAGCACAATCAATGCATTTAGAGACAAAAGAAAATTATTTTGGAGGAGAAGTAGAGAGCACTGTTGAAATGTTCATCTTTGATGGGTTTAAATTAAGCCCAATTGATAGAGACTCTAAATTCTTTAAAAAGAAAATACCTGTAACGGAGGGAAATTACTTTGTCATTTTCTTTATTAAAGAAGGCTTTATTCCAGAGGTGAAAGTTTTACAGGCGGGCAAGAAGGATATAAAAATTGGAAAGATTGAGCTTGAAAAAATGATGGAGGAGAAAAAAAGGTTTCTTGTAGGGGTGGTTTATAAGCCTATTCATGGTGGAAAAATTTTGTTTAGGAAAGGTATATTGAAACTGATAGGAAGGGTAGATATTAAAGTAGTTAGCGATAAAGGAGGGCCACATATCACTAGGGCGAGGGATGATGGAGTATATATTATGCAGTTAGCGGCTGGTAAATATAAACTTTTTATTGGTGATAGCAAGGACGGGCTTGATGTTATTATAAAAAAAGGAACGACAACTATTCAAAATTTAAAAAAAGGGGTGATGTTAATAGATTGAGGAAATTAGTTCTTACTGTACTTCTACTTCTCCTTCTATATCCAGAGAATTATTCAAATGCTGAATCCTATCAATTTCCTTTAAATCAGCGTATTAAAATTATATTTGGCAAAGATAAAGTTTATCTAGGTAGCTTAGTCAATACCAATAATATATTCTTCAAGTCTGCCACCTTAACAATTCTTGAAGCAAAAACTTATCCTGAATACCTCTCTCTTGCAAATAGATTTATCCTATGGAGACCAACTGATACCAATGACCCTGATTATTATGGTTCAGGCATTGCAGTCTTGACCTATGACACACCTGAAGGGCATTTCAAGATTCATTACACTGAGGATGATACAAGCGGTGATGCAGTGGATGGAAGCGATGAAGATCCATCAACTATGCCACAGTTCATAATTGATACAGGTGTTTCATTTGAAAAGGCATACAGCCATGTCTTATTTTTAGGATATCCGACTCTTCCGAATGACGAAGGTAAAGGGGGAGACGATAGATTAGATGTGTATATTCTAAACATCCCTGGCAGTTTTGGTTATACTTCTTATGATGATAATCCTGAGGATGTTTATATAGTTATGGATAACGACTTTGCTACCGTGCCTAACAATCTTGATCCAGACGGAAAACAAAAGGGTGCCATAAAGGTCACTGCTGCCCATGAACTATTTCATGCTTTTCACTTTCAATATTCCACAGATATAACAAACAATGGATGGTGGATGGAGGCTACTTCAGTCTGGATGGAAGATGAGGTATATCCAGAGGTGAAGGATTATCTCAATTATGTTGGATTAAGATATGATGATGCAAATGACAATGGGAAATGGGATATTGGCGAAACTTATTACAACATCGATGGGAGCATAGCAGGGGCTATTGGTAGAAGCAAGAAGTGGTTTGATAAGCCTGAGATTCCCTTAGATACCTATAATGGAAGTTATGAGTATGGCAGTGTAATCTGGGCAAAATATCTTTCTGAGACACACGGGAAAGATATAATAAAGGCAATATGGTCTAAAATAGGCGATGGGGCAACCGGTCTTGAGGCAATATCAGATGAGCTCGAATCACTGGGGGCTGCTTTAGATAGTACTTATAATTCATTTCAGTTAGCAAATTATAAAAGAGACTATCCTGATGGGAATTATTATCCCATTATAAAGCATAAGGCTGCTTTTACATCCTACCCCCAAGCTGTAAGCGGTTCACTCGATCATCTATCATCTAATTTTTACGCCTTCAATGCTGATAGCACCATATCTACCCTTAATCTGACTTTTAATGATATGGATTCAGGGAATCTTGCAATAAAAGTTGTGCTGAACAAGGTGTCAGGAGGTTATGATGAACAGGATGTCACATTGGACAGTTCTTCAGCTAAATGCCAGATAACTCATTTTGGCATCTTCTCTACCTTCTCAAAGTTAATTGTCATAGTCATGAACATATCATCCTCGAAGGATGATGAGATATTCTCCATGAAAATATCAAAAGAAGCTTTATCAAGTTCTTCTAACGGAGGTGGTAGTGATGGTGGCGGCTGCTTTATCGCTACGGCATCTTACGGCTCACCTATGGAATCGCACGTGAAGGTGCTGCGTGATTTCCGTGACCGCTTCATGCTCACTAACTGTCTGGGTAAAGCTTTCGTAGACTTCTACTATACCTACTCACCACCTGTAGCCGACTTTATTACAAATCATGACACCGTGAGCTTGTTGGTGTGGTGGAGCCTGCTACCTGTTGTGGGGGTGAGCTGGATGGCACTGCACCTTGGCCCGTGGGTTACGATGGGGGCTGGGATACTTATGGTTTTTGTTATGTTCATGGGTGTGGTGATTATTCTGAGGAGGAGGCGGCTCAGACACCATGCCTTGCTAAAATAAAGCTATTGGATTGGTAAAAATGGGCGGAAATTGTATCTCGCCCATTTTTTGCAATGCTTTCAGCAATATTTATGGGAATTAAGGAAATGATCCTGATGAAGTGGCAAACGTTCTAAATCAGATGGAAGGTGAAAGGAAATTGCTATAGGCCTTGTTCTTTTTCTATATGCCTTATCTTCTCTTTCACCCATGAGCGTACCAGTTGGGCTCTGTCTATGCCTGAGCTCTTGGATGCTCTATCGATTATTCTGACATCCTTCGGATCAAGACGCAATTGGATCAACTTCTTGGGCGGACGTATGAATTTGAGTTCTCCTTCTTGCCACCCTTCAAAGTCTTCCGGCTCATTTTTCTCCCAAAACTCCTCCAGCTCTTCATCGCCCATAGGTGGAATATCTGATACTTTTTTTGTAGGTTTCATTATGTAGGGCCTCTTTTTTTATCTTAGAACATCTAATAGAATCTGTCCAATGCAATGTTTGACTTCTGGAAAGTGTTCAGGGGGAAAGGCCTCAATGATTCAATCAGCCGTGATTCTCGAAAAGGATATGGAGGTCCCTCAACCATTGATTGAGAGCATATACGCCGGGCTCTGCGCCGGTTTTGACAGTTGTAAGAAACAATCGGTATCAAGGGTATCGGTGTCAGAGCCTAGTGGCGATGGTTGGTGTGAGCTGGATGGCTCTCTACTTTGGGGCGTGGGTCACATTCGTAGCTGTGGTTCTTATGGTTTTTGTTATGTTTGTTGGCGTTGGGATTATGCTGATGATCCGATCGCTCATTTCTGGGCAAACGAGGGGAATTCCCTTGTAAGATAGGGGTCTGTCTGATAAAAATAATATCAGATGATTATTGATGATAAGTGTTCAGCAACCTTAACAGGAAAGCCAACTAATTATACAGCAAGCCATGAAGGTTACTGAAAGGGGGGGAGTCCGGAGGCGAGAAGCAGAGGCATGCATGATGAATAAAGATTTAAAGCAAGAAGGTGAACCCCGGACATATGAGGGCGAGCTCGATAAATCCTTTGATTTTATCCTAAGTGAGGCGGGTCAGTTGTATGAGGGGCAGGGACGACTTAGAAAAACGTACGAGCGCCTTGCAAAGCGTCTGGGCGAGTTGGGTGTTTCTTACAGTCTGGTTGGTGGTTATGCCCTCATTCTCCATGGGGTACGGCGCTTTACTGAAAATAGTGACCTTCTAGTCTCTAGGGAGGGATTGGCCAAGCTCCATGAAGAGCTTGCCGGCAGAGAGTATGTTCCGGCTGCTCCGGGAAGTCGAAATCTCCGGGATGTTGAGACGGGAGTTCAGATCGAATTTGTGGTAACCGGGGAGTTCCCTGGTGATGGGAAGCCAAAGCCGGTCGCATTTCCCGGCCCG
>Ga0315547_1003007_pt1 | contig 11273 bp, 7 predicted proteins | sample SalMarSW160240MG_2_FD_202542 | JGI IMG/M metagenome (GOLD analysis project Ga0315547, IMG submission 202542) | Salt marsh sediment microbial communities from the Plum Island Ecosystem LTER, Massachusetts, United States - Salt Marsh Sediment SW1601-240 ... | reverse complement strand
GTCAGGATTGGTGTTGGGGTCATATCCCGGCTCGCTGGTGCTGAAGAGTCCGTCTAAGCCGGTGTCCTCGTCATCGTCGAGAATCCCGTCGCGCTGACCGTTGCGGAGTTGATCTTCAGTGTCCAAGATACCGTTGGCATTGAGGTCCTCGCTGATTCTGCCCAAATCGACGTTGAGAACCAACCTCTGGGAGGGACTATCCGGCTTCAGCCAGATCTCTAAGAAGCGACTTAAAGTCTGGTCTTGAGCTCCCACGAAGAGGGAGCGCATAAGCCCTGCCCAGGAGGTCGAATCTTGGGGGAAATATTTCAAGATCAGGATGTTGGTGCGGTTGTCGGCTTCCCGCACCTCCTTCTCAGGCCAGACGTCGGTGATCCGTATCTGGTCGTAAGGGTTATACCACCACAGCGGAGCTCTGGAGCTGCTGTCCATATCCAGCGGAGGTGAGGAGATAGTCCAGGCTCCCCGCCGGATGGAGAGGTCATTCCAATCCCGGCTCCCCTCGAAATCGTCGATGTAGGCCTCATTTCGAAGGTTGGGCTTGGGACGGCTTTGAGCGAACTCTGCGGAGATGTCCACGCTGGAGGGAGCTTCAGTCTCTACCAGAGGTAGCGCATCCACCATCCTGGTCAAAAAGCTCGGCTCGAATTTTAAGGAGAGGTCGGTGTCCCAGACGAGGTTGAGGCTGGGCTCTCGTCCCACCCGAGGGCGATGCTCTCCGGCGGTCTCCTTCTTATAGAGCGCGGTCGCCCCGATCCAGCTGTTCTCCTTCAAGTTGTACACGGTGCGTACCCCGAAGAGGCTCTTCTTCTCCGGCATGAAAAATGGGGAATACTCGAAATCGACGGAGATGTTGGCGTTGGGATCGGTGGCCTCCTCGGTGAGGAAGGTGATCTGCCCGAAATCATAAGAGATATTGTAATCCTTGCCGCGCACCAATCTACGACCGTTGAGCTTCACCACCTCAGAGCCCTCGATGATGTTGGTGTTGCCCAGGGAGTATCTGGTCTCCCGGGAGCTGGTCTTGATGTTGAGATAATAGGTGCTGTTTTGCTGCGCCTGCCCGGAGCCCTCTCGGCTCTCGTAGATTGCGGGGACCTTAACCTCCAGAATGTCCTCCGGCTGGCCGGTGAAGCTGTAACTTGTGTTGAACGGGGTATAGTGGGGGAAGATCACCACCCCGTGGTAGAAATCTACCCACTGGTAGTCCACGATTCCGTCGGGGTTGGGATTGCCGGCCTGGTCTTTCAGATCCAGTCCCAGTATCTGAATGTAGGGGACGCCACTCTGCTCCTCGGGGTCGCTTTCAACATTCTCCTGTCCCGCGGTGCCCTTGTATATCTTCAAGTCGAAGCCCTCCCGGCTGATTTTGGTGCCTCCCAGAGAGTAGACGTTTCTCCACTCGTAGTTCCAGGTTTGAAAATCAGGGTCGGGGTTTTCGGGCTTGATCAACCTCAACACCAAAGTCGTATCCTGAAGCAGGGTGGTATCCGGCTTGTAGTCGAGATTGCCAGCGATGATGGTATCGATTGCAGTTCCAACTTTCCGCGTCTTTTTAATGTAGGCCCCCAGTATGTCTCCCGAGGAGAGGGAGCGGTTCAGGATCACGTAAAGCTGTTGGTTGGTGCTGTCGATGGCGACCTCGTAGTCGAGGGATTCCAGCCGGCGGAAACGGTTATAGTCGAACTCCACCCGAGCTCTCTCCGCCTCGGAGATATTGGGGGTGGAGTCGGGATTGACGCTGGCTATCCCGTGGAGGTCGTTCTGTTTGATCTGGTAGTCCTTGAGGTAGAGCTCCAGCTGTATCAGGGAGTCGTTGCTGGTGAAAAGCACCGGGTCGCTGGTGGGCTTGACCGGGCTGGTGGGCCCGATATAGAAATAAGTCCTCTTCAGATACTCATAATCGCGCACCGGCCGGGTCTCGGTTTGGGCGCCGGCGGTGAAGGTGGTTTTCTCCGTGGAGCCCTTCTCCTGGCTGGTGATGGCGGTGATGTCCAAGTTGCCCACCTTGGCGGTGGCCTTGATTCCGAAAAGCCCCTGGACGCTCTCGGAGTAACCGACAAACTGGGTGTTGGGCAACGAGAGGTTGGTGTTCCCCATCTCCACGCTCTGGACGATTTCGTCCTCCTCGCCCTTGTAGCGGATCTCGATGCGGTTTGCCAGCTCGGTGTCTCTCTGGCTGTCCTGATCGACTTTGACGGTGACCTTGCTCCCCACTGTCCCGGTGATGGTGAACTTGGAAGTCTGCTCCATGTGCAGCTGGGGGAATTTACTCTGGCGCACCATGGCGGTGGATTGAATACCACTGTCCCACTCCGACCTGCCGGAAAACGAGATTCTGCGGTAACCGCTCACTCGCAAGCCGGGGCCTCCCTCCCCGATGATGCTCCTCACCGCCTTGGGAAACTTTATCGGGATTTCGTATTTGATTAACCCCCCCGCTTTCTCTTCCTCCTCCTTGGTCAGGGCGGTCTTCAAGTCCTGACGCCAGGCTCTGTCGAGTTCATACTCGTTGCGGTGAGCGACATACCTGTCCAAAGGCAGATAGTTTTCTTTATAAAGGCTGTAGGGACCGGTCTTCTCGCTTAAGGTCACCCAGCCGCTCTGGTAATCGGTCTTGACCTCTCTTGAGAGGCTCAACTTGAGGTTGAGGTAGGGAAGACGGCGATGGATAATGGAGAGACCGTAGGTTTTCTGGGTTTCAGTGAGAGGTAGATACTTGATATTCTCGAGATTTAGCGAGGCTGTCAGGTTCTGAAAGGAGGTGTCCGGCTCCTGAGCGCTGGCGCTGCCACTGAGCTGGAAAAGAAAAACCGCCAATAGCCACAAGATGGGCGCAATCTTGACGGAGGAGGTTTTCTGCCTCAGAAGAGTCATTGTTGAAAGGCCTAAAGCCTTTTCCCGAATCAGATCCTATAGATCTTTAGCTATTTCCGATAATACCTCCTCCTACTCAGATAGTTCGACAGCATCTCAATGGACTATAATGGACAATTAGTTATACCAGTTAAGTGGCGTCTGGTTCTTCCCCGAGGAATACTACCTCCGGCTCCAAGAGGTATCCAAATCTCTCTTCCACTCTCTTCTTCAATATGTCGGTCAGCTTTCTGACCTCGGAGGACTTGGCTCCCCCCCGGTTTACGATGATGTTGGCATGACGGTCAAAGACGGCAGCATTCCCCACCGCCAGCTCTTTGGCGCCCACCTGCTCTAAGAGTCTCCCGACAGGTATGGTTTTGCCTTTCTCCTCAATGTTTTTGAAGAAGCAACCTATAGAGCCCTGGTTTTGTGGATGCTTTTCCCTTCGAAGCCTACGGATTTCCTCAGCTTCTCTTTTCACTTCCTGAGCTGTTTTCTTCTCCAGACGAAAAGAGGTGGAAATCAGGATTTCCCCGTTTCTCTTGAGCTTGCTGGAACGATAACCGAACTCGAAATAGTCGCGGTCCACGGTTTCTAATCCTCTATCGGGGTCGAAAACCACGGCTCTTTCCAAGAGATCGCCGATCGATTCTCCGAAGGCTCCGGCGTTGCCGTAAACTGCGCCTCCGACGGTGCCGGGGATTCCAGCCAGAAATTCCAGTCCCGAAAGTCCCAGCTCGGCGGTTTTGTCCACCAACTCATTCAACGAGAAGCCGGATTGAACTCCGGGGTTGTCTCCGTTGGTCAGGAGCGCCGCATTTCCATTCTTGATCACCAGGCCCCGGAAGCCGGTGTCTGACACCAGCAGGTTTGAGCCACCTCCCAGGATGAAGTATTCTATCCCCAGAGAACGGCTGGCTGAGACTGCCTTGATCAATTCCCAAGGGCTTAGAGCCTCGAAAAAGAAGTCGGCGGGTCCACCGATCTTAAAGCTGGTGTAAGGTGCCAGGGGGAGATCGAATTTCACGCTCTCCCCAAGGCTTTCAAGCAGACTCTCTCTTACGCTCTCCAGGGACTTCATTTTCCAAGAAAAAATAAGTCTTTCCCCTCAAAAAGCAAGGGTTTTTATTGAACTTTAAGAGCCGTAAGCGATTGGGAATCAACCGTTCCTGCTAAGAGACGGGTTTTTCAGTAATCGGACAATCACTTCTAAGTCCGAATCCCCAGTCAGCAATTCTTGACCACAACGACTCAACACTGCTCAAACCGATATTATTTCCGCGGATTCTAAGGCCCCTTTGATTTGCTCCTCTATTTTCAATCCGCTCTCGATCTGTTCTATGCTTTCGAGATCGGCTTTGGTCTGGGGGTGTTTGTCGATGAAGAGAGAACAGCAATCACTGTACGGCAGAATTGAGGTTTCATACGTTCCAATCTTGTTTGCCATATCGACTATCTCTTGCTTGTCGTAACCGATGAGGGGGGCAAAGACCGGATACTTTGCCCTCTTGTAGATGACGTTCAGGTTCTCAAGAGTCTGAGAGGCGACCTGACCTAAGGAGTCCCCGGTCACCAGGCCGGAGGCCCCAACTCGTCCAGCAACCAGATTGGCGATCTCGAACATTACCCGGCGATAGACGATCATCCGATATTTGCTCGGAATAACGGCAATGATCGCCCTCTGAATCTCCTCGAAGGGAATCATGTGGAGCTCCGACCCCGGCTGATACCTCTGCAGGATTTCGACAATCCTTTTGACCTTGTCCTTGGTTATGTTTGTCACCTGGGTGAAATTGTAAAAGTGGAGATAGACTATCGAGCTGCCCCGTCTGAGCATTCTGTAGGCTGCCACCGGGCTGTCGATGCCGCCGGAGAGCAGAGCCACCATTCGACCGGACGATCCCACCGGTAAACCTCCCGGTCCTCGAATCTTTTCGCTGTAGAGGTACGCCTCCGTTTCGGCGACCTCAATGCTGAAGGTGATCTCCGGATTCGTCAAATCCACCGGCCAGCCTCTCTGGTTTAACACATCACCTAGGATTCTGTCGACTTCAACTGAGGTATAGGGGAAGCGCTTGTTGGAACGCTTAGTGTCGATCGCGAATTTACACGGTTGATATGATTCCGAGAGCTTCAGGAGGTGCTTTTTCATCTCCTCTATGTCCAGCTCCGAGGTGAAAGCGAAGAAGAAGTATGAAATTCCGGGGATGAGCTTCAATCTCTTCCTGAACTCCTGTTTGTCCTTCTCCGCCTCTGAAGAGACTACGACCTTCTTATGCCCCCGCTCGATGGACTCGTGTTGCAGCCCCTTGAGAGCGACCCCTATGTTGTCCACCAGTTTCCTCTCGAAGAAACTCCGGTTCTTCCCCTTAAGACCGATTTCTGCGTAGTGAATTACAATCATACTGATTGGTAAATGGTGCCTGCCCGCCCGGAAGCTCTGGCAGGCGGGAATAGTAAATGGTGAACAGAAAACAGAACGGCTATTTGGCTTCCCAGTCTCTGGGTCAACACTGCTTTCACTTCAACAAAGACTCCCATGCACAAATATAGCAGATTGACTTCTTGAGTCAATTCTGGTGTTGACTTGGTGTCTCTCCATAAAGAAAGGGCGGGGAAGTGTTCCCCGCCTCACTGGTATGGTTGCAGCTAGCCTTCTTAGTGTAGAGGAAACCTTCAGGTTTCCACAGATGGTGGTGGCCAACGGATGGAAAGCTAAAGCTTTCCGCTACTTCACTAGGATCATCCTCTTGGTTTCGGTGAAGTCGCTAGCGCTGAGCTTGTAGAAGTAGACACCAGAGGAAACCTCCGAGGCCTCCCAGCCCCCGGCCTCTGCCAGGAGAATTCTTCCGTTTTTTTTGTTGACTTAGGAGTGTCTCGCCGATATTATTCCGATGTAAGTGAGAAATGAGGTGGTGCAGAGATGGGTTATCTCTTGAGCTATCTCTCCTGACTGCTTGTGGCGGCGTAGCTCAGCTGGTTAGAGCAGAGGAATCATAATCCTCGTGTCCGGGGTTCGAGTCCCTGCGCCGCTATTTGTCATTTCTGTCTCCGCAATACATCAGTTGACAATCGATTTTTCATTCATTATAACCTTTGAGCGAATGAGACTGAACAACCGTTCAAATATCGAGGTAATTTAAAATGAAAAGCATCCAAGATTTCAGTTTTCAAGGAGAGGGGAGAGGTCTGCAGAATAGACTGGCTCAGATGTTTGATCCAGAATCAGGGCGGACAGTGATGTTGGCGGTTGACCACGGATACTTTCAGGGAGTCCCGAAAGGTCTTGAAGATATCAGAAAAACTGTTGAACCATTACTTCCCTATTGTGATGCTCTCAGTCCCACTATCGGTGGATTGAGAACTCTGGATCCCTGGTCGAGAGTGCCCATCATCTTGAGAGCAACCGGCGGCAATAGTCTGGAGAGAAGAGAGGAATTGGATGATGAGATCGTAACCGTGTCAATAGACGAAGTTGTCAATGCCAATGCTATCGGCTTCACAGCTTCTGTTTACGTTGGGTTGCCACGGCAAAAACAGACAATGGAGAATTTGGCGAGCTTAGTGAACGAAGCGAGCAGGTATGGTCTTGTTGCGATCGGGATAACAGCAGTTGGTGACAAACTCAAGGAATTATTCAAGAGAGAAAAAGGTAAACAGTTACAATATATTAGAGATGCAAGTAGGATTCTCGCTGAAAATGGCGCCCATCTGATCAAGACATATTATTGTGACGGTTTTGAGGAAGTAGTCGAGTCTTGTCTTGCTCCGATTGTTATTGCCGGTGGTACATTAAGACCGACAAAGGAAGCATTAGAGTTTACGTCTGACGCAATTCAAGCTGGTGCTGTCGGTGTTGACATGGGAAGAAATATCTTTCAGAATGAGAACCCCGTCGCCATGATACAAGCTGTGAGAGCAATAGTGCATGATGGCTATGCGCCGGAACACGCGCATGACCTATACCAGAAGTTGAGTAGTAAAACAGCTGAATAGAAGAAATGAAAGCGTTACAGAAGATGAAGGTGGGCATGTACTATAACAACGGCGATGTTAGAGTGGAGTACATGCCGGTTCCGAAGATCGGCAACAAAGATCTCTTGATAAAGGTCAGGACCTGTGCCATCTGTGGAACTGATATAATGGAGTGGTATCGGATAAAAAAAGCTCCGATGGTTCAGGGACACGAGTTGACTGGAGATATTGTAGAAATTGGAAAAGAGGTTAAAGGATATAAGATTGGTGATAGAGTTTTCGCAACCCATCATGTACCTTGTGATGAATGTTATGATTGTAAGCGTGGGAATGGAACCTTGTGTGAAGAATTTCAAAAGACCAATAACTTCAACCCTGGTGGTTTTTCTGAATACGTCAGAGTCACGGGAAGAAGTGTAGAAACAGGGATACTGAAACTTCCAGATAATGTGAGTTATGAAGAAGGAACTTTTATCGAACCGTTAGGATCAACCATAGAAGGAGTTACTTTCCAAAAAGGAGATACTGTGCTTGTTCTTGGCAGCGGTATTGCAGGGTTACTGAATATAAAATTCGCTAGAGCAAGTGGGGCGGGGAAGATCATTGCGACAGACCTTAGTGATAGCAGGTTAGAGGCAGCAAGACGTTCTGGAGCAGATTACATTACTCGTGCAAAAGATTGTAGTCCTGAGTTTATCAGAGAATTAAATGATGGGCGACTTGCTGATGTTGTGATAATCTCTGCAGCCTCAAAATCTGCTACCGAGCAAGCATTGCAATCTTTTGATAAAGGTGGGCGTGTTATACATTTTGCAACTCCGAGAGAAGGAGAGAAGACCGGGCGTGATGATTATGCTAATTGGAGAACTGGTTTGATAGAAACTAGAACTTACGGTGCGACGCCAGAGTCTTGTCGTGAAGCGTTAGAACTTATAAGAAGTGGAAGTGTCAGAGTGGATGATTTGATTACCCATAGGTTAAGTCTGGAGGAGATAGGAGAGGGATTCAGGGTAGCGAGTAGTGGAGAAGGTCTTAAGGTCATTATAGAACCAAACAGAGAAAATGCAAACTGAAGTAGCGCATATCGGTATTAGTGTAGTCAACCTTGATGAGGCCGTTAACTGGTATGAGGGAAATTTCGGGGCTCAAGAGGTTAAAAGAACTTACAAGGATGATTTGGGATTGACTATAGCACTATTGGAACTCGGTAATCTCCATCTTGAACTACTGCAACCAGACAGACCAGAGCAGACAACGAGGATTAAGGGCACGCTGAAAGAATTACTACAAAGGGTAGGGGACAGCCACATTGCGTTAACTGTTTCTGATATTAAGGGGGTGTATGAGAAGCTGAGGTCAAATGGAGCAGAGCTTGTGACGGGCCTTGTTGAGGAAAGGCTTTTCTTCTGCAGAGACCCTAACGGAGTCTTGATAGAGGTAAAGCAGAAAAACTAAAGCTGTACTAATCTGTACTGAGCGAGACTCAAATTGACACCGTCTAGTTCTATGAGGGTTGTTGAGGTAGATGACTGCATCCTCTCTCCTCCACCTCTTAAGTCTTTGTGGCGGCGCATCTTAGCCGGTTAGGATAGAGGAATCATAATCCTCCTCTCCGGGGTTCGAGTCCCTGCGCTGCCGTGCACTTTGACCTTCCTTTGACGACGTTTTCTATTGTCGAATTGCTGCTCTATGATTATCATGAAGTGTCTGTTGTTTAACGATGCTTGGGATAGAGGTCCAGGTGTGCCGCTCACAAAATCAGTGATTGGAAAGCAGGAGAGGATGGTTATCAATCACCTTCTAGCAAGGGATAGGACGAACAGATGGAAAAGAAAGTAAAACTGAAGGACGGTAGCGAGGTTCTCATTCGCGAGATGAGAGAAGATGACGTTGATCGATCTTTTGCCTTCTTCACGGCACTTCCCGAAGAGGACAGGGCCTATCTTCGGGTCGACGTCACCAAGCGTGAAGTCCTGCGACAGAGAATCCAAGAGATGGTAGCGGGCAGAACCCTACGGTTGGTGGCGGTCGTGGATGATCAAATCGTAGCCGACGGGTCCTTAGATCTACCAACTCATGGCTGGACAAAACACGTTGCCGAATTAAGGCTGATCGTGGCGCGCCCGTTCCAGCATAAGGGGCTCGGTATGCTGATGGCGCGAGAGCTTTATGGGCTTGCGGCCGCCATTGATGTGGAGGAGATCATCGTGGAGTTTATGGGACCGCAAGTTGGACCCCAAAACATCTTCAAAAAGCTGGGGTTCCATCAGGATGCCGTACTCACCGATTACGTGAAAGATATCAGCGGCGCAAAACAGGACCTTGTTTTGATGCGGTGTTCCCTCGATTCACTCTGGCAGAAATTGAGCGACTACATGACCGATTCTGATTGGCAGCGTACTCGATAGCGTCGGCACCGAGCTAACGCGGGTGCGCCTCCTCGATATTCACTGATGGTTTAAAGGTGTAAACCGGAGTGATCTTGCCTCTTCAGATCAGCAATATGTCAATACTCAACAGCAATTCTCTGGCGTCTAACTGACCCAAGGATAATCCCCAATAGTGGTTTGCTAACTCGAAGGTTTGTTTTCAGTGCTCGAATGACCCAAAGCGATTTGACGATCCACACTCACAGGAGGTTGCCATGAGCAAGTGCAAATTCCTGCTCTCGACGCTGCTTATCCTTGCCGTCAGCACCGTCGCCTTTGCAGACGAGTTACCCCATTTAGCCACCATCGGAGAAGCCCCTGGTGGCTGTTTTACCGTTGTCGTGGGGAAGGAGGCCTCCGTCGACGGATATGTGATGGTGGGTCACAATGAAGATGATGGGCCTCCGCTGATTGTCAATCACTATAAAATCGAGCGCAGAATACACTCACCGGGTGAAAAGGTGAAGCTCTCAGGCGGCGGCGAACTGGATCAGGTCGAAGAGACCTGGGCTTACATCTGGTCGGAGATACCCGGGTTTGTCTTCTCTGACAGCTATGTCAACGAGTGGGGCCTTTGCATTGCCTCCGATAAATGCCCATCACGGGAAGATCGACCCGAACTCACCGACGGCGGGATCACCTATATGTTGCGGCGGCTAGTGGCGGAGCGCGCCAGGACGGCGCGCCAGGGGGTTTTCCTGGCGGGTGAACTGGTGGAGCGGTTCGGCTACGATTCCTCCGGACGGACCTACATCATTTGTGATCCTAACGAAGGGTGGCTTTTCTCTGTCGTCAACGGCAAGCACTGGCTGGCAGAGAGGGTTCCAGATGATGAGGTAGCCATGGTCGCCAACACATACGCTGTTCACCAGGTTGACCTGGAGGATCACAACTACTTCCTGGCTTCGCCGGATATTATCGATTATGCCGTCTCCCGAGGCTGGTATGATTCTGAAAGAGATGGAGAATTCGACTTCGCTTTTGTCTACTCGGATCCTGCGGCGGCCTCCGATTCTGGCAACATTGGCAGGCAGTGGGCGGGCCTGCGGTATGTCACCGATTCCTTTGAGTTCGGCCAAGCTCTCCCCTTCTCGGTCAGGCCAAACAGAAAACTGGACGTTCCCGCAGTGATAGAGATCCTGCGCGATCATTATGAGAGGACAGAGCTGTATGAGTCTTCATCGACCGGATGTCCGCACGAACGGAGCTTCAAGCCCATCTGCGGACATACCACTCAGACCAGTTTCGTCGTCCAGCTCCGCGCCGACAGGCCGTTGGACATTGGGATCGTCTACTGGGTCTGTTTGGCGTCGCCATGTCTGTCGTTTTACCATCCTTTTTATTTTGGCATTTCAAAATTCCCCGACGGATGGGCTTCTGATGTGGGGGTGCCGTCCGAGCCTTCCTATCGGGCCTGGGTTGAATCGGTCTTTCACGCCGACCTGCTTCACGCTTTCTGGACCTACAGTAATTTTCGCCACAAGGTTGAGAGTCGGTATGGCGACAGGATCGAGAGGGTAAGAACACAGATAGGTGAGGTCGAAAGGCCGGCTTTTGCCCTGCAGAAACCTTTGGAGGAAACTGCTCTTCGGGTCTATCCAACGAACAAAGAGCGGGCGATGGAAATATTGAGCAACTACTCCAACGGACTCCACCTATCCGCTCTGGAAGCCATGAACAGGGCATTGTCCGATAAGTGACTGGTTACGCCTGCGGTGAGAGAAACCGCTGGACTCTGCGAGGTGTTTGACAGAGATTCGGAAAGAAGGAAGAGGCAGCTATGGATATCACGGAACCGAGAATAGACGACTACATTCTGCAACTCATATCCAGCACCTCCACGAGCGATGAAGAGGGTGAAGTCCTGAGGGATATGGAGCGTTACGCTCGCGAAAACCGGTTCCCGATCATCAGACCTCTGGCGGGACGATTCCTTAGACAACTGGCGATTGCCACAAACGCGAAGAACATCTTTGAGATGGGCTCCGGTTTCGGCTATTCGGCGATTTG
>Ga0315547_1003006_pt1 | contig 11274 bp, 18 predicted proteins | sample SalMarSW160240MG_2_FD_202542 | JGI IMG/M metagenome (GOLD analysis project Ga0315547, IMG submission 202542) | Salt marsh sediment microbial communities from the Plum Island Ecosystem LTER, Massachusetts, United States - Salt Marsh Sediment SW1601-240 ... | reverse complement strand
GACAATACGCATGTGTTCCTTTTTCGGTTTCATATGAAATTTCGTATGGTTTCGAAAAATTATCCTTGTACTGATGGATAGAGCCAAGTTGTAAGGTTCTTCCTGATGGCATCATTACATCGATACTAATCGTATAAAAAGCACCTGCAAATTTATCCCACTCTGGTCGCCTACTGAATATAAACGGGAGGCAGAGTTTCTTAAAGAGTTGACCCGCGATTACCTTGTCCTCCTCTATTTGTTTCTCTGCGTCTTTAAAATCAGTATGACAGGTATGTGCTTCAAAGAAATGAATCTCTCTAACACGAATAAATGCCCGTGTTTGCTTGGTTTCATATCTAAAAGTGTTAACAATTTGGAATGTTTTCAAAGGCAAATCAGTATGTGATCGTATCCATAGTGAGAAAACAGGATACATCGCAGTTTCGGAAGTAGGTCGTAACAACCAGCGTTCCTCAAGTTCATTAACACCGGCATGTGTTACCCAATAAACCTCACTTCCAAATCCTTCAATATGCTCTTCTTCCTTTTTGAATGATGACTCAGGAATTAATAATGGAAAATACACCTCTTGGTGATCGGTTGCTTCCATCTCATCACGAATGAGTTTATCCACATAACTCATCAATTTCCAACCATAGGGTCGCCAGACGTTCATTCCTTTAATTGGATATCTTTTATCACATAAATCCGCTAGTTCAACAATTTCGTTGTACCATTCATTAAAATCTTCGGTTTTCTTGTATTTGGTTTCTGGCATTCAACGACAACCTACAAACTCAAAAAGAAATAATGCTCTTAAAGATGACGGTTTTAATGGATATGATTAGACGCCTCGTCCTTCTTTAGCTTTGACACGTAACTCTTTTGATCGGCATCTTCTGCATCTTTCTGCTTTTGGTGCATTTGTTGCTCCACATTTCATGCAGATTTTTTTGTTTAATAATCGTGCTTCTGCTTCTGGAAATCTAGCCATATGATAACCGCCTATGTAGTGTATCGGAATAAACAAATATTATTTAAAGATACTGCAGTCGATTTATTGAACGAATCGCTGAATAGTATTACATCTGTTCCATCAGAAACAAGCAAAATTTATGGAAATATACTTAACTAAGTTCATCTATCTCTTGATGGCGAAGTCTACATGAAGGGGAAGACGACTTGTCCAGAGTGCAAACATGAATTTGTACTGGACGTGCCCGATGATCGTGATAAGCACGATGCAGTTTGCCCCAAATGTAGTCATAAATTCACCATTAAAACAAAATCATATAAAGGAAAACCAGAGGAAGAATGTTCGTGGGAAGAACATGGCGAACCGCGAAAAACAATTTTATCATCCATTAAACCGTTAACCCGTAAACCAGCGATTGCAGCTATACTTCTCGCCGCTGTTTTTGCATTAGGCATAACTACCGTAGCATTTTCCGAGACATTCGTAGAAACATCTTTAGAGGTTTTATCCAACACTGGTATGACCGGAACTGTAGAATTTTATGTAATTGATCAATCAAATGAGACGCTCGAAGATGTAGAAATAACGATTGTGGGTGTTTCGGGTACCACTAATGAACGTGGAACATATATTCTTGAAAACGTTACACTAGGTATACAAAATGTAGAACTCTCCCTTTCAGAATATAAAACACAGACTTGGGAAATTCTAGTAATGCCAGTTGCTAGATCATATCATAAAATAACAATGGAGGAGGGAACAGGCGAGGATCATACTACTTTTGACACCTTAGGTTGTTCGATTATTCTAGCAATTTTTTCAGTGTTTGCCTTGCTTGGGTCACTCTCGTGTTTGAGACGGCGAAATCTTGATGTTGCCATTGCTGGATCGGTAATTGGCATCTTTGTTTTTGGTTTTTTCATGATAGGGTCATTACTCAGCATAATCGCGTTAATTATGATTATTAGGTCTAGAGAAGAGTTTGAAAATGGAAAAAAGGGGAAGGTTTTCTAAAACAATCATCGCATTTTTTGTTTTGTTTTTTTTGTGGGCTGCACTACAGTTTTTAGCCCCAATGTTTTTGCCACAGGGCAGTGTCGTAGATTTGACAGGTAATACTGTAATAACTAACAATGAAGAGGCAATTAGTGAGATGCCGTTTCCATGGAATGCTATTTATTCCACTGGTGATAGCCTATGTCATCAAAAAGCAGAACGGTCGTTTTTTATTAATGGTAACCAAATGCCATTTTGTAGTCGATGTACAGCTATTTGGATGGGATTGGCAATTGGTTTAGGATTTATAGTATTTTATAAGATTCAATTAGATGAGAAATTTATATTGGCAATAATCGTAGGATTGGTTCCCATAGGAATTGACGGTCTTGGCCAAAATTTTGGTTTTTGGGAGAGTACAAATGTTATTCGCATGATAACTGGATTGATGACCGGGATTATCTGTGGTGTTGCAATTGGATTGATTATTGACGAAATAAAGGAGATGCGTCAAACCAAAAATATCAAAAAGTAGTTAAAAGGGGAATATTATCTAGGGATGGAGGTATAAGGATGAATTTATCTAGAAAAATGACGCTGGTATTGGTAGGTCTATTAATGACTGTTGCATTTTCCATGGCGGCAAGTGCATATAGTGACTATAGTACTGCGGCTGCGGCTGGTATTTTTGGAATAATGTGCATCGTACCAATAATATGGTTCATAATAGCAATATTAATAGCCATATGGGTGTACAAAGATGCAGAGAAACGTGGCAGTAGTGGGGTCCTATGGTTAATTATTGTCATATTAACCGGCATAATTGGCCTAATAATTTGGCTAGTCATAAGACCGCCAATTGGTGGAGAGAAAAAAACAGCAGCCAGTGATAGAAGATGCCCGAATTGTGGCCGCGGAATACCTATGGATGCCAGAACTTGTCCATATTGTGGAAAAAACTTTGAACAAAGCTAAGAAAACATATAACATAATTAAACAATCTTAAAAATGTGGAAGACACGGTAGGCATACCTTGTTTTTCACAATATCTTATTTTTTATTCTTTTATTTGAATCTATCGAGATAATTTACTTCTTTTTCGTCCCTTACTCTGTAAAAGAATTTGTGGCATGATCTTTTTGGTTGCATACCAGTAAATAATCAAACCATAAACAACCAATCCAACTTGCATATATTCTATTTTGTATAATGCTGTTACATAAGACATTCCTGTTATCGGTAAATGTAAAATTATAGCAAAAATAAAATATTGTGGTAGTTTACGTGAAAAGACTCCATAACCCAGACATATGCCAGTTGCAGCATGCATTAGTATGATACCAAATGACCCAATAACTGCCAAAGCAATGGCATATGAGTCGTCTCCCATTTGAAAATTATAAGTTATCATAGAAAATGGCGTAAATATAGATCCAAAACCTAGCCCCATTGAAAGACCATAAATTGTTGTCTCTCGTTTTCCTTGGAGTCTACCAATATTCAATGTCATCGTTTTAAATAACTGTTCCAAGATCGGAAATAAAACAATAAATAATTCTCCCACACCAATAGTATACCCTTCTAGTAAAACTGATAGAAACCCTGCAATAATACCAGCAACAAACGCTAGGAAGATATTCTTATCCTTATAGTGGCCCTCATATCCTTTCAAACTTATATATAACAAAATAAGGGCAGGTATGACCCCGAGAAACAAACTTGCCTGTGGCAATACACTCATAGTAGATTCAAACCGAAAAGGGAAAGAATATATTAAAGGTCATCGATATCCTCACCACAAGACTTGAGGAGCTATCATGTTAAAAACACCAGTCATCGTTTTGAACGTAAAAACCTACGCTGAAGCTACAGGCAATAGTGCATTAGAGATTGCTGTGACCATGGATAAAATAGCCAAAGAAACAGGAGCCGGCATGGCCATCGCTGTACAAGCAACCGATATTACAACATGTGCAGAGAAAGTTCATATTCCCGTCTTCGCCGAGCATATCGATCCCATAACACCGGGGAGTCATACGGGTTGGACATTGCCAGAGGCAGTGAAAGCCGCTGGAGCAGTAGGCACACTCATCAATCACAGTGAACATCGATTAAAACTTGCCGATATTGATGTCTGTATTACACGGGCAAAGAAACTTGGTTTAGATCATATTATCTGTTCAAATAACGTTTCAACATCAAAAGCAATCGCCGCGTTTTCACCAAATTTCGTTGCCGTTGAACCGCCAGAACTCATTGGAGGAGATATTTCAGTTACCTCTGCTGATCCAGATATCGTTAGCAACAGCGTGTCAGCTGTAAAAAACATCGATAACAATGTAAAGGTTCTTTGCGGCGCTGGAGTAAAAAATGGGAAAGATGTTGCAAAGGCTATTGAGTTAGGTGCAGAAGGAGTACTTCTAGCTAGCGGAGTTGTGAAAGCAAAAGATAAAGAAAGCGTACTCAGAGATCTTGCTTCATGTCTATAATCTACGACTCTTTTAATGACTGGATTGCTTTTTTGTAGTTGCTACTTTTAAAAATAAAACTTGCTGCGACAAGAACATCTGCTCCGCTTTCTTTCACAATATGTACGTTTTTATTGTTGATTCCTCCATCAACCTGAAGATGGATTTTTTTATTTGTTTGTTCTATCAGTTTTTTTGCTTCTTTTATTTTTGGAACGACATCTGTAATAAAACTCTGACCTGAAAAACCAGGATGAACAGACATGATAAGGATGAGGTCTACGTCTGCGATGACCTCTTTAATTGCATCAATGGAAGTTTCTGGATTGATCGACACGCCTGCCTTGCAGCCAGCTTTCTTAATTTTTTGTATGGTAGTTTTCAAATCATTATTACACTCGGCATGGATGGTGATAAGATCTGCACCAGCCTTCGCAAAATCTTCAATATAATCCTCAGGATTCTCTATCATCAAATGGCAATCAAAAAGTAATTTTGTGATTTTTCTAATAGATGAAACAACAACTGGACCAATTGTTATATTCGGAACAAAATGTCCATCCATTACATCAATATGAATCCAATCTGCACCAGCTCGTTCAATCGCTTTGACCTCCTCATCAAGCTTTGAAAAATCTGCCGAAAGAATTGATGGAGCCACCATTACCATAGTCTGATCAAAAATGGCAATACCTTCTTCCTTTATAAATACAAATGTTTCTTTTTGACACTACATTGTTGAAATAGCTATTGCTTGCCAATTTACTTTTTCTTTTTCAACTTCCTGATTTTAAATTCCCCAATCCGCATGGGTATAATTTCTATCTCATCCCCATCGTTAATATCGTGAGCCTTCGCTAACTGACTAGGTATTGTCAGTACTAGACTACTACCCACTATCCGGGCCTTTCTTGTTAGAGGCATCTCCCATCCACCAAGAACCAGTAATGTATACCTAAATATATATACGTTTTGGTTTTTCCAAATATATCTAAAAATATCTATCATGATAAAAAATTCTTTTGCCCCTCTCATATTTTCAAAGCAAAATATTATGAATAAAAACATATTACACCTGCTAGGTTTGAAGCCTTATGAAGATATTTATTGACACTGCAGACCTTGATGAAATTAGAGAACTTGCATCATGGGGAATCATAGATGGGGTTACTACCAATCCTACATTGATTGCAAAAAGTGGACGACCATTCAAAGAAATCATCAATGAAATATTCAAGATCGTGGATGGACCCATCAGCTTAGAAGTAATCAGTGAAAAAGCAGAGGAGATGGTAAAGGAAGCAAAGACGCTCGTTACTAGAATCCCGCAGAAATATCGAAAAAACATTGCAATAAAGATACCAATGAACTCAGAAGGATTAAAAGCTGTAAAAGTGTTAAGCAAGGAAGGAATACAAACAAATGTTACCCTGGTTTTCTCAGCAAATCAAGCACTTCTTGCAGCAAAAGCAGGTGCCGCATTCGTCAGTCCTTTTATCGGCAGGCTTGATGATATCGGACAAGAAGGTATGCAAGTCATCGAAGAAATTATGGATATTTTTACCAACTACGATTATAAAACAGAAGTCATTGTTGCAAGTATCCGTCATCCAATTCATGTAATCCAAGCAGCACAACTAGGAGCGCATATTGCCACTGTTCCGCCAAGTGTCATCAGAAAAATGGTCAAACATTCACTGACTGATGTTGGAATAAAAAGGTTTTTAGACGATTGGAAAAAGGTAAAGAAATAAAATTATTTTTTAATTTTCCCAAAATCCTTTTTTCGTTCTTTTGTACCCTTTCCAGTAGCTTCAAATAGAAAGGTATTCCACTTTTTTATCACACTGTAATCGCCGCTTAGTTTCTTGGGTGGTTCAATATCGACAAAAAGAGAGTTTTTCTCTTGCCTCAGGTCAACTTTACCAATACCGTCTACCTCAAATACCATGCCTTTAGCAATATCGCCCTTTGCACCAAAATATTTGGTAACAAGTGATCCAACATCTGCATTATGTCCGCTTTTAATTCTATATTCTCTCATAGCTGATCCCAATCTGAAATAAAAAAACGAAATATTAATGTTTGGCTAATTGATTTTTAAAAAATAAATTTAAATTATTTTTTATCTCTTTTGAAAAAATTAAATCATCCAGTTCGATTTTACTACCAAAAAATTTTCTTGTCAATCCACTTCGTAAAATATATCGGTGAGGTAGTAAAAATCGCGTATATGGATACGGAATTCCCTTTTCATGAACCTGACTTTTGAAAAAATTATTAAAAAATAACGCTACTTTCATTTCTTGTTTTCCAAATCCTACATTTCTTTTTCTTACATTATATTGTGGAACTTGGCAACCAATAAAATCACATATTTCATTGACAATTTTTTTTCTTTGACGGATCAGATTTTCAAAATCATAAACATAAAGATATTTTCTACCATAAAGTTCTATCAATCGCTCAATATATTCTTCATAATTTAATTTATTTAAATTCATAACGTTTTCGATAAAACCATCAAAGGATAGTGTTCCTCCAACGGCCACATATTGTTTATACCATGAAACAAGTAATTTTTTCTTATCTCGTATACCAAGAATCACCTTTGCTCGTGGAAATAATTTATTAATTCTTTCAAGTAGGATAAATCTATCATCATTTTTTACAAACATGCTACAATAAAAATTTTCTTGAGAAATAAGATTAGAAACATTTTCTGACAGGTACGAAGGCAAATGCTCATTAATTGTTTTTGAATCAATTGGTTTTTTTGTAATTTTTATCGTTGAAAACAACCAGTCATTGAAAGCCTCCTGCATATTTTTAATATCTTTAAAAACAAGGTTAATATCCTTCATATGGGAGAATACATCGAATTGAAGAAAGGTAGATCCTGTTTTTGGTAGACCGAGGTGAAGAACAATATTCATATCAATAAATCTCCATAATTAATTATTTAAATTTTACCGCATATTGAATCTAAAAATACTTTCTTTAATTTTTCTTTCCTTTTAATATCATTAAAATTATTTTTTATTCTCTTTCTAGCTTTTTCTCCTAAATTATCTGGTGATTTAAATACCCTTTTTATTGTTTCAATAATATCTTTTTTCATTTTTTCATAGTTTTCCATTTTTATTGAAATTTCGACAATAATTTTTTAATTAATTCAGATTTAAATCCTGTTTTTTCTTCAAGCATTTGCAACATTTTTAGATCTTCTTCATCAAAACTTTTTGTGACAAGCATAGCCAAAATGTAAACAATATAGAAAAGAACTAAGATGATGGGTAGCATCCACCACTCAATCATTATAATATTCTGGAAAATCAAATAGATAATACCAATTATTCCCAACGATACCAATGTTGGTTTGATCAGATTTTTACTTAAAGATTTTGCTCCACTTAATGAATAGAGTTTCCAACTTTGTACCAAGTTGATGGAAGTAAGCGAAATTGCAGAAGCGGTAGCAGCACCTACAAGGCCAAAAGATGGAATTAATGTAATATTTAATCCGATATTTAAAGCGGCAGCAAATAAAGAAGCAAACATAACAAATCGAGATTTGCCCATAGTTAAAAGCGTGACGCCGCAAGGTCCTACAAAATTATTGACAATAAATCCCAAAGACAAGATTCTGAGAGCGGTTGACGCAGGAGCATATGCTGGTCCAAATAGAAGCATTATGATTGGCTCTGGATATAAGAATAGAATGATAAAAAGCGGCAAGGTAGCTGAACAAAGCCATTTTGTCAAAATCGAATAGTTGTTTTTTATCTCATCAAACATGTTCTTTGCAAATAATCCTGAAAAAATTGGCATATAGATTAACAACAATGCCGCTAATGGAAAAGAGATAAACTGTGCCAAAGGAAGAGCAGCGTTATATAAACCTACATCCGCAGCACTTTTTAAATTACCAAGCATCAACGTATCTGTCCAAGTTATAATGATGTGTAATACTGTTGCAACCAATAAAGGGAGAGAAAAGGCAAATAGTTCCTTAGATTCCATGCTAGTAATTGATTTTACAGAAAATATTGACAACGAATGAATTTGTCTCACACTATAAATTATAAGAAGAATGAAAGTAACAATAAGAGCGGCCAGATAGGCATAAAACACATATGTAAAATGCAGATTGAAAGCAATGACGACTATCAAAAATATGGGAAAAAACGCATTTATTAAGATTTGTCGAAAATAAACTGTTGGTTTTACTTGGTCAAATCCCCTGAATAATGAAACAATGATACAGATTAGTGTAAAAAATGGTACACCCATAGAGAATATTCTCAGTGGTGTAGTAAGTGCGGGTTCGTGAAATATATTCTCCGCAATTACTTCTGATAATAGAAATAGAATCGAACCCACTGTGATACTAGCCAAAGCGCTGAACCAGATGGATGCAGAGATGAAATTTGGTATTTTTTTGTATTCTTTTTTACCTCGCGCATATGCAATGCTTCGACTAACACCTTGAGTCAATCCTAGAGTGCCGATAGACATGCAGATGATTAAAATAGCTAGCGATAACGAAAATACTCCATAGTCACTTTCTGTCCAGTATCTTACCATAATGAGTCTACCAATAAAAGCAGGTAACAAACCCAATAAGAGACCGATGAAAGCAATACTCGAACCTTTTGCTACTTTTTGAAGAGATTCGTTGATGGCAAATCCATCGTCTGATTTTTTATCCGTAGTCATTTCTTCAACCTTAGCAATCTATACGAATGTTAGCTATTTAGAAGTCCATAATTATTATCTTTTATTATTAAAAATTTATTTTAATTTTGCAGCAAGTTCAAATGCTTTTTCAACTGCTTCTTCAGCTGACTCTGCAATATAATATGTAGACTCAACGTGCTGCATTATCTCCTTTTCAATTATTTTATCAACACAACCGCCGGTTCCTTTCACAAGTATGAGGGGCTTTCCTAGAATCATGTCAAATGAAATCTCATTGAGTGTTCCCCATCTTCCACCTATTGCAATGACTACATCACCAGAGTTTGCAACTAAAAAATTCCTCATGTTACCGAGGCCTGTTGGAATCCTTATATCCACGAATTCATTCGCCTCTTCTTTTGAAAAAGGCAATATTCCAACAGTTATTCCATCTGCTTCTTTTGCACCCTTGCATGCAGCCCGCATTATTCCGCCACGTCCGCCACAAACAAGAACACCTCCTTTTTGTGCAATGAGTCTTCCAATTTTCTCAGCAGCTTCTAATGCATAAGCCGATAAACGTTTGTCATCACCATCGCTTCCGCATACCGAAATAAGTCTTTTCATCCAGGGGCTTTATTTGCCATTTGCTTTTAATTGTTTCTCCCACAAATCTTATAAATACTACTCTCTTTCACTACAATCCACTTACCTGGAGAAACGCCCTATGGCTAAGATAACAAAGAAGGCAAATCCTATGCTCATCGCATTAATTCAAGAGTTGAAAAAACAATCAAATGAAAATGATGTGCAAATCTGGAAAGATATAGCTAAAAGACTTGAAAAATCATCAAAAAATTGGCCAGAAGTCAATCTTGATAGAATCAGTAAATATACCCATGAAAAGGAAACGGCTCTAATTCCAGGTAAAGTGTTATCAACAGGAGCACTCACAAAGAAGGTTTCTATTGCTGCCTGGTCTTTCTCGGAGAAATCGGAAGAAAAGATCAAAAAGGCAGGCGGCAAGTGCATATCCATTGAAGAATTACTGAAAGCAAATCCAAAAGGAAAAGACATTCGAATATTGGGATAAATATGACAGCAATAATTGATGCAAGCGGTGCAACTTTGGGTCGATTAAGTACAAATGCGGCAAAACGTCTTCTAAATGGAGAAGAAATAGCCATTGTAAACGCTGAAAAGGCCATCATCTCTGGTAAAAAATCAGCCATAAAAAATCGTTACAAACAGAAAAGAGAGGTTGGTACCTACCGTAAGGGGCCTTTCTTTCCACGAACGCCAGAACGAATAGTAAAACGAACTATTAGAGGTATGATTCCTTACCAGACGCCGCATGGAAGAGTAGCGTTTAAAAGGTTGAAATGCTATGTCGGCATTCCAAAAGAATTTGAAGGAAAGAAGACAGAATCGATTAAAGAGGCTGAAAAACAGCCTGTTGACTTTGTGACAATTGAGGAACTTTCAAGATATTTAGGAGCGAAGGTTTAATGGCAAAAAAAGTTGTCAACACATCTGGTAAAAGAAAAACCGCGGTTGCACGAGCGGCAGTGCAAAAAGGAAATGGTTTAGTGAGAATTAATAAGCAACCTGTTGAGATATATGAGCCTGAAATCGCTCGATGGAAGATTCTTGAACCGATCAATATAGCTGAAAAACATATGGACAAAGTAAACATCGATGTAAGTGTTAGTGGTGGTGGATTTATGAGCCAGGCAAATGCTGCTCGAACTGCGATTGCCCGAGGACTTATTGAATACACTAAAGATCCTAGTTTAAAGCTCGCCTTTTTAGATCATGACAGAAGTCTCTTGGTAAGCGATTCAAGAAGAAAAGAATCTAAGAAGCCCCTTGGTAAAGGGGCCAGGAAGAAAAGGCAGAAATCATATAGGTGATATTGTGATAATTCCAGTAAGATGTTTTACCTGTGGAAAGATCATTGGCGATGCGTTTGAAGAGTATAAAAAACGGTACGAGGAATACAAAAAAGCCGTTGACACCGGTGAAAAACCAAAAGAAACACCGAAGAGGATTCTCGATGATCTTGGAATTGACAGATACTGCTGCAGACGTATGATTCTAACTCACGTTGATCTACTTGAAGAGGCTGCACCTTACGAGTAAAACATTTAATCCATACTTTTATCAATTTTT
>Ga0315547_1003003_pt1 | contig 11282 bp, 24 predicted proteins | sample SalMarSW160240MG_2_FD_202542 | JGI IMG/M metagenome (GOLD analysis project Ga0315547, IMG submission 202542) | Salt marsh sediment microbial communities from the Plum Island Ecosystem LTER, Massachusetts, United States - Salt Marsh Sediment SW1601-240 ... | reverse complement strand
ACCCTAACCTCATTCTTACATTAATTTTTAATTTACATTTGGGACACTCATAAACAATCGTTTCATTTGAGTCCTTTCCCTTGTTCAATATTCTCATAAATGAACCGCACTCTCCGCATTGAATATCTAAACCAAAACTTTTAATTGGCATTTAGGGATCAACCTCTATATTATTTTCTCTCCTGCATTATTTATTTTTCCAAGTCCATGTAATAGAAGATTACCTTTTTTAGCTCTCATAATCTTATAATTATCTGATAGATCAACTGGTTTTGGAGTGCAATATTCATTAGGGCCACACCAAACATAATAAGAATTGCATATCTTACACATTACTCCAGCAACCACTCTTACTGATTTTCTATGGCGAGTAGTTTGATAATTTAGTAAGATCATGGTCTTTTTAAAACCACATACAGGACAGAGTTCATTACCGAGCTTCATTTAGGGATCAACCTCTAATTTTATTCCATCATAATTGAATTCTTTAAAATGATTAATAGACCATTTCTTTATGATGATTTCAAAGAACCAGTCTAAAGGTTTGAACTTTCTTTTTTTATATATATCGAGGATTTCCATTTTTCCGTATATTCCGATATCACGATATTGAATTGGAATAATCGCAATAACAATCCCTTGTTTCAAAAATATGTTTTTTCCATTTATTCTTTCATTTAATCTTATGATTTCTCCAGGTAAAAATGTAGGAATAAAACCTGTTCTATAAGTCTTGATAAAATGATATTTATCATTCTTTTCGTATTTTATTTGGCGTATTAATCTCTTAGTGCAAAAATGTAGGTTCTTCATTTAGGGGAGACCTCCTTTTTATTACCTTTTCTAATTAGTTTCGATTTAACATTTGTAAATCTATTAAGTTCACTCCATAATTCTAAAAATTCACTTAATTTTGGTTCAGGTAAATCTGACATTTTGGTATCATATCCCATATAAACCCTTATAGGAGCAATATCTCTAATCCAATCTACAAATAAGTCTAAATCAAATTGCATTATAGGTTCAATTGTGACAATCTTTCTCTCAAAATCAAGTTTCATGAAATCGTTATATCGTTGCCATGGGAAAGGAGCTTTTGTAATCAAATAATCTCTATTACTCTCAAGCGTTATCCCAAGGATTACATTCTCTGGAAAACTATATTTATAAAAACAAGATGGATCTTTAGTTTGAAAGAAAAATGTTCTACCAGGTAGTTCTTTTATTCTCTCAATTATTTTATCAATCCATTCTTCTTCAGCGAACGATATGTCTCCACTAGAACAACACCATATAAACTCATCTCCTCTGGTTTTTGGTAGTGATTGATATAATCTCTCTGGATGGAAATGAGGTTCATAGTTATAGCATTTTATACAGTTATGTTTTTGCCTTTTCATTTGTCGCTGAAAACTATTGACACAATATTTACATTGATATTCACATCCCACTATAATATTCCATTGCTTTTTACTATCTGAATACATATTTCCCTTCTTTCTCATTTTTTACTCATCTATTTTTTTATATTTTCTTCCAAGAATTTCAATCACATCTAATTTATTTATGTCGGGTTCGTAGCATCTATTTTCCTTACAATATTCTATTACCTCTGTGCATAACCCTTCAATGGACCAACAATAAAAATCATCGTAATCAGGAATATACCCGCAATGACGACAGATTTTACATTCTTTTGGTTGTTTCTCATTCTTCTCTTCGGTCATTTCTTATCACTTATTTAGATTTTAATTTTTCTTATATTTTTAGTACTCCATAAATAATGCTCATCAACGAGTTTACATTTAAATCCTATGAGGTATCCTTCCTTATTTATTGTCACTTCCGTTACCTCTGCATAACCTACATCATCGATATAAACTATATCATTAACCTTAATCTCATTCTTCTCTTCGGTCATTATTTATCACTTATTTAGATTTTAAAATATAGTCTAAATTCAGTACAAGAGCATAAAGGACATCTAATTCCAAGACTCCATAGATATAAACGTTCCTCAAATTTGGGGCTTATCTCATACTGTTCCCTGCATTGTGTGCAGACAGCTATTAGCGTTTTCTCATTCTCTTCTTCACTCATTTTTTAAGCCTCCATATAATCCTTTATAATCTTAATATAATTATCATTTAGTACTGCAAATCTCCAGAAAATTAAATCGACTAATCCGATTTTGTCTCCTGATAAATTGGAAATTTTACCGCAAAATTTTTGAACATTATTAAATTTAAATAATGAAGATATTCGAACTAAATGCCTATCTGGTTTAGCATAGTCAAGTCCCAGATTTCGTGCAAGGTGGTACTTTGTCACCTTACCAATATGTGGAAGTGATTCAATATATTTTAATCTGTTTTTTGATTTCTTTAAATTCTTAAGATGCCGATTAAGATGATTAAATACCTCTATTACCGATTTATTTTTATGAGGATGTTTAATAGCATTAAAATTTAGGTCTCCATTATTCCAGAATTTAGCAAATATGTATTCTGCAACAGTATTTTTCATTCCAGAATTAATAACAACCCAAACATATTCCCTAAAGAAATACCATTTATCTATTTTCTCTATTTCTGGAATATTGTTACACCATTCAATTTCCTGTTTATGCCCTTTTTTTATTACAAAATCTTTAATGAAATTATATAAATCTAAAAGTCTATTGTCCTCTATACTTTCTACACATTCTATTTTATCCAGCATTTTTAATCCCTTCTTAATAATTTATTATTAATTTTTGCTCTATAGAATCAATCATTAGAGGCAATTGGTTAATATCATAATTCATACAAATATATTCTTGACTATCTTTTTGAGAATTTGCATCTGTAGAGTACTTAGTTGTTACAGGATCAATAATCCATCCTTCTTTTCTAAGAGCATCAAGATATAAATCACATTCGCCTCCAATAGAAAGCATACAATGAAATGGAGACTCCAATAATATCTTTATTAAATCTAAATGTTCTTTCTCTCCAAATCCACTTTTATAATATTTTTCTGTTCCTGGATAGGGAGGATCAAAATAGAGAAGACATTCTACATCTAACCCCTTTCTTTTATAAAAGGCTTTATAAAATAAATCATATACTCTCCTAAAATCATAAGATGTAAGATTTACATACCTTAATCTCTTAATACATTCTGGATCTAAAGGAGATAATAATCCTAAATCATTATTTGTGAATGGTCTTGTAGTTTTTGGGTTGATACCTTTAAAGCTTGCTTTTATACTATCTATGTCTTTCTTGTGAAATGTGGTTTGAGGAATCGCTCTATTCTGGTTTAACCCCGCATAACCTTTGGTTTTATATTTATATTGCATCTTAGCATCCTCTATGCCTGGAGCATCTATTCTAGCTCTTTGTCTTCTCTGATCGATAAGTCCTGCAAATCCTTTTGTTTCCATTTCAAATCTCCCTGCCTGATCAGCTGGATCAATTCCTTTATAAGGGGGTTTTTCTCTAACCATCCATATTCCTCCTCCAAATGTAAGTTTGTTTAGATAATAATAAAAATAAGCTCTTTCTAAATCGTTCTTTGGTGTTATATCACCTTTTACAATCCTATTACAAATTTCCTGAGATACTAATCCAAATATCCCCTGCTTCATCTCGTCAAATTCTTTAGGATGTTTTCTAATCTGTATAAAATAATTGATTAATTCTGAATTTAAATCATTAAAACATTCATAACGACATCTTGGCTTATTTAACTCATACCAGCAATTACCACACCATACAGACCTTCCGTTTCTTCTTATTAAGATTATATGATCGGGAACAGTACAACAATAAACAAATCCTTTATATTTTTTTTTAGAAAAATGAAAGGGTCTTATTCTACATTCCTTTGCCATTCTTTTATTTATATTAAAAGAAATTCTCTTGTTTTCAATATAATGATCCTCTTGATAATGTCTTTCTCCAATTCGATTTCTTGAATTTAATGTTGCATTAAATCCTAATTTTATAATAATTTCATGAACTTGATCTGCTAATTTTTTAGATGTTGTATAGAATCTACCTTTTTTATCACCATCACCTTTCATTAAAGTTACATAAAGAATTTCTAATTGTCTTCTACTTAGATTCATATATTCTAGGGGAATATATTTTTCAAAAGACCTCCCTAATTTCTTTAAATAATAATATAGTTGTTTATGAGTAAAACTGAAATTCTTTTCATTATAAATATATTTAACACCAATTTCCTCAAGAATTTCCTTAATCTCTAATAAATTCTGTTTTTTACTTTGTCCTATTGATATTCTATATTCCTTTCTCTTTTGACTATATTTTTCATTTATATAAGAACCTTCAGAAATATACCAGCCAAGAAATCTGAGCCATAAATCCATTTTTATTTTTTCAATATTATAGTCTTCTCGAAGATAATTTATTTTTGGAGGATAAAACCATTCTTTTTCTCTCCCTACCCATTCTGTTTTATTAATTGTATAACATTCTTTAAAAGAATTTTTAGCTTGAATTAGTTCATATTGTTTCTGACTCTTTCTTCGAACATAGAGATTATGATCTGGTGTAATTAATAGATCTACTGAGCGATGTTGGATTTTTACCATTTCTCCCTCATAAAAATATTTTTGTATTTGAGAAGGTTTATGCCAATAAAATTCTTGTTTTTTAGATAAACATGCTACTTGATCAGATAATTCTAGTTCTTTAAATAATATCCATCCTTTATTTTTAATTAATATTTCTGTCTCTGAATCATAACATGCTCCACAAAAAGGGGAGAGAAAGAATTCATGATATGGGGTTCTTTTGAGTAGTTCTTTATACAATCTAAATTTACCCCCAATTTGGGATATTCCTGATTTAATCACTTAATTTTACCCTCTATGCTTGATTTCTTCTCTTTAATTTGATTACCTATTCTCTCAATTTTCTTTTTAATATTTTTAATCTCTTCCAATAATTCTTGCTCTTTTTCTTCTTTAGTATATATTTTAGACATATTTTTAAACTCCTATCTGATTTTTTAATAATAAATTAAAATTAATTGACGACAATAGCCGACAAAAATAAACAATCGGAATCCTGAACCAAATTTTGTCGAAACTAATAATCTGATTCAGAATCATTTTTTATTGACTTTCTACTATTCCCTTACCAATTATTTTTTTGATGGTTCGCAAATATCTAATGGGTCTCATGACATTGTTGGCTCGCAATCGTTTTATGGTTTACATATAGACTGTGGCTCGCATAATTCTCATGGTTTTCAAAATCTACATGGCTCGCATATACCCAATGGTTTTCATCTGTAATATGGCTCGCACACATTGTATGGTTTTCAGGTAATCTCTGGCTCGCATAAATTAAGTGGTCTTCAACTTTAATGTGGCTCGCAAAGATAAAATGGGTTTCATCAATCTTCTGGCTCGCAACTTTCACTTGGTTTCCATGATATTGTTGGCTCGCATTCCCATGATGGTTTTCAAGAATTTGATGGCTCGCAGTAATAAAGTGGTTTTCACAAATGTCATGGCTCGCATATATTGAGTGGTTTTCACAATTTATTTGGCTACTTTCCATTACCCTCCCTCCCAACTGCATCTCTCCAATTGATAATATGATCGTGTCCCAAAACTCCCTCAACATAATTCTTCTCTGCTGGGAGTCCGTTCAGTTCCCTTGCACAATGCCAATAATGATCGAGAAATATTTTCCTCATTTTACGTAATGCTCTATTATGAGCATGTCCCTTACTTAAATTGGTATCTTCTCTTTTGTATCCATTGTAATTCGCTTCTAAATAACTTAGAGGATATTCTTTATTCAATTGTTTTCGCTTTTCTGAGTCATAGATTCCTCTGTAATACCCTTTATTAAGTTTCATAAGAGTATCAGAGATTTTCCATGTTAATGTCTTCAATTTTGGGTTGTAGTTTATGGTCTCACCTTTTCTACGTTTAGGAGCCTTTCCATTTACTACATTCAATCCGCAATGTGCCCACAGTTTCGAAACAGTATCATATTGACTACAATCTCCAAACTCTTTAATTAAATTTGCAGATAATATTTCTGCTATACCTCTAATCTTACTTAAAAACTCATTATAGACATCAACCGAAGATACATAATCCATCATTTCCTTTTTCAAATCATTCTCAAAACTCTTCATCTTCTTTGCATTCTCCCACATATTAATCATATAATCATGTTCCACTGAATTTATTAGTCCTTTATTAAATGCTTCATTCCATCTTTTTATGAGTTGTATATCCGTATATTTCTCGGCTCGCTTCTTTTCTTTTTTCTTTTGTTCTACTTCATCAAACCTGACTCCTTCTAGCCTTTTTCTAATTACATCTCTTATTTGATTCATGAAAGAAATTCGAGGCGTTTGAAACTCATAATAAGAGTTCGTAATTATTCTTCCAACTATTTTCTTTAATCTACTCATTTTTCTCAAACCTCTTTAATAACTATAGCCTTATTTGGGAACTGCTCTTCCCAATAATTTTTGATATCTTCCATCGAATAAGCATAATCATAAATGGTCTCATGACCTGAATTAAGATAAATCTTTATCTCAAATTTTTTAATCTGAACTTTTTCTACTTCTACTATTTTATTTCACCTTTCTTGATTTTAAAAAAAATAAAAAAAATTAAAATTATTTATATTTTCAAACACTTTTCGATTCACTTCTTCACTATTCTGAATGTTTTGTAATTTCTACTTATTAAAGGCTCTTTATCATCTGTTTCAGGTATAGGTATTCTTACATAATTCTCAGGATCAAACTTCTTTTCATTCATTTTCTGATGATATTCAGATAATTCCCTAGCATTTTTTAGTTCTTTTAATAAAAAGTCTCTCACTGCCACTCTCACGAGCTCTGATCTCGATGGATACAATCCATTATGACCTGTGAGCTTATCGATTGCCTTTATAAACGGTTCGGGAATATTTACTGTAACTATTTTCATAAATTCTTTACCTCCTTTTGTTGTCATTCAAAATAACCTAATATTTTCAAATTTTTATACTCATTTTGCAGAAAATTACGAATCGCCAATCTAACTCCTTCCGATCTACTCGGTATCATTCCGAGTTTCTGAAGTTTTAATAGATTTTTATCGTAAATATTTGGAATATTAATTGTAATATTTCGCAACTTCATTTTCCCCTCAATTTGTGGCATTTTAAGAACCCTCCAACTGTTTCTCTCTAAAAGTATGAATTTCATAAGTTCCATCCAAGAATCTTACAATTGCTTTGAGATAAGTATATGACTGCTTATAGATCCTCTCAAGAACATAATACATATAAGCTCCCCTCTGTCTAATTCCTAAACGTGATATACTTCTATATTGCGGTGACCTTTTATTTTTGCTGAAATATCTCCACTCATGTTTTATTGCCCAAATTAATGGAAAATAATCTGAAATATCGCTTACAATAGATATTTTTCTTTCCCTTATCTCTTCTGCTAACTCTCTTTCCCAATCAATCGGATAAATCTTATGTGTATAATAAAAAAGAGATTCTCTTCTAAATCTTTTTTCGAGATAAGCATCCCCAAACTTTAAAACTTCAATTAAAAAAGGAGACAAATCTATTTTCTCTTTTGTTAATCTAAATCTATTTATCAATTTCCTTCCTTTATCATCATGTCTCCTAAGTAAATATTGCTTGACGTCATCACTTCCCTTTTGATATCTCTCATCCAATTGGGACAATAGAATGAAAAAATATTTAATATCATATTTTGATAACTCCATCAATAAAGGAAATGAAAGACTACTATCTAAAACATTTAAATTATAATTGTTCTCTTGCCATGCCTTAAGATTAGAATAATGCACAAAGAGCTCCTCTTCTGGGGTAATTTCTGTCTTACCTCCTGCTACTCTATACTTTAAAATTACATCGTCTATCGTTTCAAAATCGTCTGATACATCAGAAAGAGGTATATTTAAAACAACATGTTTGCAGATCTTAAAATTCTTATTGTTAATATAGATGTGTGTCTTGCCATTCACTAGCTTAACTGATAATAAATCATCAATTTTGTATTCTAATTTCTGCTTACCCATTAGTCTTCCCCCTCTAACTTCTTTATGGATTCATCTTTTAAGGCTTCCATAATAGTTTTTATCCCTTCTCTATCTAATTTCTTACCCTTCAACTGCTTTTGCCATTTTTGGAGTTGATACCCATCAATCAGTGTTTGCTTATATAACACGTTAATTATCTCATTTAATACGGACTCCAGAGCCTTAAGTCTCTTTCCGTGTTCCGCAATTAACTGAGCTAATGAATCTAATATTATCTTCCAATTTATTTCTTCACTCATTGCTCTTACCCTCCAACTGCTCTAACCAACCTTCTACTTCAGTATAGTTTTTCAATCCATAATGAGCCTTTATAAAAGCCTTAAATTTAGACTCCAGAGCCTCGATTTTCTCTCTATTTTCTCTAACAAATACCTCAGATTTCGCATCCTCTGGTGTAAGAATAGTGGATAAATCTTCTCGCCATTTTTCCAGAGCCTCGATTTTATTTGCATAATCATATATTACAGTCCTATCGGTTTTGTAATAATCATCGGATAATTTCATTAATTTATCAAACTTCTCTTCCAGAGCCTCGATCTTATGTGCCATCTCTTTTTGCCATTTAGATATTTTCTCAATTAATTCTTGTTCCCATGCATTACTCAATCTTATTCCCCTCCAATTGTTCTCCAAAATATTCTTTAAATTTAATACAATCTGAATGTTCTTCTATACAATCCCAATTTTCAGACATTTTCTTTGTATATTTCACCGAACTTGTAAAATAAAGGGAGTATTCTTCTAAGAAAATAATAGCAACGAAATCATCTTGTTTTATATTTGGAATCCACCCAAAAACAATAACATAATCATCAGTTTCAACAGCACGATCCCAATTTATTGGGATTCCGTTCTGTAGTCTATTAATCGAATCTAACATTCCTTCTCTATTCCAACTCACTTTTATCTGCCTCCTCCAACTGTTCTATTATAATTTCTCCCTTTTGTAATTTGAAAATGAAATCAATTTTACATTTACGATTACAAAATCTTAACTTAAGACCACACGGAATATTTTCGAATATAGTTTTCCCCCTTGTTTTTTCTTTACAAAACGGATTATCACAAGTTCCTAACCATACTCTCCCAACTTCCTTCTCTTTCCTGACTTCTTTTGGAAACTTCCAGAAACATTCTCTTTTCGAATTCGGATTTATCTCTCCCATTTGGTATGTACAATATCCTGTGTCTATATCAAAACAATCGCAATTTCTACAAATCTTTTCTTCTTTTTGAATAATCTCTAATTCGGTCATTATCCTTCTTCTCCTTTATGGATACCAAATACTTCATTATAAATCTCGCATCCAGTAAATTCATCATATTGGCAATAATCATCATGAAGTTTGCAATAATCATCACTATTCCAATTACTATAATAATAGGGACAATCATAGGGTGGATTTCTCTCATTTATTTCAACTATTTCAACCATTTCTAACTCACTTCTATTTTTTCTTTTTTTTGATTAAATATTTCTATTGAATTTTCAATATAATCTTTTAAATTAACTATTTTGGGTAATTTCTCTAAATCTTGAATCCCAATTCGGTAATAATCTTTATCTTGCAAGTTTCTAGAGCAGATTAAATTTCTAAAGTCTTCAATACCTATAAAAAAAATCTCAATTGAATCATTTATTATGATGAAAGCTAGAACATCAGGTATTTTATGATCTCCCCCCTTAAACCTGATTCTATTACATCTCATTCCAAAAGAGCGAACCCATTTATTTTTATTCGAATAGGGAATAAATCGTTTTGCAGATTTAACCTCGATTTTGAATATATAATTTTCAAAATACATTCTGATATCAACTTCACGAGTATTATTACAAATAATCTCAATATCAGGAAATAATTCAGTCAAGTAATCTGCAATATATTTCTCAAAATATTTCCCTTGTAATCTATTCTCTCTCTCTCTCATACCTTCACCAATTCTTTATATTCTTGATTTATAGTTGTATTTCGAACTGGGATGTTCATACCTGCTTTTATAATCTTTTTTAATGTTAAAAACACGAAACGCTCTTTATATATTTTTATTGGTGTCTCGTAAAATGATTGAATTAAATCTAAAGCTTCAAATCGATTTTTTGCAAATGGCCAAGTATCAGCCACTAAAATCGATGTAGGAATCTTATATAAAAATCTCTTTCTCTTGAAAATAATTTCAGCATTAAAAAGAAATTTCTCCTGTAATTCAATCGGTTCTATATTTCCCACTTTATATTCAGGCTTATCATGACGCCTAATCGTAGTAAATACGTTATTCTTTAACTTTTCATAATTATGTTTGAAATTCATTTTAGCTTATACCTCTTTCTAATTTCCTTTACCACTTCTACAACTCTCGGAAGTTTATTCTCAAGTAATGCGTCTAAAGTATCAATTAAAAAATCATAATCATCAGTTAGAATAGGAAACCACTGTTTCCCCTCAGCTATTGCTTTAAAAACATCCTTTATAGGCATCCTCTACCCTAATACCTCGTTTTTTAAGATTTTTTTCATAACTTTCTCATCTTCAGGAGTAAGATTATATTTACAGATTTTTTTCGTTCCTTCTTTTACAACAGTAATCTTATTCGCTTCCTTCAATTTTTTGTATGTCCAAGAAAAAGCATTAGCTCCTTTATATCCCATCGCTTTTGCCCAAACAGTTAAACTAACCTCACCTAAGGGATCCTCTATTTCCAACTCTCTTAATTTATCTAAAGCCATATTTTCAAATGTTCTGAATCTCTTTCCTTGCTCTGCTACCTTTTTTTCACTTTTTCCCCAAAAACACATTTTAAGTCTCAACCTCTTTCTTATTTTTTTCACTCATTTTTTATATCAATCCCTCAAACCAATCAATTATTTTAGATAGTAATTCATTAATCACTTCAGGAGAAAGATTATTGTTAGCCAAATAATTCATAATAAAGAAGCTTAAACCTATCACAAATATGAGAAATAATAAAATAATGTCATTTGCAATCAAAATGATTATATCCTTAGTTCTTTCTTTCATTTTTTATAACCCGATTTTTACTCCTTCTTTTAATATTTGATCTGCTCTTTCTCTAATCCTAAATTCTTTTTTAAGTCTGTTATGTTCCTTACATAGTAATAGATTACTAGAATCATTACAAAATCCATTATTCTTTGTTAATTTACATATATTAT
>Ga0315547_1003002_pt1 | contig 11282 bp, 7 predicted proteins | sample SalMarSW160240MG_2_FD_202542 | JGI IMG/M metagenome (GOLD analysis project Ga0315547, IMG submission 202542) | Salt marsh sediment microbial communities from the Plum Island Ecosystem LTER, Massachusetts, United States - Salt Marsh Sediment SW1601-240 ... | reverse complement strand
CCTGTTTATCGCTGTCGCCGTTGCCATGATCGGGGTGGGGATTATCGCTCCGATCCTCCCGCTCTATGCGAAGACATTCGCGGCGAGTGGCGTGTCGATCGGACTGGTCTTTTCCGCGTTTTCCCTCTCCCGCAGCTTTCTCGGGCCGCTAGTCGGCCGTCTCTCCGATCGGGTGGGGCGAAAGCGCATTCTAATGATTGGGCTTGCCGGTTACGCCGGTGTCTCTCTCCTTTACGTCATGGCGATGAGTCTGTGGCAGCTCGGCCTGTTCCGCCTGCTGCAAGGAGCGGCTTCAGTAATGATCACACCGATCGCCCAGGCCTACATCGGGGACATCACCCCGCCCGGTCGGGAAGGGCGTTACATGAACCTCTTTTACTCCTCGATGTTCTTGGGGATGGCGCTTGGGCCGCTCCTCGGTGGAGGCTTTAGTGCGATGTGGTCGTACCAGGGAGCGTTCTATGCGATGGGTGCCTTGAGCATCGTTGCTCTGCTCCTCGTTTCAGCCGCCGTACCGGCTGACCACGCCCACAGTGGCAACTCCCACAACCGCCCGCGCGAGATCGTTCCACTGCGGCATGTGATGCGAAACGATGCGGTGAAGGGGATCTGCGTCTACGTAGCGACGCGTGGGTTCTGGCGGCAGGGGTTCAACACCTTCTACCCGCTGTACGCGGTGGCGACGGCCGGGCTCGGGGAGGCGAGCATCGGGGCGGTCCTTTCGGTATACATGCTCGGCGGCGGCCTTCTGCAGATCCCGTTCGGGTTCCTCGCTGATCGCTACCCGCGCTTCCCGCAGATCGTCCTGGGGAGCACTCTTGCTCCACTTCTCCTCCTCGCTGTGCCGTTTGCCAGGCACGTGTGGATGGTGATTCTCATCACCTTCGTCATCGGGGCGCTCTCCGCCCTGTCACGGGCTTCGATCATCGCTATCCGTACCGAGGTCGGGCGGACGCACGGGATGGGAACACTCGCCGGGCTGCAAGGTGGGGCGTTTGCTCTTGGCCAGATGGTCGGACCGCTGGCGTTCGGTGCGGTGGCCGACCTAGTCGGGCTGGCGGCGGTCTTCCCGTTCGGGAGTGCAGTGGGCCTTCTCGGGACTGGGTTCGTCGTCGGCTGGTTCCGCCGCTGGCAGCGGCGAGAGGCCTAGCCACGGATTAAGACGCGAGAAACTGTTTTGCTCTTCGCTATTCGGTATGGCAATCAGTCAAGAGATGCTCCCGCACAGGCAAGATTAACTTCGGGTTGCCAGGTTGGACCGCGGTCTTTTTGAACTCTTAGGAAGCAAGGAGTCCAGGAAAAGGATCGACTTCCTGCTTTCTTACATCAGAACTGCGATCTTGCCTCTCCTCCTGGTTTCCTTATTGCAAGATTGTAAGGAAGCTTAGCGCCTGGCTACTACTCAAAACAGCGAGGAGCCGATAGTCTAAAGAAGCCCTTCTATCATCTTCATGCTAAGGTCGTCCGGGTGGCCAACATAGCGGATCACGCCCTGCCGATCGAGGAGAAGTGTGTGGGGGAAGCTTTTTACCTCATAGAGTTGTTTGATCGGGTTTCCAATCTTTCCTCCCGGCTCCCAGACGCTGATGAAATCGGTGTAGTTGTTCTTATCTAAAAAGTCGATCGTGTCTTGTTCATCTGGGTCTGTACTGACGAGGATCACCACCAAGCCCCTTGACGAGTACAGATCGTATAGGTCTTTAAGATGCGGCATTCTCGACTTGCACGGGGGGCACCACACTCCCCAGAAATCGAGCAGGACGACGAGGCCGCGGTTATCAGATAGGGTAATCTCTCCGCCATCGGTGGTGTGTGCGGTGAAGTATGGGGCAGACTTTCCGACAGTGAGGCCGACCGGCGGGCCGACTTCGTTCACCGTGATCGTTTGGTTGTCTATGGCTTGTTTTCCACGTGCGTCGATGACGGTTAGCGTGGCGATGAACACTCCGCCGGTTTGGTAGGTGTGACGGACAATGATGTTGAAGTTATTTCCTTCCTCTGGTTCGGAGCCGTCACCAAAGTCAAGCAGGTAAGAGATCGCGTCGCCCTCAGGATCTTCGCTGTAGGACAGATCGAAGGAGACCTCAAGAGGTGCTGGTCCGCTGATCACCGGGGCGCTCAAAACGGCGATCGCTGCCCGGTTGCCCAAACACCCGGCGATCCCTGCGGCCACCATAAGCATGAGAATGAGAACTAAACTACGATCGGTTGACCAGTGCTGCGCCAAAACTTTCACCTCTTTGTTATGTTATCGCAGTTCGGCGGTGCTGGTATGGAGCGCGACCTGTTTCAGTTAGACACTCTCCCCCGTGATTCATACGACCGCTGTCCTGCGCTACGCGCGACGGAGGCAGGGGGGGCGACGTCGAAGAAACAGCGCGGTTCGATTGACAACGCTATGCAGGATTTCAACTTCCTCTGCAAGGTAAGTAGGCTTGACTCTCCTTAGCGCCAGCGCTAAGATGGGGTGTGATCGAGCGATGCTAACTAGAGATTTAGTCTTTTTGCCGCTTCTCATCTACATTAATGTGCCCCGCTGAGGGGCGATTCTTAAGGCCCTTGTGGTCGTTCAATCCTTAGAACCATTTAAGTGTTAGAGTTTGTCTGTGTGTAAGAAGGAGATGCGGATGAAACGGTATGAGAAACTGATAAAAGACCCGATTGTGCGTGAGGAGAAGGTCCTCATCCTGTGGGAGAACAAAGAGATCTTCAGAAAGTCGCTTGATGCAACGAAGGGTGGGCCGCGCTACGTTTTCTACGAGGGACCGCCGACAGCGAATGGACGACCGCACTTTGGTCATCTGATGCCACGTGTATATAAAGACCTCTTCCCCCGCTACAAGACGATGCAAGGATTTTACGTGGCTCGTAAAGGTGGCTGGGACACGCATGGGCTTCCGGTGGAACTTGAGGTGGAGAAGGAGATCGGCGTCAACAGCAAGCCGGAGATAGAGGCCTACGGCGTGGAGCGCTTCGTCAACCGATGCAAGGAGTCGGTCTGGCGGTACAAGGCCGAATGGGAACGTATGATAGAGCGAATGGGGTTCTGGATTGACCTTGAGAACGCCTATATCACCTACACCGACGACTACATCGAGAGTGTCTGGTGGGAGCTCGCCCAGATGTTTAGGCGTGGCTTCCTCTACCAGGGGCACAAGGTTCTTCCCTATTGTCCACGCTGCGGGACTGGCCTTTCCTCACATGAGGTAGCGCAGGGGTACCGTAAGGTGCAGGATCCTTCTATTTCTGTGCGGATGAGGATCGTCTCCGATGAGGGTGCACGCTACAAGCAGGAACGCCCAGGCAGTACCTCACTTCTCACCTGGACAACGACCCCATGGACCCTGCCGGCGAACGTTGGGTTGGCTATTGCCGTTAAAGCCACTTACGCCGAGGTGGAGCAGAATGATGAACGGTTGATCCTTGCGAAGGCACTCCTTGATCAGGCTTTGGAAGGGGACTATCGCCTCGTGTGCGAGATCCCGGGGGAGGACCTTGTCGGTCTCTCCTACGAGCCTCCGTATCGGCTACTCGATGACGAGAGGGCCTACCACGTACATGCGGCAGAGTTTGTGAACATGGAGGAGGGGACAGGGATCGTCCACACCGCACCAGCGTTTGGCGAGGACGACTACCAGCTTGGCCAGGAGGAAGGTCTCCCCTTCTTTTCCCCGGTCGACGTTGCTGGAGCCTTCACCGAGGAGTTTCCTCTCTGCGCGGGGACCTTCGTCAAAGAGGCCGACCCAGTGATTATCGAGAATCTGAAGAAACGCGGTCTCCTCTACCAGCACACACTCTACGAGCACGACTACCCGTTCTGCTGGCGCTGCGGGACCCCTCTCCTTTATTACGCGATGGACTCCTGGTATATTCGGACCACTGCGGTGAAGGATCAGCTGATCGAAAACAATCGTCGGATCAATTGGTACCCATCACATGTTGGTGAAGGTCGGCTTGGTGATTTCCTCTTAAACCTCAAGGATTGGGCCCTCTCCCGTGATCGCTACTGGGGAACGCCGCTCAATCTCTGGACCTGTGAGAGCTGCGAGAAGGTAATCGCCGTTGGGAGCCGGGCCGAACTGGTGGAGCGTGCGCGCGATAAGGAACTTGCACGCACAGTTGAGTTTCACCGACCGTACATCGACCGCGTCGCCCTGCGCTGCCCGGAGTGTGGTGAAACAATGCGACGCGTCCCGAACGTGATCGATACCTGGTTTGACTCCGGGAGCATGCACACTGCCCAGTGGCACTACCCATTCGAGAACAAAGAGGAGTTCAAGGAGAGCTTTCCTGCTGATTTCATCTGCGAGGCGACCGACCAGACGCGTGGATGGTTCTACACACTGCTCGCTACGAGCACGATCATTCACGGGGAGGCCCCGTTCCGCAACTGCATCGTCACCGGCCTTGGCCTTGATGCGGACGGGATCAAGATGAGTACGAGCAAGGGGAACGTCATCGACCCATGGGATTTGATCAACGTCTATGGTGCCGATTGCCTGCGCTGGTATCTCTGCGCATCGAGTGCGCCGTGGAGATCGAAGCGCCTCGGCGAGGCCGACGTGAAGGGACCACTCTATCGCTTCCTCGATACCCTACGCAATACCTACGACTTCTTCGCCCTGTACGCCTCGATCGACGGTTTCGACCCAGAGGATCACCGCGTGGAGGAAGAGCGCTTGGGTATCCTCGATCACTGGATCCTCTCCCGGCTTTCTTCCACAACGAAGGCGGTGACCGAAGGGCTCGACAACTACGATGTAATAACTGCTACAGAGGCGCTAGAGGGGTTCCTCGATGAGGTCTCCAACTGGTACATTCGCTCCTCGCGCCGGCGGTTCTGGAAGGGAGGGATGGAGCCGGACAAGATTGCGGCCTACACGACCCTGTACCAGGTGCTGGTGAACCTCGTCAAGCTTGTCGCTCCGTTTGTTCCTTTCATCGCTGAGGCGATCTACCAACAACTGCGTAAATCCTCCGATCCTGAGAGTGTTCATCTCTGTGGCTATCCGCAGGTGGACGAGGTATGGATCAACACTACTCTCGAGGGGGAGATGGCCCTTGCGCGCAGTATCGCTTCGCTTGGGCACCAAGCGCGCAACCAGGCGCAGGTTAAGGTCCGTCAGCCTCTTTCTCGTGCCATTGTTGAAGTGGCTTCTGAGGCGGAGGGTTGCGTCCTCTCTGAAGGGGTTCTAACTCTGGTTAAAATGGAACTGAACGTGGCCGCGGTGGAGATTGTCTCGACTCTTCAGCCCTACTTCCACGAGGTGCCCGCCCCAAATTTACGCACCCTTGGTCCCCGCCTGGGCCCGTTGGCTCAACAGGCGGCTGAGTGGATCAGGAGCAAAACGGCGGCAGATGCTCGCGAAGCGTTGGCTTCCGGCAGCGTGAAAGTCGAGGTCGACGGAAAGCCGGTGGAGATTAAGAAGGAGGATATCTCTTTCCAAGCGGTCCTTTCCAATGGTTTCGTGCTTGTGGAGGAGGGAGCCTTGCGCCTTCTCCTCGATACAAACCTCGATGAGACGCTACGTGAGAAGGGACTCGTGCGCGAGCTTGTCCACAGAATCCAGCTTCTACGCAAAGAGGCAGGCTTCGAGGTGACCGACCGAATCGTGCTCGGCTACCGGGCCGATTCGCCCCTCGGGGAAGTTCTCGTGAGGAACCGCGAGACGATCGCGGCCGAGGTTCTCGCACTTGAGGTGAAACCCACCCTTGCAGGGGACTACGAGCTGCAACAGAAAGTAAAGATCGAAGGTGATGCGGTTGTGTTTGGATTGTCACGGACTACCTACCCTAAAGGAGCGTGAAGGAGGGGGGAATGGCGACGGCGGTTTTGGGGATGCAGTGGGGAGATGAGGGGAAGGGGAAGATCACCCATCTTCTGGCGAAACAGGCTGATATGGTCGTGCGTTTCAACGGTGGCCCGAACGCTGGCCACACCATGATCGACCGCGGGGTGAAGTTCGGGACGCACCAAATTCCTGCCGGGGCATTCTATTCAGATACGTGTTGTGTGCTGGCGAGTGGGATGGTGGTCGATATGTGGGTTCTGCGGGAGGAGTATGAGGCGATATCTAATCATTTGGGGCGAGAACCACAGCTTCTCATAAGTGAAACCGCACATCTCATCCTTCCTTATCACCGGATCCTGGAGGAGCTTGAGGGAAGCGGTGCGCGCATCGGAACAACGCGCCGGGGGATTGGAACTGCTTACCGGGACAAGGCAGCCCGCGTGGGGATCCGTGCCGGGGATCTGTTGCACCCGCAGTTGTTAGGCGACAAGCTGAGCCACCGGCTTGATCTTCTGAAGCGCATGTGGCCGGCTTCATCGGAGATCGCCTCCCTCTCGGCTGAGAGCCTTTCCGAAACCTTGTTGGCTGCCTCGCAGCCGTTCCTGGAATCGATCACTGATGCTTCTGCGGCAATCAGGTTGGCTCTCAAGGAGGGGAAACAGGTCATATTTGAAGGGGCACAGGGAGCCCTCCTCGATCTCGATTTCGGGACCTATCCCTACGTTACCTCTTCCTCCACTACATTGGCCGGGTTGGGGAATGCCATCGGAATTCCTTCCCCCCAGGTCGAGCAGCGCATCGGGGTGGTAAAGGCCTACACAACGCGTGTGGGTGAGGGCCCCTTTCCCACTGAACTTGCCGATGAAGAAGGGGGAAAGCAGTTACGTGAGCAGGGTGGAGAGTTTGGAGTCACCACCGGTAGGCCGCGACGCTGCGGTTGGCTCGACCTGGTTGCCCTGCGGCACGCCGCCGCCCTGAACGATCCTACTAGGCTTGGCATCACCAAGCTCGATGTCCTCTCAGGAATGGCGGAGATCAAAGTCTGCCGGGCATATCGCTTGCGAGGAAGCAAGATCACGGATTTTCCCCACGGCAGGGGGGAAGAGCTAGCCCTCTGCGAGCCAATCTATGAGACCTTCTCTGGTTGGGATGAGGAGATCCGGAACGTTCGCAAACTCGAGGAACTCCCCCACGCGGCTCGAGATTACTTGGAAGTGGTCACACAAGAGGTAGGCGTGCCGATAGGGCTCGTCTCGGTTGGCCCAGCCCCGGAGGAGACGATTGTAACCTAGCTTTGACAGTCACGAAGGCGCTTGCTATAATCACGCTCTCGACCAATAAGGAGCAAGATGATGCAACGGACCTTTGTGGCAAAGAATGAGGAGATCGGGAAGAGCTGGAACCGAGACTGGTACCTGGTTAACGCTGAGGGAAAGCGCCTCGGGCGTCTGGCGAGTGAGATCGCTATGATCTTGCAGGGAAAACGTAAGCCGATCTACACTCCCCACGTCGACACGGGTGACTACGTGGTGGTCATCAACGCGGCCAAGATTGACCTGTCAGGGAACAAGTGGGACCAGAAGCTCTACCGGCGTCACAGCGGTTATATCGGTGGTCTAAAGGAGATTCCCTACCGCCGGCTTATTGAGAAGAGGCCAACGTTCCCAGTGCGGGAAGCCGTGCGCCGCATGCTTCCCAAGACCACCCTCGGTCGTCGCATGCTCCGCAAGCTCAAGGTCTATGCAGGTCCAGAGCACCCGCATACTGCGCAGCGGCCAAAGGAGATCGCCCTGTAAAAGAGGCTCCTCGCTGTTTTGAGTGGGTAGCCAGACGCTAAGTTTTCTCAATCTTGCAATAAGGAAACCAGGAATCCACCGAGGAGAGACAAGACCGTAGTTCTTCTGATATAAGAAAGCAGGAAGTCGATCCTTTTCCTGAACTCCTTGCTTCCTAAAGAGTCAAAAAGACCGCGGTTAAACTCGCCAACTATTAATCGAGTTTGCTTACGCGGGAGCATCTCTTGACAGTTTAACCCCACCTGCCTGCAGCCCGCCTGGCAGTCGGACAGGCAGGCAGGCCGAATAGCGAAAAGCTGCAAAGGAGATATCCGACTGAACGCCGCCGGACATTTGTCCATACCCCCTTAGACAAATTAGGGGGAACGCGTTGACACCCTTCCTTCCGCCTGTTTGTGTGCTCAGCTAGACTGCCTGGACAGAAAGACATTTCCAAACGGGTGGTGGGCAAAGTATGTCAAACAAAGCACGAAGTGTCCAATGTGGCGTTGTCGTAGGCCTCATGATTCTAACGGCGATCGTACCAGCATTCGGGCAGAGACAAAGGGTTGCCGTTTGCATCCAGGCAGCAGCTCCTGTGCCTTCCGCACAGCTAGAGATTCTCAAGAGCTTCGCTAACCAGCGTTGTGCTGTTATCGCCGATGTGGAGGTTTGTTCCACTGGCGAGTTGATGTACGCGCAGCGCTTCACTAATACCTACATCGGGAACAGCATCTCTGTAAACGGGATGAGGAGACTTGCCCAAACCCTCGATGCTGATCATATCGTCATTTTTCGTATTGTTCGTTGGGAGAACCAGCTCTCGTTTAAGCCGGAGTGGTCCCTGTTGCTCGTCGGTGCGACATCGTTTTTTGACAGTTCCCTTAAGCTACTCGCAAGCCCTTTGGGAATCCTATTCGGCCTTGAGAAGGAAGCAACAGTCGCCCTGTTTGCAACGGTGTTCAGCCCTTCAGGGGATGTCGAGTTTACCACTATGGTCACCTACGCGGATCAGTCTCTTTTCTCGCTTATCACTGCGGACCCGTTGGAAGCGGCAAAGAGAGCGATCGAGACGGCTCTTTTCCAACTCACGGTAGCCTTATGAACGATAGTACCGCGAAAGGAGGAAGCGTAATCGGTGTTACAGACTTTCGAGTCGGGTTTCTGCTACAGTTAAGATGGACTGTTGCTTAGAAAAAAGAATGCAAATTATAAAGATCTGGACAAAGGAGGTAGCAATGAAGGTGTATAAGGTCAGCCTTTATGGCCTTTCCCTCTTCTTGATGTTGATAGCTCTCTTCCTAGCGGTGACGGGATTCGCCCAAGGTGAAGGGTACTACACGGTCAGCCAAGGAGACAAGCGAGTGCAGATTGCACCGCTCGAAGGGCCTTTAAACGCCGTTGACTACTACAACTATATAAACAGCCAGTCAAATACAGGATTGGAAGAGGCAAACACCGCGGTGTTCTTCCTCTATCGAGATACGATTACCGGAACGATCTCGCTGTTTGTGCTGTTGAGTGGTCCCACCGGCACGGCTGGGACGACGGCGCTTACCCTATCTGGTGTGTCGGCAGGTGCCGACTTCCTGTTAAAGGACGATGAGTACGACTTCCGCGATGTTTGGGAGATCACTCCGCCGACGGGGAGTGTTACCTGGGCATGGGATGAGACAAGGGGGGATGGAATGGTTCTTGGTCCTCTTGGCATGGAGTTTGATCTCACCCTCTATCCCCAGTTTACTTCGGGAATTACAGCGGTTAAGTTCCTCTCCGGAGGCATCGCTGCGCCGGAGGCGATCTCGCTCAACCTGATCGATCCGATCATCCTTCAGGGAACCCCGAACATGCCGCCGGAGGTCACGTTTATAGTGTCGCCAGCTGGTCCTCACATCAACGAACCGGTCACCTTCGACGCCAGTGGGTCGATCGACCCAGATGGTACAATCGTTGACTACGAATGGGACTTTGACGGAGATGGTCTCTTCGACCTCTCCACCAACGAGCCCGTGGCCACTTACACCTATCAGGTGAGTGGCACCAAGAGCGTGACACTGCGCGCGACCGACGCCGAAGGGGCAAGCGCTCGCACGACGTATGCCCTGGACGTATCAGAGGTGGCAGTCAAGGTCACGCGGACGATCTCCACGATGTCCGCACTGCCCGGTAGCACCTTTAAGGTTGTGGTGCGGATCGAACCGGATATGGACCTTGCCGGGGTTGGCTTGCAGGAAAACCTCCCAGTTGGTTGGAAGATCAAACCATTGGAGAACGCCGGGGCGGCCTTTAAGCGAGCCGACGTGCAGTGGGTGTTCATCGATAAAATTAAGGCGGGGACGAGCAAGGTCATCTCCTACGAAGTAACGGTCCCTTCGAGCGAGCAACTCATCGCTACGACCTTGCCTGTTTGTCTTTATATCACGGGGACCTTCCAGGCCCTGACCCCTGCGCTTGAGCTCCCGGTTGAGGGAGACGAAGCGATTGAGGTTACCGATGTGTTAGGCATCAAGACCGCGATTGCTCACCTCGTCCCGCGCATCGGTGAGGACATGGACGACACGATCGACCTGCGTCTGTCGCAGATGATTAGGCCGTATCAGCTCAGCCGTGCCTTGGAGATGTGGCAGAACGATGAAGTGGTCCCGTGGACCCAGGGTGCAACGATCGCACTTGAGATGATGAAAGAACTATCGGCTTATGCCTACACCTGCACCCCGGTTGATCTCCCGCTTCCGCTTGTCCCGGAGACGAACATCAACGCTGTGCGCACGATTGCTACGCCGGTGCCGTGTAACAACGTTCTTCTGAATTACTATGGCAGCGGCGGCGATCCCGCTGGAAATACGTTTACGGTAAAAGTCGAGATTTGGGCAGATCAGGATCTGTACGGTGTCGGGCTACAAGAGGAGCTCCCCACGGGATGGAAGGTCACCCCGATTGAGAACGATGGGTTCCTCTTCAAGTGGTCCCGTGTGCAGTGGGTCTTCCCAGACAAACTCCCGGCCGGCAAGTGCAAGGTAATAATCTACCAGGTGGAGGTGCCACAGAGCGAAGCGATCGAAGCGCCTTCAACTGACCCTTGCTATATCACTAGCAGCGACCTGTTTGGCACGGTGGACGTCGCTCTCCCCTGCCAGGAGACCGTGGTCACCGGAGACAGTGCAGTGGATGTCAGCGATTGCCTCTCCGTGATTGTGGCCATCTCCCGGTGGGATGTGGATAACGACATGATCGACATTACCCTGTCGGACAAGATCTCCTTCCAGCAAGTACAGCGGGCGATCGCCTTCTGGCTGGAAGACGAGGTTGTCCCGCGCACTTGTGGGAATACGGTTACTTATGAGAGCTTGAAGGTGATTATCGCTTACTGGCTCACCAATACGAACATCTGCGATCCCCTGCCCGGTTCGGTTCGAGGTCCGTGTGAACCCGATCTCGATCCGTGTGCTCCTTTTGCCCTACCCTGTAGCGGGTAATGGGGCTTCACAAAAAAAGCTTTAGGATTAGGATAGGAGATGGTGCAGATGAGAATAAATGAATCATGGGCGAGGGGGGCACCCCTCGCCGCTCTTTTAATTGTCCTTGTACTCACAATGGTCCCCGCAGGCGCATCAGAGGCGCCGTACCTCCAGGTGGGGCAGTTCCTCGAGCCGGGGGAGATCTATGTCTCGGGAACAGGGGAGGTGCCGGATATCGCTACCCTCACCCTTGTCCT
>Ga0315547_1002998_pt1 | contig 11291 bp, 11 predicted proteins | sample SalMarSW160240MG_2_FD_202542 | JGI IMG/M metagenome (GOLD analysis project Ga0315547, IMG submission 202542) | Salt marsh sediment microbial communities from the Plum Island Ecosystem LTER, Massachusetts, United States - Salt Marsh Sediment SW1601-240 ... | reverse complement strand
GGGCGTCGTTGAGATTACTGTCAGTGGTCCACATTTGGAGAAAGGTCAAAGGGTCGGCATAATCTCCGATCCAGGTGGCCGAACCGATTGTGAAATCCCTCTTCTTGACCTCATCCAGATACACCTCGAAATGAAAGGAACGAAAGCCTACTTCTAAATCGAGCTCCCGTTTCCAGGCCTCTGCCATGATTTCTGCGATGCGTTGGCTCTCCGAATCTCCGGGTAACTTGAAAGTAAGGATCGGCAGACCTTTCCCATCGGGATAGCCTGCCTCTTCGAGTAATCGCATTGCTTCGCTGCGGTCGGAGGCCTCAATACCCTCGATTTCCGGATACCCCGGAATCCCGGGTATAAGATGACTCGTTGGCAGAAGCACCTCCTCCTCGTTGCGGATCTGTTCCCACGGCGTCAGGAGAGCGAGGGCCCGACGCACCCGTTCGTCGCTCCAGGGTTCTTCGCTGCATACAAAGAAAAAATAACTGGTGGCGAAGAGGGGATTGAATACGATTTTGGTACGGTCGAGAAGCAGTTGGGTATCCCAATTATTGGCCCAGTGTACCTCACCTTTGTTGAAAGCCTGGCTGATGGCTTCGGGATCGTCCATGAAGCGGACTCGTAAGCTCTCCAACTCTACCCGCCCGGCATCCCAGTACAGCTGGTTCTTCTTCAAAACCAGCTCAGAGGGACTGCGTTCGTAGATATAGAAAGGACCGTTGCCGATGAGGGTGGATTCCCGGTCCCATCCCTCCCTGTCCCTGTAGGAGGGATGAATGGGTGCAAAGGTCATGTGACAGAGAATCTTGAGAAAATGGCTTGTCGGCCGCTCCAGCTCGACTTCCAACTGGGTAGGAGAGATCACCCGGATTCCCAGATCCTCGACTTCCCGCCCCAAGCGGTAATCCCGGGCTCCCTTGATCACGTCAAAGAGGAAGGAGTACTCGGCTCCGGCGCCCGGTTCCAGGACCCGCAGCCAGGAATCGAGAAAATCCTGAGCCCGCACCGGATCGCCGTTGCTGAAACGAGCGTTTTCCCGCAAAGTGAACGTGTACACGGTCCGGTCCGGGCTGATCTTCCAATCCGAGGCTACAGCCGGGATCGGCCCCAGAGAAAAAGGATGATAACTTAATAAGCCCTCATAGATAGCTGTGGAAAGCTCGGACTCCATCGTGGTGTAGATGTGTCGAGGGTCCAGCACGAGGGTCTTGGGGGAATATACAACCACAAACTCACTTGGCTCCTCCTGCTCTTCCTGTCCCTCCTGGGCAGGAACCAAGGCGATTACGGCAAGCAGAAGAAGTGCCGGGAGCAGCAGTCTTTTCCTGTCCATAGGGCAACAATACTGATTTTTCTCAGAAGAAGCTATACGAACGGATCGCTTTTACCCGCAGTTTCACATCCAGCTGGGTGGTGTATGTGCCGGATCGGATGATCGTATGGGGCTCGCTCCAGATGAGCATCTCTCCGGTGACTTCCCGGGGCTTGTTGAAATACACCGGCCGTAGCGCATTACGGACGGCATTCTTGAGTGCTTCCTGGAGAGCCTGGCGTTTTCCTTCCGGGCTGGGGGCGATGAACACACTGTACCCGCCCACCCCGGAACTTGAATCAAGGGAATTGCTGGCCCAGGCCCTGCGCCGGGCAAACTGAAAGTCCTCCAGATCGTAGTAGACCTTTACGAACAGGAAGTTGTCCCGTACATAAGCATCGGTGATCCTCATGTTCGGATCTCCCCAAAGGATCTCCGCGATCGGGGTTACGGTGAACTCCTCGTTGATTTGGCGGGTTTTGTCGCCGGGGGTGTAGCTGAAGCGGAAGCCGTAAATCATCCCTGAGAGGATCTCCCGGGCTTCCTCCAGAACGTGCTTTTGGGCAGCCTCTGTGGAAAGGGGGTACTCCTCATTTTCCTGGACCATGGGCTCAAGCTCGCACCACAGACGTATTGCGAGCAGGTCCTGCTCGGCGTAGCAGAACATTGGGAGGAGGATAAGGATGAGAACGGGATAGAGTCTGCGGGGCATCCTACCTTAGTATCGGCAGAACACTACTAGCGCCTGAAAAACACCTTTATCGGATTGATCCCCAAACGGAAGAGGAAATACAGGTAGCCGAACACCAATCCGGACAGATGGGTCAGGTGGGCCACTCCGTTGTGGGTTCCGGTCAACTGGAAGAACAACGCCAATCCGGCGAACAGTAGCACCGCAATCGGGGCTCGCAGCGGCAGGATTCCGAAGATGAACAGCCGGGCATCGGGGTAGAGGGTTGCATAGGCTAACAGAAGCCCATAGATGGCTCCTGAGGCGCCGAGCACGGGAATTATGGCCAATCCTGTATACCAGTTGATGACCAGAGTGGCCAGTCCGGCACCGACCCCTGTGATGAAGTAATACAGGAGAAACTCCGAGCTTCCCAATTTTCGCTCCAGAGGTGTTCCAAAGATGAACAAGGCCAGCATGTTGAAGAGGATATGCCAGGTACCTCCGTGGACGAACATATAGGTCACCACCTGCCAGACCGCTCTCTGCCGTACTACCAGATACGGTGTAAGGGCCAGATATGCCATGGTTCGGGGAAACAAGAAATTGATCAGAAACAGTCCCACATTGATGATGATCAGGGTAAGGGTGGCATTGTAGTAGCGGTAGGCAAGGGGACGTTTGTAAAAGGGTAGCTCGTTCATACCTTGAAAGTACGTATGCCGAGGTCGAGTCGTCAACCGGTGATGAGTAGATCGACCAGCTCCATCAGCTGGTCCCGGGCTGTGGAAGCCGTGGCAATCTCCTGGAAACGCCCTTTGGTTTCTTGGAGAAGGCCGAAAGCCCGCTGTTCCGCCTCCTCCAGGCACCCGGAAGGGGTTATTAGAGTGATGAGCTCGTCCACAGCGCTCCAGGCGGCTTCGGATTCATCCCCTCCGGCGATCTGGAAAAAATCCCGGATTTTCGATCTGGCCTCGGGATAGCGATTGAGATAGAGGATGACCGGCAAACTCTTCTTACCTTCGATGATGTCGTCCCCCCGCTGCTTTCCAGGTACTCCCATCCTTAGGTTTTTCACATCGTCGATAATCTGGAAGCAGGCACCGAAGTCTTCGGCTATGTTCCCAAGGCGGGCAGCGATTTGTTTCTCCCCTCCGATGGCGATTATCCCGGCCCGGGCCGCCAGACGGGAGAGGCTTCCGGTCTTGAGATGACACATTTCCCGATACTGCTCTTCGCTGGGGATGTTCTCGTGGTCTCTATGCCACAGGATATCGAGGCCTTGCCCAAGGTGAAGTCTGATCATGTCTTCCACATAGCAGCGGTGAAGAAGCAGCTTCTGTTCTTCCGAGAAGGAAGCGGCATCGATCGCCCGGGCGGCAAGGAAATACATCAGGTTACCCGCGTTCAGAGCCAGGTCCATGCCGAACTTGATGTGTTGCGCCTCGGCGCCCCGTCTCTGAACCGCACTATCCTCGATATCATCCACAATCAGGCTGCCGTTGTGAGCAATCTCGACCATCGGCGTCAAGGGTAGGGCGAGCTGCCACTCGCCGTACATCTCGGCACAGAGAAGCATAAACAGGGGCCGCCAGCGTTTGCCCCCCCGGCCTATCAGATCTCGAGCCGGTTCGCTGATACGCTGCCACAATTCAGGAGATATCGAATTGAGATCATGGCCGGATTGCTTCTTGGCCCATCCATCCTCAACGATCTTGGGAATGACCTGCTGAAGCTGATCTTCGATAGCTTCGATCTTCTCTTTCAATCGTTCGAGCAAAGGGATAGAATCCATGCAATGAGTGTATCCGATCCTGAACTTTGCACAAAGTAGTGATGAAACGAGCAGAGGATTATTACAGCAAGCTGGCCCGACTGAAAGATTTTCCCGCCCGTTCGGTGTTCAAGCTTGAGGAGATTCAGGACCGATTCGGTTTGCTCAAGGCTGGACAGAAGGTCCTGGACCTTGGGGCCGCTCCGGGAAGCTGGAGTCAGTTTTGTTTACAGAGGCTCGGGAGGAAAGGTTCGTTGGTTGGAGTCGACCTGGAGCCGGCGAATTTCAAGGTGCCCCCGGGTCCGAAGCATCGCTTTCTCCAGGGGGACATCTTTTCATCTGAGATCACGAGTTCATTGCGAGAGCTTGGACCTTACGATCTGGTCTTGAGCGATGCGGCTCCTCGTACCAGCGGCAGCGGCCTGGTGGATACCCAGGGCTCCCTGGAAATTGCCCGGCAAGCGGTCGAGATCGCTGCAAAAACTCTCAAACGGGGGGGGAATCTGGTGGTGAAGGTGTTTCAGGGCGGTGAAGAGGGACAGTTGTTGCGGCAGATGAAGTCTCTGTTCCGCCGAGTCCGCGCCTTCAAGCCGGAAGCTTCCCGCAACAAGTCCCGGGAAACCTACTTTCTCGGGTTATACTTCGAAGTAAAAGTTGAAAAAAAAGCTTGATATAGGGTATGATACCATTTATTATAAGGGTCGTATCCTTATCAAGGAAAACAAATTTTATAGCCTAAGGGGGAATAGTGGGATGAAACGTCTAATCGTTTTACTTTGTCTTCTGTTTTTGATCGTCCCGGCCTTCCTCTTCTCCCAGAACATAGACGGCTGGACTGCCGCCTATGGGGATTGGAAGATGGTGGGAAGTCGGCTGGTGCAGAGCAGCACCAAAGCGGGGATGGCTCAGGCCTCTATGCGGCTTCCCCAGAGTGGCATCATGCAGTATGAATTCGATGTGAAATATATCGACGGCGGGCAGGACATGTTTGGCGCCTTCGGCTTTCACATCGGCATCGACAGTGCCGCTAAAGGGAAAAGCTGGGGTAACGGCAAATCTTTCCTGCTCTGGCTGACCTTCGATCCGAAGACTTACGGGGGCTCAGGTGTGTATGGTCAGGCCTACTACAGTAAAGCTCATTCGGTTATGGACATGGTTCACAGAGCCACCGCGTACGAGCTGCCGATCGATCGGTTGAAAGACATCAATCTTGATAGAATGGCCATGTACGCCCTGCCGGTGAAGGCTCGGGTCAACTACAGTACCGGGGATGTCAAGGTGTGGGATCCGGTGATTCCCAATTACTACTACCGCTTCAATCTGGGCGGCCCGATCCGCGGCGGAAACTACATCTCCGTCCGATCCAACAGCCTGGCTGTCAGCTTCGGCAACTTCAAGATCACCAAGCCGAGCAGCTTCTAAGCGCTGCGCTGCTGCGTAGTAAAACTTAGTTAATTCTCAAGTCCAGATCCCTTTTTTAGGGGTCTGGACAATTTTTTACGTGCCCTCTGTAGGATCGCATCCACAAAGACTGAGCACGTCCAAATTTCTGTTTAGAGGATGACGGCTCTCTGGATAGCGTCCCTGAGGAGCGCACTCCCCACACCCCTAGCTGGCACAGATCAATCCACGGCCGATATGCTCCAATTTCAACTCGGCTACTTCGACACCGCGAAGCCCATACGTGGTCAGCAGAATATGAATACGCCCCCTTGCAACTGAAAGGAAGCTTGCTGATGCGCTGGTTTTATTGCCGACGGCAGCCTTGTTCGTAGCGAAGACAGAATCTTTATACATCCGCTGCCTTGACACCGGCGCAGGAGGCCCTCTATTATCCTCAGACATGATCCTGATCAGCTTGTGCCAGTCTGTCCCGAGCAGCTCGGGGGGCTCGCTCACCCCGCGTGACCGGGCGCGCCTCATCGGGAGAGACGGTCATGATTTCTGGCAGGGGAAGGCGGCGGTGGTCACCCTAAGGGGTACGGATGTATCGGAGCAGTACCGCTGCAGCGGGCTTGAGGCTCTGAAGATCGTGAAGCTCTTCTCCTGCCGCCGGGTGATTTTCAAGGCGAACAGCCCTTCCTGCGGTTGTGGCTGTATCTTCAATGAGGCGATATCCGGGCTGATATCCGGAGAGGGCACCACCAGCCGCTCTACTCAAGGGAAACGGGATCGAGATTTTCAGCAAAACCGATTATTCCGGCCCTCGATGCCCGGGCGACGTAAAGCTCAATGGAATTAACGGAAAAAGTCTCCAGAAACAATTACTTCTGCTTTTTGTGGCATGCGTCTTTTCTTGCGCTGGCGCAAAATTTCATGGATGTTGATACGATTATTCCGGCGATGATGATTGACGCCGGCGGAACGTCCCTTCATATCGGACTGCTTACAGCCATTCTTGTAGGGGGCGGCAAGTTATCCCAACTGCTTTTCGCGCCTTTTTTGAGCAATAAGCCCTACAAGAAAAATTTATTGCTAGGGGGAATAAACGCACGCATCATTTCGCTTGCCGGAATAGGTTTGCTGTTTGTTCTTTCAGCGGCAATCCCGGATGCTTTGACTATTCTTTCGATATTTCTGTTGATCTTTCTGTTTTCTGTCAGCGGTGGTTTTGCCAATATCAATTATACCGATATTCTGGGTAAATCAATCATGGATACAAGGCGCAAGCGCTTTTTTTCTATCATGCAGATTGTGTCCAGTCTGGGCGTTTTGATTTCAGCCTATTTTGCCAGGCGGATACTCCGAACACAACCCTATCCGGGCAATTATACACTGCTGTTCTTTATTGCGTCTGTACTGCTGGCCCTGGCTTCCCTGGGTTTCTGGAGAATCAGGGAAGTTTTCGCGGAAAATTTGAAAATTAAGAATTTCACAGAATTTGTGCAGATCACAAGAACCGAATTCAAGACCAACAAACGGCTTGCGAGCTACCTGTTGCTGATAAACACTCAGGGAATAGCCCTCGTCTTGATGCCCTTTTTGATCCTCTATGCCAAGCAGGTTTTCGGCGCCGACAGCCAGAATATCGGAAATTACCTGCTGTTGAAAGTATTGGGGGGCGTGATGACCGGGAGTATCATGTTTTATTTCGCCAGGATCATAAGATACCAGTATATTCTGTACAGCACCTCACTCCTGGCATTGTTGATCTCCGTATTTATCCTCATTTTTCCCGGAGAGATTCTTTTCCCCTACATTTTCCTGTTCGGCGGTTTAGTATATGCGTTTCACCGCATTGCCGTATCCGGTGTTTTACTGGAGGTGACTACGAACAAGAACAGGGCTTTGTATACGGGCCTGTCCGGGGCCGGAAACATTCTTCCCACGCTGTTCCCTCTCTTGGGGGGCTGGATAGTCAAACACTTCGGTTTTTCATCTTTCTTTCTGATTGTTGTTATTACCCTCCTGATATCTTTCTATTATATCTACAGACTGGACTGCAAAAAATAATATATCGAAGGCCGGTGTCGGGATAGGCGTCTGCTCAGCCAGCCTCGCCGCCAGGGAATAGCCTTTTCCGGAATATGGGCTCTTTCTCTCAGATACTCCTTGAACCTCACGCAAGCCTCCTATGCTCCACCGCCGATAGCGGCGGTGTTTCTATGTGTTCGTGCTGCTTGTAGACAAGATAAGAATGGCATATTGTTGGAAAGCGGCTTTGGAAGCGGAGGGAGGCAGCGCGCTGGCGCTATGGCTGTATGCGCCCTCTGATGCATTTGGGTTTGTTCCTCTTTCTGCTCTCGCTGGCCTTGCTCATCGGCTCTCCCACGTTCATTTTGGTGATCGTGCCTCTGGAAGCGCTCTTTATGCTGGCGATGATCAAATTGATGGAGGAACCGGAGGCCATCGCCAAGTTCGGAAAGGCATATCGAGAGTATCAGCAGCGAGCCGCCGATGTTCAACCTGCGCCCTGATTGCCTGCGGCTTTTGTTGTTCGAAAAGTAACTACTCTGAGAAAGCATTTGCCGGAAAGAGTACCACAGATGGTAGAAATACATAACAAATGATGGGGAGAGAAAAAATGGACGAGCAAAAGATAATTCAGGCTCTATCTCAAGTGGAACATCCCGAGATTAATAGTACCCTGGTTGACCTGGGAATGGTGAAAGATATTCAGGTCGAGGAAAACAAGGTCTCTCTTAAGCTGGTGCTTCCCATAATGGGTATCCCGCCGGTTATCAGAGATTATATGATCAACAGTCTGAAACAGGCTGTGTCCGACCAGGGCGCGGCACTGGACGTGACGCTGGCCGAGATGACGCCGCAGGAGCGCCAGAGCTTTTTCACAATGGAAAATCAGAATTGGAGAGGTTGATGGACAGCCCCAATGGAAACGAACGTCCGCTTTCCCGCGATGATTCCAAAGTCGAGGTGACGGGCATCGAAGCCCGTTACTACGACCTGCTGATGAACCTCATCACGGCCGGTACTTACCCTTTTTTCATTCGCCGGGCCGTGCGGGATATGGCGATCCAACCAGAAGACAGCATCCTGGACGTGGGGTCGGGCAGCGGGCGCAACGCCTGTTTGATGGCTGGCTATATCTCCGACCGGGGACGGATAGTGGGACTGGATATCGGCGCAGAGATGCTGGAGCAGGCCCGGCGGCGATGTCGCCATCTGCCCAATGTCACGATGGAAAAGCAGCGCATTGAGGAGGCTTTGCCTTACCGCGAGGAGTTCGACAAGGCCTTTATCTCCTTCGTTCTGCACGGTTTTGTCCAGGAGGACCGGCTGTGCATACTCGAAAACGTTCACCGTGCGCTCCGGCCCGGCGAACAATTGCTCATTTTAGATTGGAACGAGTTTGAGCCGGAGCAGATGTTTTGGCCGATGGGGGTCGCCTTTCAGCGCCTGGAGTGTCCGCTGGCGACCGACTTTGTGCGGCGGGACTGGAAGGTGATCTTGCAGGAGCAGGGTTTCGGCGATTTTGAGGTCCATCGTTACTACTTTAATTACGTTCGGTTGTTGGCCGCGCGTAAAACGGCATGACTGGGTGGGCATTGACCGCATCTGGCGATGAATTTTCAGGCTAATCGTCATAAAGCCTGGTTACACATACTCGACTTTCATAAAAAAGCCGGGTGCCATCTCTTGCAGAAATGGGGCTGAGGCGGCATGATCGAGGGTAAGAGAGTGCCTGCAATGCCTATGTACGAATGTTGCACCGCGATTGCACCTTGAGCGGGAAGGTTATCGTTGACATAATACCTGAGTCTCCCACATTTTTCAAAGTGCTGAAGAAACCTACACATGGGTATGCCACCGGTCAGTCGCGCTTGCGGCCAAAATTTGAAGTTACAATACCGGGCATACTGTACGAAGGGATTGACTCGATACTGTACACACAGCCCCGTGTGATGGCTCCGGCGGCTCTGAGGCCGCTTTCCACTGCCGGGCCGATGCCTTCTCCCATGTCCCGTGTGGCCAGGCCGGCTGAGTCCCCGACGAGAAAGACGCGGTCCAGCTGAATGGTGCTCCGTTTTTGCCTCAGGTAGTAATTATACCCCCTGGGATGAAAGCGATAATTCCTGACCAGGGAGAGTCTGTCCAGTTTCTGAATGAAAAAGCTCCAATACTGCCCGATGCTCCTTTTTCGGGATTTAATTGCGGCCAGTTTGCCGCCGATGCCGATGTTCAGATAGCCATCCCCCTTGGGCACATACCAGGCATATCCGGGCAGCTTGCGGTCAAAAAACCACAGGTAACAGTTATTGTCCCTGAAATTGTATTCAAACTCCTGCTCCAGGGTCGTGATTATGCCCTCGCGTCGCCGGGGGTATCGATCTTTGAAAAAGCTGCGGTATACGGGGCAGTAGGTCCCTCCGGCACCGACCAGGTAGGCGCACCGGAACCTGTTGTCTATTACAAAGGTCCCCTTGGACCGTTCGATGTGGCGCACCGCATGGCGGTACACCGGCACTCCAGCCCTCCCGAGCAGCCAGCGGTCGAACTCAAACCTGCGGATGGAGTACTGGACGGTCCTTACAGGAACCCTGCGGTTGAAGAAATGAAAGTGCAGCCTGTTAAAGCGGATCAAGGAGTGGGGATAATCGGTCATCTCCAGTTTTGTTAAAACCTTCGGGGTGATCCAACCGGCGCAGAGCTTGGTGCGTGGGAAAACGCTCTTGTCCAGTATAACAGTGTCGATTCCGTTCCGATTCAGCTCCCAGGCACAAGTGGAGCCTGCCGGCCCGCCGCCGACGATGATAACCTGCGCCTCGATCATTTCAGACACTTCTGCTCAAGTTTTTCTTTTTTAGCTGATACGGCAGTCCGGCTGGACCCGCCCGGTTTTTGTCATCACAATCTGCCACAGCTGATTGTATCTTGAACGGAATCCCCCGGCGCTGCTCAACAGATAAAATTTCCACATTCGGTAGAAGCGCTCATTATACTTTTCTTTTAGACGGGGCCAGGCTTTTTCAAAATTGCCGTACCAGGCCATCAGTGTTTTGTCGTAATCCGGTCCGAAGTTGTGCAAGTCCTCCATTACGAACAAACCTTCCATGGCTCTCGCAATTTGGGCGATCGAAGGCAGCATTCCGTTGGGAAAGATATACTTATCCGTCCAGGGATTCGTTGTGGTGGTACTGATATTCCCTCCGATGGTATGGACAAAGGCGATACCGTCATCCTTTAGGCAGCGGTCCGCAACCTCCATGTAAGTGCGGTAGTTCTTGTACCCCACATGCTCCAGGATTCCAATGGAAAGGACCCGGTCGTAAACACCGGAGACTTCCCGGTAGTCTTTCAGCTCGATCGTTACGGGCAGACCCTTGCATTCCGCGTTCCCCAACGCAACCTGTTCCTTTGATACGGTGACCCCGGTGACTTGGGCGCCATACTTTTCAGCCGCGAACTTGGCGAAGCTGCCCCAGCCGCAGCCCAGGTCTAAAACGCTCATGCCCTTCTGCAGACCAATTTTCTTACACACCAGATCCAGTTTGGCCTCCTGGGCATCATCCAGGGTACGCGCCTTTTTCCAGTACCCGCAGGTGTAGGCCATTCTCTTGTCGAGCATTGCCCGGTACAGATCGTTGCCCGCGTCGTAGTGCTGTTCTCCCACCTGGAAAGCGCGGCTGCGCTTTTGAAAGTTGAAGAGCTTGGATTTTAGAACCTGCAGCTTCAGCTTCAAGTTGCCCTTAACCTTTTGTTCCAGATCCGCCGCGGTTACCCGGGCGATCAGTTGATCCAGAGCCGGTGTATCCCACCAGCCGTCCATGTAGGATTCACCCAGCCCCAGGGCGGCGTCGGAAATCAGCCGCCGGTAAAGCTGCTCGTTGTGGACCTGCATGTCGTAGGCTTTGTTCCCGTTCACCGTGATACCGGCCAGGCCTAGCAGATGTTCAGCCACTTCTTTGCTTTTTGCCATGCCATTTCTCCTTTGAGGGCTCGATCAGTGTAACACGGTTTTAGCCGGAAGGCCAGTTTTTACGGTTGCTGGTTCCGGTTAAACACCTTAACCGTCTATACTGTCCTGTGAAATGGATTAAGAATCTCGCCAGTCAAGGTAATCCCTCCATAGGTGGCGCACA